>Ga0105238_10000044_pt1 | contig 151485 bp, 134 predicted proteins | sample KBSC34metaG_FD_81526 | JGI IMG/M metagenome (GOLD analysis project Ga0105238, IMG submission 81526) | Corn rhizosphere microbial communities from Kellogg Biological Station, Michigan, USA - KBS C3-4 metaG | ecosystem: Host-associated > Plants > Roots > Rhizosphere > Soil | place: Michigan...
GCCACCACGCCCGTCACCGACACCGCGATGCGCAGCTTCGACATGCCCGCCGCGCGAAGCGCGGTGAGCTCGCCGCTGGAGGCAAGGCCGCCCAGTCCCAGCAGGCCGCCGATAAGCGCGGCGTTGCCAAAATATTCGTACAGGCGGCGCGGCACCGTAAGCAGGATGTACGCCGCCGCCTGGGTGGCAGTGAAACCATTCTTGTCGAGCTTGCCCAGCTGCTTGCCGAACTGCAGCAGTGCGTCGAAACCCACCAGGATCAGCCAGACCACCAGCAGCGTGCCCAATACGCTGATGGCCACCAGGCGGTCCGCACGCTTGACTCGCAGGGAGATCATGCGCCTGCCACCGGTGCGGCCGCGACCAGATTGCGAACCTTGCGCGGCGCATACTGGCGGGTGAAGAACCATGCAGCGGTGCCGAAGATGATCACGTGGATCGTCCACATCGGCGCGGAGGTATGCAGCGTGCCCTTGATGATCCAGGTGCGGATGATCTGCATCAAAGCAAGGTAAAGGAAATAACTGAGCACCGCGATCATCAGGCGCCCGTAACGCGCCTCGCGGGGCGACTGCCGCGACAGGGGCGTGGCGAGCATCAGCAGCACCAGCGCGGTGACGGGCGCGGCGATGCGCCAGGCGATCTCGGCGTGGGCCTCGGTGGTGGTGGCCTTGCGCAGGTCGCCGAAGCTCATCGAGTGCACCGGGTCGTCGTCATCGTCGTCGGCCTGCACCGCGGAAAGGGACGAATCGTTCTGCTCGAAGCGCATCCGCCGCCAGTTGTCCCCTTCAAGGGGAATTTCGTACTGCCAGCCGGTATGCAGGGCAATGAAGCGGCCGTCGCCGTCGCTTTCCTGGTACATCTGGCCACTGTTGGCGGTGACCAGGCGCACTACGTGCACGCCCTTGGAAGTGATCACGTCCTTGGCCAGGAAGGTATGGCCGAGCTTGCTGCCGTCGCGGCTGAGCGTATCGACGAAGATCACCCCACCCTTGCCCGGCAGCGCCGTGAAGCGGCCGGCATCCAGGCCCGCGGCGATCACCGAGCGGTTGGCGTCGGCAATCATCTGGTCGGAGGTGCGGCTGGCCAGCGGGCCGAGCCAGATCGCCACCGTGCCGACGATGAGGGCCGTGATGATGGCCAGCACCGCGATCGGCCGGACCAGGCCCATCGCGCCCATGCCCGAAGACGAAAGCACGTGCATTTCGCTTTCGCGGTACATCCGTCCCAGCGCCACCAGGGTGCCCAGGAAGGCGGCCAGCGGCAGCATGCCCGACAGGGCGTCGGCCATGCGCAGGCCCAGCACCTGGAACATGATGCCGGGGGGGAAGGTGCCGTTGGCCACCTGGGCCAGCACGCGCGCAAAGGTGCCGCCGGCCAGGATCACCAGCAGCACGATGGCCGTCGCGGCGATGCTATAGGCCAGTTCGCGGAGGAAATAGCGGTCGAGGATGCTCAAGCGTTAGAATGTACGGTTAGCGCCGTGCCCGACAGGGACGGCAATCGTAAAGTCTATCCTGTCGGGGCATCGACGGGTTCGCGCAGGACAGTTTTCGATGACGCTCCAGTTCAGCCTTGGTTCCAACCTTCCCGACTCAGGCCCCACGCCCTGCGCCGTGGTCGGCGTATTTGAGCACGGCGTGCTCACCAGCGCCGCTGCCCGGCTGGACGTTGCCTGCGGCGGTGCCGTCAAGCGCATGGTGGAATCCGGGGACATCACCGGAAAGGCGGGTACCGCGGTGATCCTCTTCGCCCCTGTCGACGCCCCGGCCGAGCGCGTGGTGGTGGTTGGACTGGGCGCGCAGAAGGGCTTCGACGCCCAGCGTTACCAGAAGGTCTGCCTGGAGGCCGCCCGCGCGGTGGGCCGGTTGCCGGTGGAAAGCGCCGTGGTGCACCTGGCCGAAATCGACGTGCCCGGCCGCGACATCGCCTGGCGCACCCGCACCGCTGCCCTGGCCTTCGACCACGCCGCCTACCGCTACACCGCGACCTTCAAGCCGAAGGATGCGAAAAAAGCACCCGAACTCAGCGCCATCACCATCACGGCCGAAGCAGCGGGCGAACGAGGCCTGGTGGAAGCTGCCGCGATCGCCACCGGCACCCGCCTGGCGCGCGAGCTGGGCAACCTGCCGCCGAACATCTGCAACCCGGCCTATCTTGCCGACCAGGCACGCGAGTTCGCCGATCGCCGGGTGAACGTCGAGTGCGAAGTGCTCGAGCGCGAGGAAATGGAAAAGCTCGGCTTCGGCTCGCTGCTGGCGGTCGCCCGCGGCTCGGCCAACGCGCCCAAGCTGATCGTGCTGCAGTATCGCGGCGGGCCGGAGGGCGAGAAGCCCTATGCCTTCGTCGGCAAGGGCATCACCTTCGACACCGGCGGCATCAGCCTGAAGCCGGGCGCCGGCATGGAAGAGATGAAGTTCGACATGTGCGGCGCCGCCGGCGTGCTCGGTGCGTTCGTGGCCGCCGTGGAGCTGGCTCTCCCGGTGAACCTGGTGTGCGTGGTACCGGCGGTGGAAAACATGCCCGACGGTTCGGCGTATCGCCCGGGCGATGTGCTGACAAGTCTTTCGGGCCTCACCATCGAGGTGCTCAATACGGACGCCGAAGGCCGCCTGATCCTGTGCGACGCCCTGACCTACACGGGTGACCGCTTCGACCCGGCCGTGATCATCGACGCGGCTACCCTTACCGGCGCCTGCGTGGTCGCGCTGGGCAAGCACGCCACAGGCGTGATGAGCAAGCACGACGACCTTGCCGCCGAGATCATCGCCGCGGGCGAAGCCACGCTCGATCGCGGCTGGCGCCTGCCGCTATGGGACGAGTACCAAAGCGGACTGGAATCCGGCTTCGCCGACGTCGCCAACATCGGTGGCAAGTTCGGCGGTGCGATCACCGCCGGCTGCTTCCTTGCCCGCTTCACCGAAGGCCGTCGCTGGGCGCACCTGGATATCGCCGGCACTGCCTGGGACGAAGGCCGCAAGGGCCTGGCCACCGGCCGCCCCGTGCCGATGCTGGTGCAGTGGCTGATCCATCGTGCAGGCCAAGCCTGATCGATGCCGCGCGCCGACTTCTACCTCATCGACAAGCCGCGGTTCCGCGAAGAACCGCTGCTGCTGGTGTGTGAGCTGGCGCGCAAGGCGCTGGCGGCGAAACAGTTCACCCTGGTACTGGTGCGGGACTTTGAACAGGCCGAGGCTTTGGATGACCTCCTGTGGTCATTCGACGACGACGCCTTCATTCCGCACCAGCTGGCAGGCGATGACGACGATGCCGAGACCGCCGTGCTGATCGCGCCGCCGGGCGTGGAGACCGCCGACCGGGCGCTGGTGATCAACCTTCGCGATGCCTGCGCCCCGGGAAATTTCGACCGCGTGCTCGAGGTCGTGGCCGCCGACGCTTCCGAGCGCGAGGGTTCGCGCAAGCGCTGGGCCGAGTACAAGCGCATGGGCTTCGAAGTCGCCAAGCACGACATGTAGCTTCGAGCTAGTCCAGGCTGGCTAGCAGGCGCTGCAACGTCACCGCATCCACGGGTTTGCGTGCGAAGCCCCGCATGCCGGCTGCGGCTACGCGTTCTTCCTCGTCACCCATCGAACGGGCACTCACAGCAAGGATCGGTAAAGACGGTTGCCGCAGGCCGAGCCAGCGGGCCAGCCCGAAGCCATCGATCCCGGGGAGGTCCAGGTCCAGCAGCGCCACGTCGAAGACGGTGTCTTCCATGCAGCCCATCGCGTCTAGCGCATGCGAGGCACATGTCACCGCGTGGCCTGATTGGCGCAGCAGCCCCGCGATCACCGCGGCGACGGTGGCGTCGTCCTCGACCAACAATATGCGCCTAGGATTGACGGCGGCCTCGACGCCTTGCTGACCAGCGGCTGCAGCATGGTCCGGCGCTTCGGGAAGCGGCAGGCACACGGTGAAGATCGAGCCCTGTCCTGGCGTTGAGTCCAGTTCGATGCTGCCACCCATCAGCGTGGCCAGTTCCCGGCAGATCGGCAATCCCAGGCCGAAGCCATGGGCACGTTGTCGCGTCCGTGCCTGCTCGTAACGCCGGAACAAACGCTCGCGATCGTGTGCGGCGATGCCGGGGCCGGTGTCGGCAACCGTGAATAGAAGGCCAGCCGCCCCATCGCGCCCACTGACCGTTACATGCCCATGCTCGGTGAACTTCACGGCATTACTGACCAGGTTCAGCAGGATTTGCCGGACGCGCGCCTCGTCGCCCACTCTGCGACGGAGGCCCGAAGGTGGCAACGAGGCCAGCAATCGCAGGCCTCGCGTCCTCGCCAGCGGTCGTTCGACAGCCACGATGTCGGCCAGCAGCACAGCCGGATCGAAGGCTGCATTTTCCAGTTCCAGCCGCGCCAGGCCCAGGCGAGTCAGGTCCAACACATTGTCCAGCAGCCGTAACAACAATCGTCCGGATTGCCTCATGGCGCGGACATACCCGGCCTGCATGGGGGTCAATGGCGTGGACGCGAGCAGTTCCGCCATGCCGAGCACGCCTGTCATCGGCGTACGCAGTTCATGGCCGAGCACGCCGATGAAGCTTGTCTTGGCGTCGTTGGCCTCTTCGGCCAGTTGGCGTGCCTGGCGAGCGAGCCGCACCTGCATCCGGCGGTCCATCGTGCTTCGCGTGCGCAGCACCACCGTCCACGCCAACAGGCACGCCACCAGGACATAGGCCGCCCATGCCCAGGGACGCGTCCAGGGCGTCCGCTCGACGATCACCTCCAAAGGTCGTGGCAACGCGCCCCAAGGACCGTGGGGGGCAGCACCTTCCACCCATAACTGGTGACGGCCCGGGCCAAGTTGCACGAACTCCCTGAAACCGCGATGCCCGGTATCGAGCCAAGGCTCATCCTGTCCGTCGAGCCGGAACCGATAACGGTTGGCACCCCCGTCCACGAACGACAGGGCGCGCACCTGGATCGTGAGTTCGCGATCGCGCCATCCCAGGCGCAGCGGCCGGCCGTCCAGCGGCAAGTCAATACGCCGGTTGTCCCGGCGAATGGAGATCGAGCGCACGGTGATCGGCGGCGCAGGGATCATGGACACCGGTGCCGAGGGATCGAAGCCCAGTACGCCATCGAGGGTGGCGCCGAGGATGATGCCGTTGGGCAGCACAGCCGTGGTTCCATGGGTGAACTCGGCGCTGAAGAGTCCATCGGTAAGCCCCAGTGTCCTGGCTTCGCCGGTTTCCGGCGCGTAGGTCCACAGTCCTGCCACGCCCAGTCCCCAGACTTGCATGCGCGGTCCCACGCCGATGGAGAGCACGTCGGTGCGCGGCCAGCCGGCGCCCTGGTCGATCGACTGCAGCTTCACCGCGTACCCGTTCCGCCAGCGATAACGCTGGAGACTGTCGGCGCGAGCCACCCACAGGTCATCGCCGGAGATGGCCAGGGCGTCGACCGCGCCCGGATCCACGCCGGGTACCGGTTCGAAACGGCGTGCGCCAGGTGGAAGCCATTGCACGCCGTTGCTGCCGGCACGCCATGGCGATGCTCCCACCATCAACAACTGGCGCGTATCGTCATGGATATTGGAACGGGGCACCGTCAATGGCGACGCACTTGCCTGACCCCGCTCAAGCTTCCACACACCATGATTGCGCGTGCTGGCATAGACGATCCCGGACGGCGACTCGACGAGGCCGGTTACCGCTTCCGTAGGCCCGGCGACGATATGAACCGCACTGTCGCCCGGGCGACGCACCATCAAACCACGCGCGGTGCCGATCCACAGCGTGCGGTCGGTAGCCTCCAGCAAGGCATCCACTCGTGCGCCTACATCCGGCAGGCGTTCGAGCACGGCTTCGGAAGTCACCGACATGCGTGCGATCCAGCCGTGCATGCCACCCACCCAGGCGTTACCGTTGCGGGCAGCCGCCACGGCGCTGGCTGCGCGACGCGGCAAGCCGAGCGGCTCGTCGGGCACATGGGTCAACAGGAAGAAGCGTTTCCACCCTGGGCCGATGTAGGCCAGGCCGCCATCGCTGAGGGCAGACCAGATGCCGCCCTCGTGATCCTCCAGCAGACGTACGACATGGCGGCCGGGAAGCCCATGGGGGAGATACGGCCGCGGCGACACCTGGACCGCCTGCCTCCCTGGTTCGAGCACCAGCAAGCCGGCACCGGCCAGAGCGATCCAGAGTGTCCCATGCGAGTCGCGAAGACTGGCCGTGACCTGCCGACCCGCCGTTCCTTCGACCGACCGCAGATGATTATCCTCGACCACGAACAGGCCTCGCTCGCTGGAGACACGCAGTCCACCAGCATCGACATCCAGGGCATGGACGACGGGTGGCGGACCACCCGGGAACTGAAGCCATGTCCAGTTGCCCCGGGCATCCCGCCGTGCCAGGCCATGGGTGCCTCCCATCCACAACGCGCCATCGCCATCCACGTGCAGGGCATTGACCTCCCCCGGGCCCGTGGCGCGCGTTCCCGGAGGGGAAAAAGCCACGGGCTCGGGCCACCCTCCGTCCGGCCGCAGGCGAAGCAAGCCACGGTGCCGGGTACCGATCCACACCTCGCCGTCGATACCCGCGGCCAATGCCAGCACGTCGTCGTCGGCCAGGCTGCGGGGTTCACCTTCGACGTGGCGCCACGTGGTGAAACTACCATCGGCATTGCGGCGGCTAAGTCCCGACCCGATACCACCCGCCCAGACACGTCCGGCACGGTCCACCATCAGGGCATCGAAGCGATTGCCGCCGATGGATCCGGCCACATGCGCCTCGCGCCGGAAGACGTCGAATTCGACGCCATCGAAACGCGCGAGGCCCGCATCGGAGCCGATCCAGAGGAATCCAGCGGTGTCCTGCACCAGGGCACGAAGCCTGCGCGAGGGCAAACCGTCGGCCATCGTGAAATGGCGGAACTGCATCTTGTGCCGCATCGCCACGGCGGCATCGACAGGCGCGGTCGCGATGGCATCGGCTGCCTTCACGCCGGCAAGGCAAAAACAGGCCAGCAGGCCAGCCAGGATCCATCGGGCCACGTGATCATCCATGTTCGTTGGGCGCCGCGCGCAGACTATCATCAGCCGTGATGGACACGAATCGAAGCTTTCTGGAAGGCAGGGTCAGAGTCTTTACTCTGACCCACAAACCCCCCCTGCCCACGACGAACGCAGGTGCAAGCCCATGCGCGTAGGACGGCTGCTTGCCATCGTGGCGATCGCGGCAATGGTGCTGCTGTTGCTGCTGATCGCCACGCGGGCGATCACGCTGGCTCGTGAAGTGGCGGCATTGCCGGCAGCCTGGCAGTGGGCGATCGGCGCACTGGTGGTCGCGGGCCTTACCGCCATCGGTGCCGTCGCCTGGTGGCTTTGGCGTCCGGCGCGCCCGCGCCTTTCGCGCGTCGTGCCCGACCGGCCGGCATTGCAGGCGCGCATCGAGGCGCTGGAATCCAGTGGCGCGGCGGCACCCGGGGTGCGTGCGGAACTGGCCGAGCTCGATCGCAGGCGCGAAGGTGGCCAGGTGCACGTGGCGGTGTTCGGCGATATCTCGATGGGCAAATCCAGCGTGGTGCGTGCCCTGGTACCCAGCGCCGATGCGGCCACCGGCGTCGCCGGCGGCACCACCCGGGATATCCGCCTGCACCAGGGCGAGCGCGACGGCATCCCCTGGGTACTGGCCGATGTCCCGGGCAACCGCGAAGCTGGCGGCGAAGCCTTCGAAGCCAGCGCCCGCGAGGAGGCCCTGCGCGCCCACGCCGTGATCTACGTATGCACGGCCGAACTCACTCGCAGCCAGGCAAGCGACGTCGCCTGGCTTGCCGGCTTCGGCAAACCCATGGTGGTGGCCCTGAACAGGGCGGACGAACGCAACGCCGCGGAATTGAAGCTCGTGCTTGGCCGGTTGCGCGAGCAACTGCGTGACAGCGCCGATGCCGTGGTGCCGACGATTGCCGGCGGCACGGAAGTATTCGTGCGCGAATTGCCCGACGGCCGCAGCGAGCGCGTCGAGCGCACGCGGCTGCCGGACACGCATGAGCTTGCCCGGGCCCTTGATCGTCTGCTCGGCCGAGGCGCGCAAGCGCTGGAACCGGCGCGCGAGAAAGCCGTGTTCGCCGCCTTGGACGCCCGCCTCACGGCATCGGAGACGGCTGCTCGCGAGGCGGAGGCCGCGCGCATCGTGGCGCGCTTCGCCCGTCGCGCCGTGATCGGCGCCATGGCGGCGGTGGCGCCGGGCAGCGACCTGGTGATCCAGGGCGTCATCGCCACTGGCATGGTGCGCGCGCTGGCCGACCTTTATGGGGTGAGCGCAAGCCAGGTGCAGGTGGACGATTTCATCCGCCAGGCCCGGCTGACCCTGCGCTCGGGGTCGTCCATCGTGCTTGCGGTGGCCGGCAACGCGCTAAAAGCCTTTCCCGGCCTGGGCACCCTGGGCGGCGGCCTGCTGCACGCCTTTGCCTATGCCCTGATCTTCGACAGCATGGGCAAGGCCCTGTCCGCTTCACTGGCCGAGAAGCATGCACTGGACCACGACGATGCCAACGAGCGGCTCAAGGCGTGGCTCGCCGACAGCAACGGCGAGCGGGTGAAGGCGCTGGCAGCGATGGCGGCCGAGGCCCTGCGCGACCCGGTCGGTTCCGGCGGCAGTGTTCGGCCAGGATGACAATGCGTTCATGAAGTGGTGGGTGGCGGTGCGGTGGGTAGCAAGGGCACACTGGGAGGCATGATCGTTTCCAAGTCCCCTGCCTCGGTTCTGCTGCCTGCCCTCCTCGCGGCAGCTTTCGCCGGTACCTCGACGGCCGCCCCCGTGGCGTACCAATACGACCCGGTGCACAGCCAGGTGGTCTTCAGCGTCGATCACAATGGCTTTTCGCGCTCGTTCGGGCGGTTGCATGTATCAGGCAGTCTTTCCTTCGATGCAACCAACTGGAGCGATTCGTCCACTCACGTGGTGATCGACACCGCCGGCGTCGACATGGGCGATGCGAAATGGAATGACGCGGTGCGCGGCAGTGACCTATTTTCCGCTTCCCGTTTTCCCACCGCCACGTTCGACAGCACGTCGGTCGAGAAGACCGGCGACGACACGGGCATGTTGCACGGCAAGCTCACCTTGCGCGGGGTGAGCGTGCCCGTGGATATCCCCTTCCGCCTGAACCGCAACGGGCGCACCATCTATGGAATGCACGACGTGGCGGGCTTCTCGGCGAACTTCACCCTGGACCGCACGCTCTTCGGCATGACGTCCAATCCCAATTCCATTGGCCGCTCGGTTACCGTGTGGCTTGAGATCGAAGCCATCCGCGGTGATGGCGCCGGCAGCAAGGAGCCCGACCGTGACACTGCGCAGTGATGATTCCCGCTGGGGTACCGGCGCGCGCTTCTTCCATTGGCTGATGGCGCTTGCCATCCTCGGCAACGGCATCTTCGGCCTGTGGATGACGGGCCTGGCACCGTCGCTGGCGAAGATCAACATCTTCGCGCTGCACAAGTCGATCGGCCTGACGGTGCTTGCCTTGTTCCTTCTGCGCCTTGCCTGGCGCATCGGCGACCGGCGTCCGGCGGATGAACCCGCCCCCGCCTGGCAGCGCCTGGCCGCCCATGTGACACATGGCTTGCTGTATGTACTGATCGTGGCGCTCCCGATATCCGGATGGGTGTTCAACTCGGCCCACGGTTACCCGCTGCAGTGGTTCAAACTGTTCAACCTGCCATCGCTGGTTGCCAAGGACGACCGGGTGATGAACGTGGCCGTACTCGTGCACGAATATTTGTTCTACGTCCTGTTGCTGGTGCTGGTGGCGCATGTCGGCGCCGCGCTTTGGCACCATTTCATCCTGCGCGACAACGTCCTGCGGCGCATGCTGCCCTTCGGTCGCCCGCGCAAGCTTCCCCCGTCAGGAGACCCCCCATGAATCGCAGCATCCTTGCCCTCGGCCTTGCATTCGCGCTTGCACCCCTCACGGGTATCGCCGCCGATTACACGGTGCAGCCCGCCAGCACGCTCGGCTTCACCGGCACCTTCCAGGGTGCCACCTTCGACGGCAGTTTCAACAAGTTCAACGCGGCGATCAGTTACGACCCGGCCAATCTGGCCGCGTCGAAGTTCGACGTAACGGTGAACCTGGCCAGCGCCACCACCGGCGACAACGACCGCGACCACGCCCTGCCCACCGCCGATTTCTTCGACACGGCGAAATTCCCGCAGGCGCACTTCGTCACCACGAGTTTTGCCAAGGCCGGCAATGGCGTGGTGGCCAACGGCAACCTCACCCTGCACGGGGTGACCAAACCGGTGCAGTTGAAGGTCACCTTTACCCCGGGCTCGGGCGCAGCGTCGCTGGACGTCGCCACCGTGATCAATCGCCTGGACTTCGGCGTCGGTAGCGGTGAATACAAGGACACCTCGACCATCGGCAACGCGGTGAAGGTGAACGCGCACCTGTTGCTGCAACCGAAGTAATCCGTCCACGTGGACCTGCGTTCGATCTGGCGGCGGTGGCGCGGAGCAGGCCACGCCGCCGATACCGATGCTGGGGTCAGAGTGAATACTCTGACCCCCAACCACGACGGCGTTGCACGTTCACTGCAGGAATTGCTCGACGACCCGGGCATTCCACCAGCGGTGCGGCAGGAGCTTGCCGCCGACTTCGCGCGCGTCGCCTCGATGCTCGACAAGCTGCAGCGCGACGAATTGCACGTGGCGGTATTCGGCCGTGTTTCGGCGGGAAAATCGGCGCTGGGTAACGCCCTGTTGGGCCGCCAGGCCTTCGAGGTGGGCGTGCTCCATGGCACCACGACGGAAGCTGAGCCTGCCCGGCTGGACGAAGCGGCCAGCGGCGGCCTGGTATTGATCGACACACCTGGCATCAACGAGCTCGGCGGCGAGGCGCGCGAAGCACTCGCGGTGGACGTGGCCCAGGTGAGCGACCTGGTGATCTATGTGGCCGATGGCGACCTCACCCGCGACGAACTCGATGCCCTGCGCGCATTGTCGGCCACGCAGCGCCCCGTACTGCTGGCGTTGAACAAGGCCGACCGCTATGCCCCGGCCGAACGCGAAGCATTGCTTGCCCACCTGCGCTCCCGTACGGCGGGCCTGGTGAGGCCCGAAGACGTCATCGCCGTTTGCGCGCTGCCCGCGCCGATGCGGGTGATGACTGCTTCCGGCCTTGAGTCGAACCTGCCCCAACCGCCGGACATCGACGCCCTTCGTACGCGCCTGCTGGATATCGCCCGCCGCGACGGCAAGGCGCTCAACGCGATCAATGCGGGTGTCTTCGCCGGCCGCCTGGCTGACCAGGTGAGCCAGCGCATCGCCGCAAGCCGCCGCGACCTGGCCAGCCGGGTGATTCGCCAGTATTGCCTGGCCAAGGGTGTCGCGGTGGCGCTCAATCCCATTCCCGTGGCCGACCTCCTGGCCGCCGCGGGCCTGGATGCGGCCATGGTGGTGCAGCTTTCGCGTGTTTACGGCATGCCGCTGACCCGAGCCGAATCCGGCCGGCTGGTGGCCACGGTGTCGGCGCAGCTGATCGCCCTGATGGGCGCGATCTGGGGCATGCAGCTGGCGGCCTCGGCGCTGAAGGGCTTGAGTGGCGGGTTGTCCGTAGTAGTCACCGGCGCCGCCCAGGGTGCACTGGCCTGGTATGCCACCGTATTGATCGGCCGCGCCGCCGAACGGTACTTGGTGGCAGGAAAATCCTGGGGCGAACACGGCCCCAAGCGCGCCGTCGCCGAGGTAGTGGCGGCCCTGGACCGCGACTCCATCCTGCGTGAAGCCCGCGAAGAAATCCTCCGCCGCCTCCGCCGCGACCCCGCCCTACCCTAAACCCCGCTTCCCCCACCCCACTTCACCCCACTTCACCCCACTTCACTCCGCTTCGCTCCTCCAATGCCCTCCCCGCGGCCCACCGCTACGGTCCAGGGAGCCGGCGGGTATCGTTTTCAGAACGCTTCCGCAGGGAGGCAAAGCCGACCGAGGACTTAGTGAAGAAAACGATACCCGCCGGCTCCCCTCCGAACGCCGCACGCCGCACGCCGCCGGCTTGAGGCTAGCGCTGCAGGAAGCGGCGCAGCGTCGATTCATCGAAGGGCCAGTCCATCTCCCGGCCGTCCCGGCGGTCGCGCAATACCGGCACGCGGGAGCCATAGGCCTCTTCAAGCACCGGGTCGTCATCCACCCAGGCGCTGTCGAAGTCCGGTGCCCGCACCGCCGCCATCAGGGCCAGGGCCTGGTCGCAAAGCTTGCAGTAATCCCGCTGGTAGAGGACGAAATCTGTCATGCGGGTAGAATAACGTCCTTCCCCGCCCCAGTTGCTTTCCCATGGCAGTCAGCGTCTTCGACCTTTTCAAGATCGGCATCGGGCCGTCTTCGTCCCATACCGTCGGTCCCATGCGCGCCGCCGCGCGCTTTTGCGAGCACTGGCTGGCCGGCAAGGGCGTGCTCGAACGCGTCACGCGCGTGCGTTGCGAGCTCTACGGATCGCTGGCCATGACCGGCCGCGGCCACGGCACCGATAAGGCGGTGTTGCTGGGCATCGAAGGCGAGTGGCCGGATTCGGTCGATCCCGACCAGATCGACGCGACGCTTGGCCGCATCCGCAAGAGCAAACGCATCCGCGTGCTGGGGCGGCACGAGATCGATTTCGACGAGAAATCCGACCTGGTGTTCAACAAGCGCCAGAAGCTTCCCTTCCACACCAACGGCATGCGCTACAGCGCGTACGATGCCGACGGCAATGAAGTGGCCACGCGCGATTACTACTCCGTCGGCGGTGGCTTCGTGGTCAACCACGACGAGGCCGCCGAAGACCGCATCGTGGCCGACACCTCCGAGCAGCCATACCCCTTTTCCAGCGGCGATCAACTGCTGGCGCTGTGCGAAGCGAACAAGCTCACCATCGCGCAGCTGATGCTGGCCAACGAGAAAATCTGGCGCAGCGAGGAGGAGATCCGCGCAGGCCTCCTGACGTTGTGGACGGCAATGCAGGACTGCGTCAACCGCGGCCTGCGCTCGCCTGGCGTGCTTCCCGGCGGCCTGAAGGTGGTGCGCCGCGCACCGCGCATGGCGGCGGAACTGCGCGACCGCCCCGAGGCGGCGCTGAAGGATCCGCTGAGCATCCTGGACTGGGTGAACCTCTACGCCCTGGCCGTGAATGAGGAAAACGCCGCCGGCGGCCGCGTGGTCACCGCGCCCACCAATGGCGCGGCCGGCATCGTGCCGGCAGTGCTGCATTACTACGATCGCTTCTGCCCCAGCCACGACACCGACGGGGTACTGAATTTCCTGCTGACCGCGGGGGCCATCGGTATTCTTTATAAAGAAAATGCCTCGATTTCCGGCGCCGAGGTCGGTTGTCAGGGCGAAGTGGGCGTGGCCTGCTCGATGGCCGCCGGCGGCCTTACCGCGGCGCTGGGCGGCAACGTCTTCCAGGTCGAGAACGCCGCCGAGATCGGCATGGAGCACAACCTGGGCCTGACCTGCGATCCGATCGGCGGCTTGGTGCAGATTCCCTGCATTGAGCGCAATGCGATGGGCGCGGTCAAGGCCATCAACGCCAGCCGCATGGCCCTGAAGAGCGACGGCAAGCACCGGGTATCGCTGGACAAGGTGATCGCCACCATGCGCGACACCGGCCGCGACATGAAGGATAAATATAAAGAAACCTCGCGCGGGGGCCTGGCGGTCAACGTCATCGAGTGCTGATGCCCCCGGCGGCCCGGTCCTGACATCGGGGCCGGGTCCTGTCATGATTCCGGCCTTGTGCGTCCACCCCGCAAGGAATATCGATGTCCCAATCGACCGGAATCCGCCGCGAAGTCGGCCCATTCGCCCTGATGCTCACGGGCCTGGGTTCGATCATCGGCTCAGGCTGGCTGTTCGGTGCATGGAAGGCCGCGGGCCTGGCCGGGCCCGGCGCAGTCTGGGCCTGGGTGCTGGGCGCGGCGATCATCATGACCATCGCCCTGACCTATTCGGAACTGGGCGCGATGTTCCCCGAATCCGGCGGCATGGTGCGCTATAGCCACTATTCCCACGGTTCGCTGGTCGGTTTCATCGGTGCCTGGGCCAACTGGATCGCCATCGTCTCGGTGATCCCGGTGGAGGCGGAAGCCTCGGTGCAGTACATGGCTTCGTGGAAATGGCAGTGGGCGAAAGATCTCTACATGCACGTCCCTGGTAGCCATGGCGAGCTCAGCGAGGCAGGCCTGGCCATCGCGGCCGTGCTGGTGGTGATCTACTTCCTGGTCAATTTCTGGAGCGTGAAACTCTTCGCGCACTCCAATACCGCCATCACCATCTTCAAGCTGGTCGTGCCAGCAGCCACGGGCGTGGCCTTGATCGCCAGCGGGTTCCATACGGAGAACTTCTCCGTCGGCATCCATGGCGAAGCGCACGCGATCGACTTCGCTGCCGTGCTTACCGCGGTGGCCACGGCGGGCATCGTCTTCAGCTTCAACGGCTTCCAGAGCCCGGTGAACCTGGCGGGCGAAGCACGCAATCCAGGCCGAAGCATTCCCTTCGCGGTGCTGGGCTCGATCGCCCTGGCCACTGTCGTCTATGTGTTGCTGCAGGTGGCCTACATTGGCGCGGTGCCGCAGGACCTGCTGGCCAAGGCCGGCTGGAACGGCATCGATTTCAGCTCGCCGTTCGCGCAGCTCGCCGTGATCGTCAACCTGCACTGGCTGGCCATGCTGCTGTACGCCGACGCGTTCGTCAGCCCCAGCGGCACCGGCATCACCTACACCGCCACCACCGCCCGCATGATCTACGGCATGGAGCGCAACGGCACGTTGCCGAAGGTGCTTGGGCGCCTGCATCCGAAGTGGGGCGTGCCGCGTCCGGCGATGTGGCTGAACCTGGCGGTGTCGTTCCTGTTCCTGTTCAAATTCCGCGGCTGGGGAACCCTGGCGGCGGTGATCTCGGTGGCAACGATCATTTCCTATCTGACCGGCCCGGTTAGCGCGATGACCCTGCGCCGCACCGCACCGGAGATGGCGCGCCCGTTCCGCCTGAAGGGCCTGCCCGTGATCGCGGGGCTTGCCTTCATCTTCGCCACCGAGCTTCTGTACTGGGCGCGCTGGCCGCTGACGGGCGAGATCATCCTGCTGATGGTGGTAGCCCTGCCGGTGTACCTGTACTACCAGTTCAAGCAGGGCTGGCACGACTTCGGCCGGCAGCTGAAAGGTGCCTGGTGGCTGATCTTCTACCTGCCCTCGGTAGCCGCGCTGTCCTGGGCCGGCAGCACCACCTTCGGTGGCATGGGTTACCTGTCTTACGGCGTTGACCTTCTCGTGGTGGCGGTGGTTGGCCTGGTGTTCTACATCTGGGGCGTGAAGTCCGGCTGGCGTACGCCCAGCGTGGACGAAGCCCGGGCCGAAGCCCACCAGGAGGCACGCGACCACGGCGCGCACGTGGTGCAGCCGCGCGCCTGATCAGGCGTAGAGCACGTCGCCCAGCAGGGCCTGCGCGGTGATCTCCGGTCCCGCGCCCGGCCCCTGGATCACCAGCGGCTGGGCGTGGTATCGGGTGGTCGTGAGGGCGAACTGATTGTCGGTGCCGGTAAGGCGTGCCGATGGATGGTCTCGAGGTACCTCCACCAACCCGACGCGCGCTCGGCCCCGCTGGTTCAGTCGCGCCAGGTAGCGAAGCACGCAGCCACGCGCGGCCGCTTTCGCATGCCGTTCGGCCAACGGCGCATCCAGCTCCGCGGCCCGCTGCAGGAATTCCTCGGTGGATACACCCTGGAGAGCCGCCGGCACCACGCTTTCGATTTCCACTTCATCGTGCCCCAGCGCGAAGCCCGCCGTGCGCGCGATGATCAGGAGCTTCCGGGCCACGTCTTCGCCTGAAAGATCCGAGCGCGGGTCGGGCTCCGTATAACCCTGCCGCCGCGCCTCGTGCAGCAGCGCGGAGAACGCCTGCTTGCCGTCGTACTGGTTGAACAGCCACGACAGGGAACCTGAGAAAACTCCTTCAAGCGTGAGCAGGCTGTCGCCGCACTGGCGAAGACGCCGAAGCGTGGAGAGCACGGGAAGCCCGGCGCCCACCGTGGCAGCATCGCCATAGCGATCGCCGGCACCCGCCGCCTGCAGGGCACGCCAGCTGTGCAATTCGCCGCCAGCGGAGGCCTTGTTGGCCGTGACCACATGGTAGCCCGCATGCAGCCAGCGGGCGTGCTGCGAAGCCTCGCGGCTACAGGCGGTAGCGTCGACGATGACGCGACGGGACGCGCCGCTGGCGTCAAGGGTCGCCAGCAGCGCGTCGTCGTCGCGTTCGCCGCACTCGGCTGCCAGCCGCTCACGGACATGCGCCGGGGTGAGTCCGGCGGCGTCGGCATGCTGCCGACGGGAATTGGCCGCGCCCACCAGGTGCAGGCCGTGGGCCGCGGGGGTCTGCAGCAGGCGCAGCAGCGCACTGCCCACCACGCCCGTACCCAACAAGACGATGGCCTTGCGCGAAGCCTCGGGGCTGGTCGCCAGCACCGCGCTCATGCACCGACCCGGCGTTTGGGCTGCGCAGCCTGCGCGCGCAACAGCGCGGCATCGAGGTCGGCGATCAGATCGTCGCCATCCTCTATACCCACCGACAGGCGCAGCAGGCTGTCGCTGATGCCGGCCGTGCGGCGGGCCTCGGGTGCCATCGACGCATGCGTCATCGATGCCGGATGCGCGATGAGGCTTTCCACGCCGCCCAGTGACTCGGCCAGCGAGAAGTACTCAAGGCCATCGACAAAGGCACGGATGGCCTGTTCATCGCCATCGAGTTCGAAGCTGAGCATGGCACCGAAACCGGACTGCTGGCGCGCGGCCAGCGCATGCTGGGGATGATCGGTGAGTCCTGGGTAATACACTTTGCGCACTACCGGATGCGCATCCAGGCGCTCGGCAATCAGGCGGGCATTTTCTTCATGCGCCCGCAGCCGTACCGAAAGCGTGCGCAGGCCGCGCAAGGTAAGGTAACTATCGAAGGGAGCCCCGGTCAGGCCATTGCAATTGCCCCACCACTTCAGCTGCTCGGCGATGGCCGGGTCGCGGGCAATCACCGCGCCACCGACCACATCGCTATGGCCGTTGATGTACTTGGTGGTCGAGTGCAGCACGATGTCCGCACCCAGCGTGAGCGGGCGTTGCAGGGCCGGCGAAAGGAAAGTGTTGTCCACCAGCACCAGTGCACCCACGGCGTGCGCCGCCTGGGCCACATGGCGGATATCGGTGATGCGCAGCAGCGGGTTGGAAGGCGTTTCCAGCCACACTAGCGCAGGCTTCGACGCCAGGCCTTCGGCCAACGCCTGGGGATCGGTAAGGTCGGCGAAGCGCACCTGGAAACGGCCCTTCTTTGCCCAGGCATCGAGCAGGCGCCAGGTGCCGCCGTAGCAATCGTGGGCCGCCAGTACCGTGGCTCCGGCAGGCACGATCTCCAACGCCAACGCCACCGCGGCCATGCCACTGGCCGTGACCACGGCCCCCACGCCTTCCTCCAGCTCCGCCAGCGCCTCGGCCAGCAGGTCGCGGGTGGGGTTGCCGCTACGGGAGTAATCGTAGCGGCGCTTGTTACCGAAGCCCTCGAAACTGTAGTTCGTGGACAGATGCAACGGCGGGACCACCGCGCCGTGCTGCGTATCGCATTCGATGCCGGCGCGGACGGCGCGGGTACGGGGGCTGGTCGGGCTCATGCATATTCTCCGTGACAACATTCCAGGGCCTCGCGCACGAGCGGCGCCAGGCGGGTGGTTTCCTTGAGGAAGGCATCGTGGCCGTAAGGCGACTCGACCACGTCGAGGCTGGCGGTGCCGCCCAGGCGGCGTTGCAGTTCGCAAAGGTCCGCCAGCGGTACCAGGCGGTCGGACGGGAAGCCGACCAGCGAGGTGGGGGTGCGCACCTGCTCAGGGCTGATGTCATGCAGGTCGATCGACTCGGACAGCGCCAGGAAGCGGATGGCATCGAAGCGGGCGACGAAACTGCGGCCGGCGTGCTCGAGGTAGTCCTCGACCGGGAAGTGGAAGCGGCCTTCGCGCAGCTCAGGGCCGGCGGCAAAGCGGCGGGAGAATTCCTCGGCCCCGCGATAGGTGGTCATGGCCAGCTGGCGGGCGAGGTTCAGCGCCTGGTCCACCTGCCCAGATTCCAGCCCCAGGCGCACGATCCCGCGCTGCACCGAACGCTGCGCCGTAGCCAGCGGATGGGGCCTGTGCGCGCCGGCCAATGCAACCAGACGGCGGAGCTTGCCCGGATGGCGCGCCGCAAAGGCCAGGCCAGTCATCGCGCCGTAGGAGGCGCCGACGAAAGCCAGCACGCGGCCAATCCCCAGGTCGTCGACCAGCGCGGCCAGGGCATCGGCCTGGTCTTCGCTGGACACCGCCGAGGCGCCGGGAAGGTCAGCCGGCACCAGGTAGTCGATGCTCAGCACCCGGCATTGCGTGAGGTCGATGGCGGCGCCGTCGCCCACAAACTCGCTCCACCAGCCATTGGCCACGCCCGGGCTGGCGCAGACGTCGCGGTCGGCCGATATTCCGCCCTGCACGATCACCGTGGGCGCCCCCGGCGCACCCGTCCAGAGATAGCGGACCGTGGCGCGGCAGGCACCCTGCCCGTACTTCGGCTCCAACTGGACCTCACGACTGCCCCGCTGCGAGGAAAAATCGCGGAGCGCCGGAACGGCAACCGTGGCGGGAATAGGAAAAACCGTGGCGGGTTCAGCAGGCATGCAAGGCTCCAGTAAAAAGCTCGAGCTCTTGCGAAGCGCCGGAGGCTACCGACCGGCCACGGGACCCCCGCGCCAACGGCATCCTCATCTATCGGCTTGCGCCAGGCGGCGCTCCGCAGGAGTTGGCACCGTCGCGGTATTCCCGCAGGTTGCCCCGGCTTCAAAGGGCCTGTCCCTCAGCCGGTCTCGATGAGTGCAGCCGAGGCTACGCCCCATTCCCGCCGTTGTCAACGGACGTCTGGACGTCTAAACGTCTGGCCTTCCGTCGCGGCACGGGGAGGAGGAGTTGGGTGTCGTTTTCTTCACTAAGTCCTCAGTCGGCTTCGCCTCCCTGCGGAAGCGTTCTGAAAACGACACCCAACCCCTCCCCCGGACGTGGCGGTGAGCCGCAAGGAGAGCCGGGCATGGACTGCCGCAGTCACCGTTGGATGGGCGCCGTTTACCGTCTGGTGCGGCCAAACAAGGGGCAGTTGCACCAAGGGTCACGCCGCTTTTTCAGTCCCCAGTGCCTGAGGGCCTGGGGGTGAGGCGGGGGCCGGGCGCGGGGCGGCGGGGTGACACCCTGAGAACGCTTCCGCAGGGAGGCGAAGCCGACTGAGGACTTAGTGACCAGGGTGTCACCCCGCCGCCCCGCGCCCGGCCCCCCCCCCACCCCCCCGCCCCCACGCACCCCACCCCCCGACACGGTAGAATAGGCGGTTACCCCTGCCTGTCCTTGAAGCCCATGTCCAGCCATCTGGCCGAAACTCGTCGCCGTCGCAGCTTTGCCATCGTTAGCCATCCTGACGCGGGTAAGACCACGTTGACCGAAAAGTTGCTGTTGTTTGGTGGGGCGATTCAGATGGCGGGGTCGGTGAAGAGCCGGAAGGCGGCGCGGCATGCTACGTCGGACTGGATGGCGCTGGAGAAGGAGCGTGGCATTTCGGTGACGTCTTCGGTGATGCAGTTTCCGTATAACGAGTGCATCGTGAATCTGCTGGATACGCCGGGGCATGCGGATTTCTCGGAGGATACCTACCGGGTGTTGACGGCGGTCGACTCCGCCTTGATGGTGATCGACTGTGCCAAGGGCGTGGAGGAGCGCACGATCAAGTTGATGGAGGTTTGCCGGCTGCGTGATACGCCGATCATGACGTTCATCAACAAGCTGGACCGCGAGGGGCGGTCGCCGATCGAGCTGCTTGACGAGGTCGAGTCGGTGCTTGGCATTTCGTGTGCGCCGTTGACCTGGCCTATCGGCATGGGGTCGCGCCTGAAGGGCGTGTATCACGTGTTGTTGGACGAAGTTCATATCTTTGAGGCCGGCAAGAATTTTACCCGGCAGGACTCGACGATCTTCAAGGGACTCGATGCACCGGGGCTCGCCGATAGGATCGGCGCCGCCCAGTTGCAGGAGGTCCGCGATGAGCTGGACCTGGTGCTTGGTGCGTCCAATCCCTTCGATATGGATACCTATCTGGCGGGCAAGCAGACGCCGGTGTTCTTTGGCTCGGCGGTGAACAATTTCGGCGTGCAGCTTTTGCTGGATTTCTTCGTCGAGCACGCCCCGGGCCCGAAGGCGCGCGATACGCTTACCCGCACGGTGGATCCCACCGAGGAAAAACTCACCGGCTTCGTGTTCAAGATCCAGGCCAACATGGATCCGGCCCACCGCGACCGCGTGGCCTTCATGCGCGTCTGCTCAGGCACCTATACCGCCGGTATGAAGATGCAGCAGACGCGCACGGGCAAGGAAGTGCGGATCGCCAATGCGCTTACCTTCATGGCGTCGGACCGCGAGATCGTGGAGAAGGCCTATCCGGGCGATGTGATCGGCCTGCATAACCACGGCACCATCACCATCGGCGACACCTTCACCGAGGGCGAGCCGCTGTCGTTTACCGGCATCCCGAATTTTGCCCCGGAACTCTTCCGCCGCGCACGTCTGCGCGACCCGATGAAGATGAAGGCCCTGCAGAAGGGCCTGGCGCAGCTGTCGGAAGAAGGCGCCACGCAGTTCTTCCGGCCGCTGATGTCCAACGAACTGGTGCTCGGCGCCGTGGGCGTGCTGCAGTTCGACGTGGTGGCCTATCGACTGAAGGACGAATACAACGTCGACGCCAGCTTCGAAACGGTATCGGTGGCCACGGCGCGCTGGGTGCACTGCGACAACGAGAAGAAGCTCGCCGAATTCCGCGAAAAGAACGCCATGAACCTGGCCTTGGATGCCGCCGGCGAACTGGTGTACCTGGCCCCTACCCGCGTCAACCTGCAACTGGCCCAGGAGCGCTGGCCAGACGTGCGGTTCTCCGCCACGCGTGAGCATGCAGCCTCGGTCGAAGTCTGACCAGACGCGCAGCTGGGGTCAGAGTAAAACTCTGACCCATCCAGATCAAACGGAAGGTTCCAAAAAAAAGGCGGCCCGAAGGCCGCCTTTTTCTTCAGGCCGCCTTGACGGCCGTCGGTTTCCGATCCGCCCGCGTGACCGCGGAGCGAAGCTCGGACGGGTCGAAGTCGTCCACGGCGATGAACTCGTTCACGCCCTCGCGCACACGCTTCAACAACTCGCGCTCGGCGGCATTGATCGCCCCGATGCGCTCGGCCTCGGCCAGCTGGCCGTCGTAGTCGTGCGCATGCAGCTGGCCGCCCTTCATGGCCTTGAGGAACTTGCGCTCCACCGGCTCCGCGGCGATCACATCAGGCAGCAGCTCGTTCATGCGGCCGACGGTGTTGTTCGCACTGGGCGTGAGGTAGGTCCAGTTGAGCAGGCGCGAACGCGCCTCGCTGGGCGCGGTGATCAGCGCCGCGACACGACGGCCCAGGCGATCGGACGGCGGCACTTCGCGACGGCCGAACGGGAACACCAGGGCGCGCAGCACCCAGGCCACCGGACGCACCGGGAAGTTGCGGATGGTGCCGTCCAGAGCCATCTGCATGCGCCACACGCACTCATGGAAGGCCCAGGCCAGCATCGGACGGTCGGATTCCGGACGGCCATTGTCCTCGTACTGCTTGAGCATGGCGCTGGCGATGTACAGGTAGGATAGGACGTCACCCAGGCGAGCGGAGAGCTTTTCCTTGAACTTCAGCTTTCCGCCCAGCACACCCATGGCAACGTCCGCGCAAAGCGCCAGCGCCGCGGAATAGCGGTTGAGCTTGCGGTAGTAGCGGCGGGTGTAGGCGTCGCCCGCCCCTTCGCTGATGGAGGCGAAGGTCAGGCCCAGCACGAGGCTGCGCACGGCATTGGAGAAACCGAAACCGATGTGGCCGAAGAGCACGCGGTCGAATACGCGAAGCTGCTCGCGTTTGTCTTCGATGGTGAGCGCCTGCATTTCCTTCAGCACATAGGGATGGCAGCGGATGGCGCCCTGGCCGAAGATCATCAGGCTGCGCGTCATGATGTTCGCGCCTTCCACCGTGATCGCGATGGGCACGCCCTGCCAGGCGCGGCCGGCGTAATTCTTCGGTCCCAGGATCACGCCCTTGCCGCCGTGCACGTCCATGGCATCGGATGCCACGGCACGGCTGAACTCCGTGGCGTGGTACTTGGCGATCGCCGAGGGCACGGCGGGTTTTTCACCGCGGTCAACGGCAGCTGCCGTGGCGCGCGACAGTGCCGCCGTGGCATAGGTGTAACCGCCAATGCGCGCCAGGGCTTCTTCCACGCCTTCGAAGCGGGCGATGGCCAGGCCGAACTGCTTGCGCATGCGGGCATAGGCGCCGGTGGCGGCCACCGCCATGCGCGAGCCACCGGTGGCGTTGGACGGCAGCGAGATGGCGCGGCCCACCGAAAGGCACTCCACCAGCATGCGCCAGCCCTGGCCTGCCATGTGCGGGCCACCGATAAGCGTGGACAGCGGCACGAATACATCCTTGCCGTGGATCGGGCCATTCTGGAACGGGATATTCAACGGGAAATGGCGGCGGCCGATTTCCAGCCCCTGGGTCTCGCGCGGAAGCAGCGCCAGGGTGATGCCCAGGTCTTCCTTTTCGCCCAGCAGGTGTTCCGGGTCATACATGCGGAAGGCCAGGCCCACCACCGTGGCGACGGGCGCCAGCGTGATGTAGCGCTTGTCGAAGGTCAGCCGGATGCCGAGCGTTTCCTTGCCCTCGTGCATGCCCTTGGTGACGATGCCGAAGTCAGGAATGGAAGTGGCATCCGAGCCTGCCTGCGGGCCCGTCAATGCGAAGCAGGGAATGTCACGGCCATCGGCCAGGCGCGGCAGGAAATGATCCTTCTGCTCGTCGCTGCCGTAGTGCAGCAGCAGTTCCGCCGGCCCCAGGGAATTGGGAACGGCTACCGTGGACGAAAGCGTGGCCGACACCGACGACAGCTTCTGCAGCACCGCCGAATGCGCCAGCGCCGAGAATTCCAGGCCGCCATAGCGCTTGGGAATGATCATGCCGAAGAATTTGTTCTTCTTGATGAAGTCCCAGACGTTGGGCGGCAGGTCGGCCAGCTCGTGGGTGATCTGCCAGTCGTCGATCATCGCGCAGAGCTCTTCGACCGGGCCGTCCATGAAGGCCTGTTCCTCGACGCTCAGTTCCGGCTTGGGCTGGCGCAGCAGCTGCGACCATTCGGGCTTGCCGGAGAAGAGCTCGCCTTCGAAGCCCACGGTGCCGGCTTCAAGCGCCGTCTGCTCGGTCGCCGAAAGCTTCGGCGTGACCTTGGCAAACATCTTCAGCAGCGGCGCGGAAATCTTCGCCCTGCGGAAATCCACCATCAGCAGCGGCACCGCCACGAGGGCGAGGATCACCAGCAGCACCACCGTGGTGATGGGTGCGCGGGCAATCAGCCCCACTACCAGCGTGGTGACGGCGGTGGCGATGGCCCAGGTGCGCAGGGAGGTACGGTGGTAGGCACAGGCGCCGGAGGCGATAAGTGCCGCCAGGATGGTAAGGATCGCAGACATCTTCGTAACCTCGTGGCTTTGCTTCGATAGCCGGCTGCTTTCAGGCGGCCGGCGTCAGTTCAACTGATGGATGAATTTCGCGACTTCGTCGGTGAAGGCGTCGTTGGCGTCCCCCGCCACCATATGCGTGGCGTCAGGCAGGTCGACATGCGTCGCATGCGGCACCAGGCCCATGAACTCCTTGACCGTGTCGCGCGAAACGATGTCGCTGCGTCCGCCGGACAACAGCAGCATCGGTACCTTGATACGGCGGGCAGCCTCGAACAGTTGCGGCTGGTAGCGCTCGGTTTCGTGGCTTACGGTTTCAAGCAGGGCCGGATCCCAGTGCCAGCGCAGGCGTCCGTCATCACCCTGCCGCAGCAAGGGCCGCAGCGACGCCTCGCTCTTGCGCTCGCGCTGCGGCATGTAGGCGCCAATGGCATCGGCCGCGGCGTCGTAGCTGGAAAAGCCATCGGGATGGGCACGCATGAATCCGAGGATGCGCTCCACGCCACGTGTTTCCCAGCGCGGGGTGATGTCCACCAGCACCAGGGCGGCGAACGGGGGCTTGGCGGCCGTGCCAGCCAGCATCAGGCCCAGCAGGCCTCCCATCGACGCCCCCACCAGCACCGGGGGCCGGCCATCGCGGGATTGAAGTTCGCCGGCCAGGGCGCCCAGGTCCGCGACGAACTGCTCCATGTGGTATTCACCGTCCTCGGGACGGCCGCTTTCACCGTGCCCGCGCGCGTCGAATGTCACCGCGTGCATGCCTCGTGCAGCCAATGCGGCGGCGGCGCCCGTCCAGGCATGGCGGGTCTGGCCAAAGCCATGGGCGAACAACACGGAAGGCGAACCGCCGCTGCCGAACTCGGCGACGGAAAGGTCCACGCCAGCGTGCTGCACGGAGCGAACCAGCGGTGGCGTGGCACGAGCGGAAGCAGTAACCATACGCTTGAGTATGGGAGCAGTGGGCCCCGTCGTCAATACGCTTCCGTACGGTTGTGAAAGATTCGTTGATTCAACCATTTAGCGGCCCGATTCCACCCGCAGGGAATTGCAAACTGCCGGCAACCGGCTACCATGCGGCGATGAACGACAGTGCCAAGACCGACCGCATCCGCCTTTCCGCCGAGGATTGGGAAGACGCCGCCCTTGGCCTGATCGCCGAACAAGGTGTCGGCGCACTGGCTGTCGAAGCCCTGGCCCGCCAGCTTGGCGTCACCAAGGGAAGCTTCTACTGGCATTTCCGCACGCGGGAAGCTCTCCTGCAAGCGGCGCTGGAGCGCTGGGAGCAATACGGCGAGCGCGAGGTGATCGACCAGATCAAGGCGATCGCCGATCCGCGCGAACGCCTGCCCGAGCTCTTTCGGCGGGTAGCCCATGAGCGCGATCCGCATCGCGTCTATGCGGCGCTGCTCAAGGCGCTGGACCATCCTCTGGTGGTGCCGGTGATGGCACGCGTGTCCCAGCGGCGCATCGAATTCCTCACCGAGGTGTACCGCGAGGCCGGCATGGCAGCCAGGCCCGCACTCAACCAGGCCAGGCTTACCTACGCCGCCTACGTGGGTTTCCTGCAGCTTAATTTCACCCTCGGCCTGCCCCGCCTCTCGCACGACGAGTTCGACGAATACGTCGCCCACATGCTGGCCACGCTCACCCCGCAGTCCTGAACCAAAGGTCCTGCCGTAAGGTGGGCGGGGTCAGAGTATTTACTCTGACCCCCAACTCACGACGCCTTTTGCGGCAGCGTACCTTGCAATACCACCGCTCGCAAACTACCGTCATACCTTGTCTTTCCTCAGGACCACGCGGTATGTCGAGCAGTCTGGATGCGTTGAATCAATGGGTTGCCGGTGTGGCGGCGCTGACCAAACCGGAACGGATCCATTGGTGTGACGGCAGTGATGCCGAATACCGGCAACTGGTGGATGGCATGCTGGCCACCGGCGACCTCATCGCCCTGAACCCGACCACCCACCCGCGCAGCTACCTGCACCGCTCAAGCCCCTCGGATGTCGCCCGCGTCGAGCACCTGACCTTCGTCTGCACGCCGCACGAGACCGACGCCGGTCCCAACAACCACTGGATGGACCCTGCCCAGGCCCACGCCAAGGTCGACGCCCTGTTCGATGGCGCCATGCAGGGACGCACGATGTACGTGATCCCCTACTGCATGGGCCCGATCGATTCGCCCATCGCCCGCTGCGGTGTGGAGATCACCGACAGCCCGTACGTGGTTGCCAACATGCGCATCATGACGCGCATGGGCGCCGCCGCCCTGGCCCGCATCGAACGCGACGGCAGTTTCGTCCGCGGCCTGCATTCGACCGGCGACCTCGACCCCGACAAGCGCTTCATCATGCATTTCCCCGAGGAACTGTCGATCAAGTCGATCGGCTCGGGGTACGGCGGCAACGCCCTGCTCGGCAAGAAATGCCACGCCCTGCGGATCGCCAGCCACCAGGCCCGGCGCGAAGGCTGGCTGGCCGAACACATGTTGATCGTCGGCGTCGAAGACCCGCGCGGCGAAACCCATTACATCGCCGCGGCCTTCCCATCGGCCTGCGGCAAGACCAACCTTGCCATGCTCATCCCCACCGGCGCGTACGCGAAGGACGGCTGGAAGGTCTGGACGGTCGGCGACGACATTTGCTGGATGACACCGGGTGACGACGGCAGGCTTTGGGCGATCAATCCAGAAGCCGGTTTCTTCGGCGTGGCGCCTGGCACCGGCGCCAACACCAATCCGAATGCGCTGGCCACGTTGGCGCACGACACCATCTATACCAACGTCGCTTTGACGGACGACAACCAGCCCTGGTGGGAGGGACTGGACGACCGCATCCCCGCCGTCGACTGGCAGGGCCGCCCCTACGAAAAGGCCAACGGCCCGGCCGCGCACCCCAATGCACGCTTTACCGTCAGCGCTCGGCAATGCCCCAGCTATACCGAAAAGGCCGAGGCCGCGCACGGCGTACCTATCAGCGCCATCGTCTTCGGCGGCCGCCGGCCGTCGCTGGTACCGCTGGTATTCCAGGCACGCGACTGGACGCACGGCGTACTGGTAGGCGCCGCCATGGGCTCGGAAACGACTGCCGCGGCCACCGGCGCGGTCGGCGTGATGCGCCGCGACTCGATGGCCATGAAGCCCTTCTGCGGCTACAACTTCGCCGACTATTTCAGCCACTGGCTCAGCTTCGACAAGCCGGGCGCCAAGCTTCCGAAGATCTTCCACGTCAACTGGTTCCGCAAGGATGCCGACGGGAAATTCATGTGGCCCGGCTACGGCGAAAACCTCCGTGTGCTCGAATGGATCATCCGCCGCGTGGAAGGCACCGCCCGCGGCATCGACACCCCCATCGGCACGCTGCCGGCACCGGGCGGGATCAACGTGGAAGGGCTGGCCCTGGGGCCAACTACCGAACGCGCCCTGTTCGAGGTGGATGCCGAGGGCTGGGCCACCGAAATGAAGGACATCGCCAGCTATCTGGATAGCTTCGGCGACCGCCTGCCACGTGCGCTCCGCGACGAACAGCGACGCATGGCCACGGCCCTGGCCAATACCGCCCCGAGGGCATGGGCCCAGGCGGTATAAACCCAGGGCGGAGTTAAACCAATCCGCCCGCGGGCGCATCCAAGCTGGCAAGATGAATGCTTGCCTCGCCATCGGAACACCCATGCCAGCGCTCGCCGCCGAGCCCTCGGATGCCGACATCGTTCGCGCTGCTGCCGCGGGTGATCGTCGCGCCTTCGAAAAGCTCTACCGGCTGCACGTGGACAAGGTCTATGGTGCCGTGCTGCGCCTGGCCGGGTTCGACCACGCCCGCGCCGAGGACTTCGTGCAGGAGTCCTTCGTGCGGGCATGGCAGAAGCTCGACACCTTCCGCCACGATTCCAGTTTCGGCACGTGGATCTATCGGCTGGCGGTGAATACCGCGCTGATGGCCATCCGTGCCCGCAACGCGGATCCGGTGAGCATCGTCGACGACGAACACCTGCCCGACGCCGCCGACAACCCGTTCTGCCCGGCCGAGCGTGACGAGCTGGAGCGCGCCATCGCCGCGCTGCCGCCACGCGCTCGTGCGGTACTGGTACTACACGACGTGGAAGGTTGGAAGCACGAAGAAATCGGCAACGAGCTCGGCATGGCCGTCGGCTCGTCCAAAGCCCAGTTGCACCGGGCGCGCTCACTGTTGAAGCGCGCGCTAGGAGACACCCCATGAATGAATTCGAACACCTCCGCCAGATGCGCTCGCTGCGCACGCCCGTGGCGCCCTCGCGTGACCTGTGGGCCGGCATCGACGAACGCCTGGACGAGACGCCGGCCACCCGGTCGCGCCATCTGTGGACACGGCGCCTGGCCGTGGCCGCCGCCATCTTCGGCGTGGCGATCTTCTCCGGCTCCATCGCCCTGCGGCTGGCATCGCCGCCGGAAAGCACCAACGTAGCCAGCAATACGCGCTGGAAGCCCGACGATCCCCGCCTTACCGGCGCCGCCGTGGAGCTTGCCACTGCGCATAGCGAACTGACCCAGGCCATGCAAGACGCACCGGACTCCCCGGCCCTGCGCCGGATCCTTGACCGCACCCAACGACAGCAGGAACGCCTGCGCCAACTCGACCGCCAGGCCGGCTAAGGCCGCAGGAGAACGCCATGAAGATCATCCACTACACGCCCTTGCTGCTCTCCCTGGCCATTGGCCAGGCCATGGCCGACACGCCGATCAACCTGACCGCCGCGGCACGCCCCAACGCCCACATCAGCATCGACAACGTCAAGGGCGAAGTCACCGTCACCGCCTGGGACAAGCCGCAGGTGGAAGTGTCAGGTTCGCTCGGCTCCGGCGCCCGGCCGCTGAAGATCGAAGGCGACGACCACGACTTGGACATCAAGGTGTCCGGCACCGAGAACGGCAACTGGTTCAATTGGAAGTCCGACAACCGCATGGGTTCGACGATACTCAACGTCCGTGTGCCGAAGGGTGTTTCGCTGGATATCAATGTCGTCAGCGCACCGGTGACCATCGACGGCCTGGACGGCGGCAAGGTGGATGTGCAGAGCGTCAGCGGCCGTGTTCGCATGAATGCACGCACCAGCGGCATCAACCTCAATACCGTCAGCGGCAGCATCGACCTGGGCGGCCACGCCGGCGACGCGGAACTGCAGACAGTGAGCGGTGACATCACCGCGCCGTCAGTGGGCAGCATGCTGAAGGCCGAGACGGTGTCAGGCCACATGAACATCAACGGCGGCCCCTATCGCAAGGCGGAACTGAGCACCGTGTCGGGTGACCTGCAGCTTGGCGGAGGCATCGAGGGCGACGGCAGCATCACCATCGACTCGATGAGCGGCGATGTGCAGGTAGCGGTGCCGGCCAACCTGTCGGCGAAAATCACCGCCAATACCTTCAGCGGTCAGCTGCGCAGCGATTTCGGCGAGGCAACGAAGGGTGAGGACGGCCCGGGCAGCGAACTCAATGCCACTGCCGGCAGCGGACGCGGCAAGCTGCACGTGGAGACGTTTTCGGGCGACCTTAAGATCCGCAAGGGCCAGTAAGGATTAGAGGTCCTGGTGGTACTGCACGTACGGCGTGCGGGACTGGTCGGGCTCGGGGCCCGCGGCGGGTGTGGGTGCGTTGCCGCTGGACCACACGTTCTGCGCACCGATGCTCAACTGGCCCTTCCAGGGCAGCTTCACGGTGACGCCAAGGTCGATCGCGCTCCAGCGGCGATCGGCATTGAGCTGGTTGATCGCACCGGCTTCCGGCTGCATCACGCGGCCGACGATGCTGCCCGACAGCGGGCCACGATCGACGCCGAGGCTCAGGGCTTTCTGGTCGACCGTGCTGATGCCAAGCAGGTTGCCAGGCAACAGCCGGATGCGGCCGACGCTGGCACCGACATCGAGACCGGATTTGCCATCGAACGGCACGCGTCCCTGGGCATTGATCTGGGTGCTGCTGCCAAGGGCCGACAGCGGCAATCCGTTCGCCGTCCATGCGCCGGGCGTGCCCGGCAGGACACGCGGCAAGGTGCTATCGGAGGGACGCGACGAGCCCACGCCCAGCCCCAGGCTATAGCCGGAGATATTGTAGGAGGCGCCGATTTCGCTGGCGATGATGCGCGGCGGCGTGCCACCGGCAACGCAGGCAGCGTTGTTCGGCGTGGCGCAGGCATCGGCGGTATTCACCCACGAGTGGTCGGTGACACCGGCATGGGCCGTGAGGTTCTTGCCCAGGTCGTAGTTCAGGCGCGTGGAAAGCGCCGTGGATGCATCGACCGCACTGAAGGTGATGGGGTTGGTATCACCCACGCGGCTATTGCTCGATTCCGCTTGCAGGGCCACCATGCGCCCATCAGGGGCGCGCCACAGGGGTACTGCAACACCGGGGCCGATTTCGGCCATACGATCAGGCTGCTGGTTGAGCAACTTGGCCGCGTCCGTGCCTGGATTTGCACCGGCCACGGTCTGACCCACGGCCGCAAGCGGCAGTGAAATCAACAACATGGCGATGGAACGGCGCAGTGAGAACACGTCGGAAATTGGTCCCGGTTGTCGGGCCACCCTCCCCCACGGACGGCAGCAACCCGAATATACCGCGTTTTACAAATAACTAACAGTCCCCTGACTCAAGTTGGGGCCAAGATAGTCGAAAAAGACATAGGGGAAACATCGATGGTTCCCCCGTTTCACCCAATTTCCTCGCCTTCGGTGAAAGACGCGGATATAAACTGAATCCTAACTTGCCCGGATCCACGCACGCATGACGCTCGCGTCGACAACCAGCGCCGAACTAAGCCCCTTTCAGGGGCTGCCGGACGACGTCCCGCGCGAGGCTATTGAACAATTGTTCGCGGCCGTGGATATGACGGCTGTTCGCGACATAATCGAAGACATTGCGCGCCAATCGCTTCCAGATGCGGTCGTTTACTGGCGCGCGGGCGACAGTACGGAAGAGTTCCGGGAAAGCATCGACCTGCTGCTGGCCGAGGACGCCCACGGCAAGCGCGAGCTCCGCGTGGCGTCTCCGCTGGACGCGGGTGCCGATCCTTCCTGGGGTGAGAAGATCGACTGGCTCGGCCGCCTTGCCGCAGCGCGCCTGCGCCAGTTGGGCGAAACCGCCAACCTATACGAGGCGATCTCCCGCCTGGCGCTGGCCGAACGCCTGCAGCGCGCGCTCTACGCGATTGCCGAGCAGGCCAGCGCCGAGCACAACATGAAAGACATGATGAGCGCGCTGCATGCGATCGTCGGCAGCCTCATGTATGCGGAGAACTTCTTCATCGTGTTGTACGACGCGCAGAACGAAACCGTGCGCTTCGCCTACTTCGTCGATTCCGCCGACCCGGACATCCCCGATCACGAAGCGGTCGCACCGCTGGCCACGATCGAACATAGCCTTACCTGGTACCTGCTCAAGAACGGCCGCCCGATGATGGGCGCCAGCGAAGACCTCGAGCAGCGCATCGAAGGGCCGCACCGCCGCCAGGGCCCATCTTGCGCCGACTGGCTCGGCGTGCCGATGAAGCGCGGCGAGCGCGTGGTGGGCGCGCTGGTGGTGCAGAGCTACCGCGACGACACCCGCTACACCGAGAACGACCGTGAACTGCTTGCCTACGTGGCGCAGCATGTGCAGACCGCGCTGGAGCGACGCCAGGCCCACGAGGAACTCGAACGCCGCGTGGCCACGCGTACCGCGGCCCTGCGCGAGGCCAACCGCGTGTTGCGCCAGCAGGTGCTGCAGCGCCAGCGGGGCGAGCGGCTGCAGTCGGCGCTGTTCCGTATCGCCGAGCTCACCAACGCTTCGGAAAGCCTGGAGAATTTCTACGCTGCCGTGCACCGCGTTATCGGTGGCCTGCTCTACGCGCGGAACTTCTATATCGCGCTGCTCACGGACGATCAGTCCAAGCTGAGCTTCCCCTATTCCGTGGACGAACTCGACCGTGCGCGCAGCCAGCGCGAGCTGGGCCGCGGCCTCACCGAATACGTCCTGCGCAGCGGCAAGGCGCTGCTCGCCGACCGCGACGAGATCGACCGCCTGCACCGCGAGGGCATCCTGGTGGCCTCGGGCGCACGCTCGCTGCATTGGCTCGGCGTGCCGCTGATCTGGGGCGAACGCTCGATGGGTGTACTGGCGGTCCAGAGTTATTCGCCCGAGCACACCTACAGCCCGCGCGACCAGGAACTGCTTACGTTCGTCAGCTATCACGTGGCCAACGCACTGCAGCGCAAGCACACCACCGAATCGCTCAAGCAGGCCTATGCCAGCCTCGAGCGCCGCGTCACCGAGCGTACCCGCGCGCTGGCCCTGGCCAACCGCGACCTGCGCGAACAAATCGCCGAACGCGAGCGCGTGGAGCGCCGCCTGAAGTACGAAACCCTGCACGATTCACTGACGGGCCTGCCCAACCGCACGCTGCTGCTGCAGCGCCTGGACCAGGCGTTGTCGCACTACCATGCCAATACCGCCGAAACCTTCGCGGTGCTCTTCGTCGACCTCGATCGTTTCAAGGTGATCAACGATTCGGTCGGCCACCTGGTGGGAGACGACCTGCTGTTCCAGGTTGGTGGACGCATCCGCGCGTGCCTGAAGACCCGCGACGTGGTCGCGCGCCTGGGCGGCGACGAATTCGCGGTGCTGGCCGAGGGCATCACCGAGCCCGCGCAGGCGATGCAGATCGCCGAACGCATCATCCAGGAACTGCAAACGCCGTTCCGCCTGGGCGCCAAGGAAATCTTCACTTCCGCGTCCATCGGCATCGCCATGCCGGGCCCCGATTACCAGCGCCCCGAAGACCTCCTGCGCGACGCCGATTCGGCCATGTACCGCGCCAAGGACGAAGGTCGCCACCGCGCCGCCGTGTTCGACGATGGCTTGCGCCGCGAGGCGCTGAGCCTGCTGGAACTGGAAGGCGACCTCCGCCGCGCGCTGGCTCGCAACGAGTTCGTGCCCTTCTTCCAGCCCGTGGTGGAACTCGAAGACGGCCGCATCGTCGGTTATGAGGCACTGATGCGCTGGCGCCATCCCGAGCGCGGTCTGCTGGCCCCCGGTGAGTTCCTCAACGTGGCCGAGGAAACCGGCTGCGCCGAAGCCATCGACTGGCAGATCTTCGAGCAGGTATGCCGGCAGGCACGTGCGCTCACACGCGACGAGGGTTTCGTCAGCATCAATGTGTCGGGCCGTCATTTCCGTTCGCCGGACCTCGACGAACGCCTGCTGGCGCTGTTCGCCGAGCACAAGGTTCCTCCACGCACGATCCGCGTGGAGGTGACCGAACGCGCGCTGCTGGAAAATCCCGCGCAGGTGAAGAGCATCCTCAACAATCTTCGCGACAAGGGCGTGGGCATCGCGCTGGACGATTTCGGTACGGGCTATTCCAGCCTGAGCTATCTGCACCAGTACCCGATCGAGACATTGAAGATCGACCGCTCGTTCGTGATCCAGCTTAGCGACGAAAACGACAGCCAGGGTGCTGCAGTGGTCCGTGCCATCCAGGCGTTGGCCGATTCGCTGAAGATGCAGGTGATTGCCGAGGGCATCGAAACGCCCGTGCAACGTGCCGCGCTGATGCGCGTGGGCTGCAAGTTCGGCCAGGGCTTCCTGTTCGCCCAGCCGGCGCCCGCCACCACCTGGCTGCACGCCCCGGGAAAGATCAGCGCCTGACGACGTTGGTCAATGCGAGATAGCGTCGGGCGGCGCCAGGCCGTTGATCTCGACGCGGCGGTCCGGTGACAGGCATTCGGACAAGGCCTTGCCCTTCTTCTTGCCGCACTCGGCCTTGGGTTCGCGCTCACCCTTGCCTACCGCCGTGATGCTGTCGGTGGGCACGCCACCTTCCACCAGGTACCGGCGTACGGCTTCGGCGCGCCTTTGCGACAGCTTGAGGTTGTTCTTCGCCGTGCCAGTGCGATCGCTAAAACCCACCACCTTCAGATCGTGGAACTGGGTGGGCACCTGCACCGATAGCAGCATCAAGTCCAGGCGCTCACGGCCGGCATGGGTGAGCTTCGCCGATCCCGGCGCAAAAGCCGCATCACTGGAAAGCGTGACCGGCGGCATGGGTGCCAGCGGCACTTCGGCCGCGTCCGCGGCAGAAGCCACGAGTGCCTGCGCCATGGGCGCCGGAGCAGGTGCAGGTGCAGGAGCGGGAGTAGGCGCCATAGCGGGCACTGCAGGCGCAGGCGTCACCGCTGGCGACGGCGACGAAGCCTGGCTGGTGGCGGCAAGCGTGGCGTCACTGGCCGGTGGCGTGGTTGCCACCGGCGTCGGTGCGGCGGCCGGTGCATCGGGAGCCGGCGGTGTAGCTGTTGCTGCCCCGGTTACCGGCGCAGCCGATACGGGCAGCACAGGAGGCGGTGCGGGAGAAGGAGCGGGCGGTGCCACGGCGACCGGTGCCTTGGGCTGCCATGTGGCTACCGGCGGGGTCTTCGTCGCCTTGGCGAGAAGACGCTCCTGGCAACCGTCAGGTTGCCAGTGCATGTCGTTGACGCGGTCATCCGTGTCGAATGCCACCAGGAACTGGCACTGCTGCACCTGGTCGGCGTCGTCGCGATAGTTGAAGACGTAGTTCCAATGCGATGCATCCATGCCCTCGCCGAAATGCGGCATGCCGATCAATGCATACACTTGTGAGCGCGCCAGGCCTGGCTGCACCTGGGCGAGCCGGGAGGTATCGACGAAAACACCCCCGGGAATGGCAGCACTGGCAGGGTCCGGGAATGCAATGGCGGGCTCCGCCGGGGGCGAAGTTGCGCGTCCGGGAACCCCCGCGCACGCAGCAAGCGATCCGACGACAACGAAGGCAAGCAGGAATTTCACCCCGGTAGCGCGCCATGTCGGCGTGCACCCCGTTCCCTGGGTCACTTCATCCTTCCTACCACTTTTTGCCTTCCCCGTTGTTGACGCCACCGTCACTCCGCGAATTCGTCGTTGAGTTGAGCTTATACACCTAGCGGCCACTCTCGGAAATCAACGACACGTCATTAGGCGTGCCCGGCTACCCGGCTCCAAACGGACGAGGGTGATCAGGCGGCTGCGAGGGGCGGGGATGGTAGTCGGCTTCGCGATCACCCGGCCGCACCGTGGGCACGATGCTGGCGAGCACCTTGGCGTCGCGTTTGCGGCTGTGGTGGCGACGCCAGCCCACTACTTCCACCAGCAGCAAGACGAACACCGCGGCACCGGCCACCCAGCTCCTTGGTCGCTTCCAGAAGGGCGCATCGCCATTCTCCCGCCCGACGATAGGGGTGGCCGTAGCGTTGGCTTTCGACACCGCCGCAACGGTGGACGCTACGGCTGGAGCGGCAGGGGTCGCGACGACAAGAGTCCTGGCAGGCGATGCCGATGGCTTTGATTGCGGTTGCGAAAGAGTGCTCGTGGCTACCTTCGGCACCGATGGGTTCGGCGTTGCGCGAATGGTCGCGGCTGGCGCCCTACTGGGCATGGCTGCTTCGCGGATCGGCAGTGCGGGTTTCGCTGGCGCGGCGGCGGGCTTGCGTACGAGCAGCACGGTCTTCTCGTGCGACGGCGGCGCAGCGCTTCGCCGGGGATGCTTCTCCGGTGCGGACGCCGACGCTTTCGCTTTTGACGTCGCTGCCGCCGGCACCTGTGCATTCGCCTTCGGCTGGGAGTACTGCGTCATCGTACGGGTGAGGTCATCGAGCTGGGCCGCCGTCTGCTGGCCGAACGCCGGCGCCGCGACGGCGGTGCCCATGTACGCCAGCCACGCGCCCCTGGCGACGCCTGTGCGCCTCCCGGACGTTCCGCCCGCCACCTTCCCCATGGTTGCCTTTCCACCCCGCCTTGCTGCCGTAGGTGCAAGTACAGCGTCATTGACCACCAATCGCAAGTCGCGGGCGGGCGGTCAATGTCCGGCCAGCTCTCCCTGCTGGCTGCGTACCAGGGTGGCGCGCGGCAACTCTCCGAAGGTGTGCCGGTAGTGCTCGGCGAACCGCGACAGGTCCCACATGCCGCAACTCAAGGCCACCGACTTCACCGAGCGGCGGCTGGCGTCGGCCTGCGTCAGGCTGCGATAGGCCGCGCAAAGGCGCAGCAGCGACAGGTAGCGATTGGGCGGGATACCTACCAGGTCATCGAAGGCATACCGCAACGCACGCTCGCTGGCGCCGGCGGCGTTGCATAGCTCCTGGATGTAGATATCGCGGCGCAGGTTCGCGCGCATGAAATCTTCCACGCGGCGCACCGTGACGTAGTGCGCGCGGCGGCCACGGGAGGAAACCGGGCGGTCTTCTGCCGTGGCGCCCAGCGTCGCCGCCAGGTGTCGTCGAAGCAGCGGTGCCACCAGTTCGCCCGCCGACTCTCCGTTCTCCAGGCGCGAGCGCAGTGCGTCATAGCCATCGCCCAATGATCGGGCCTCACCGGCATGGCCGGCGATGAACATGCGCAGGCGATGGGCGCTGGGCTCGGGGTTGTCGGGCGACAGCGCTGCAAACTCCGCGCGCAACGTGGCCGCGGGCAGCAGCATCAACGTCCAGCGGCAACCGGCAACCAGCAGCACCTCGCTGTCACCCTCGGGCAGCACGGTGATCGCCGAGCCTGGCTCAAGCCCCACGCCGTGGCACCAACTCTGCGGCGCGGTATCGTGGATATACGCCACCAGGCTCATATCCTCGGGCAGCGTGAAGCTGGCCCGGAACGAAAACCCGTAGCAGCCGGTGATCAACACGCAATCGCCCGCTTGTTGCGTGACGACCTCGCCTTGCAGTGCCGCCGCTCCCAGCAGCACTACATCCGCCTCGCAAACGCCCAACACTGCCGATACTCCGGCAAGGTCGAGCGACCGCACCACGCCTTCCCCCTTGCTGATTTCCCCGCCCACGCGCATTGCTCCATTCAGGCTGTGGCGCCAATGAATTTATAGGAGCAAACACCTGGGTGTATAGCTGCACGAAATCGGCAATTACCCACGCTGACCGAGGTGGCGGCCCCGAGCTGGGCATCCGGGCTGGGGAGCCGGTCCGGTCAGGGTCATGCTGCGACCGCCTTGAGCGCCCCGGAAGGGCCGAACGACTTGGGATGGTGGCTGCCCAGGTCAAATCGGACGGAAAAATCGCCGCAACGCCGTGGCGGACTGCTGGCTCACCCATTAAAGTATGGATTCAGGTGCCGTTTCACCTCGATAACGGCCACAGGGAATCCGGATGACTCGAAAGGCCATGACAACCGCCTCCAAGCTGGCTGCCTGCCTTGTGCTGGCCCTTGCCCCCATGGGCATGGTTCTTGCCGCGGCCAAGCATGCCCCGGCCCCGCGGCCGCCGGCAGCCACGCCAGCGACGGCCCCGGCGGACGTTCCCTCAGGTCCCGCCCAGATCAGCGGTGCCACGGCAGACGAACTGCGGCGCCTGGTCGACGAACACGCACTCTCTGAACTGCGCCGCACGGCGAACGGCAGCTATGCAGCCAGCCTGCTTTTCGACGCCGAGCACCTGGTGTACTACGTGGTGCTGTCGCACGACGCGGAGTACTGGCGCGTGATCAAGTCCGATGTGGTGGCGGACGCCGAGCGGGTCTACCGCACCTTCGCCCAGCAAACCGAGCAACTGGCACAGACCGACATCGACACGGTGCGACTGGAAGCCGGCCGCAAGTACGGCGAGAAACTCCTGAACCTCAACCAGCAGCGGCTGGCCAAGTTGCAGGAAGACGCCCAGCATCGCCAGCAGCAGGCCACCCAGGTGGCGGCGATGCAGCAGCAGGCCAAGGCACAGGCCACGGCGCTCAGCTCGGACCTGCGCAGCACCCGCACGCAACTGGAACAGGTGCAGCAGAACATCCGCACGCTCGAGGCGCAGCAGGCCGATCCCCTGCTTAACCTGCCCGAGGCGCCCGCGCCGACCACCGCACCCGCGCCGGTGAGCACGCCCGAGCCATCCAAGCAGCCGTAACGTCCTCCGTTTTTGAAGGGGTCAGAGTAATTACTCTGACCCCCCAGCACGCCCAAGCGCCGGGAAGGCGGCGTTACTGCAGTCGCGTCGGCGCCGCCGGGACAGCCGCGGGATCGGCGGCAAGCACCTGCTCGGCGTCCACCTTGTCGAAGGTGTAGCGCTGTGCGCAGAATTCGCAGATCACCTCGATCTCGCCGTCACGGGCATCAAGCGCGGCCTGCACTTCCTCCCGCCCCAGCGAACGCAACATCGCCTGTACCCGCTCGCGCGAGCAGCTGCAGCCAAAGGCGAGCATGCGCGGCTCGAACAGCCGCACGTTCTCCTCGTGGTACAGGCGGAAGAGCAATTCTTCCGGACGCGTGGCGGCAAGTTCGGCCAGGGTGAGCGTATCGGTGAGGTGGTTGACGCGATTCCATGCATCGCTGTCGGACGTGCCGCCATGGCCGCCCTCGCCAGGCATCTTCTGCAGCATCAGTCCCACCGCGTGGTCGCCATCGGCCACCAGCAGGATGCGCGCGGGCAGCTGCTCCGATTGCGTGAAGTATCCCTCCAGCGCCTGGGCCAGCGACGGTTTATCCAGCGAGACCAGTCCCTGGTAGCGCTGGCCGCGCTCGGCGCTGCCGATGGTGATGGCCATCAGGGCGTTTTCCATGGCACCCAGGTCCAGCGACCCGGGAAGCGGGTCGTGCCAGCGGGCCAGTCCACGCAGGCGGCCCTGGTCGGCGCACTCGGTGAAGAGCAGGCGCAAAGGGCCGGAACTCTTGAACTCCACCGACAGCGTTCCCTCCAGCTTGATATTGCCCGTCAGCAATGCGCTGGCCGCCAGGCTTTCACCCAGGAGGCTCTTCAACGATGCAGGGTAGTCGGCGCGCGAGGCCACTTCGCGCCAGCTGGAGCCCAGGCGCACCAGCGCGCCGCGCACGCCGGCCTCCTCGAGCAGGAAGCGATAGAGGACGTCGTCGGTAGGGAAAGTGGGGGTATCTGTCACATCAGTCTCCGGCAAGCACGCTTAGGTGGGGGCAAGCGGCTTCGATGGCAACCTTCCCGCCAGGCCATGACGGGCCTCCGTATACTCTGCCTCATCCTCCGCACGGCCGATCCATGCCCACGCACTCACGACCTTTCTGGATCCGCCTGCTGCGCATGATCGGGCTGGCCCTGCTGTCCTTCGTGGCGATCTCCTGGCTGGCGGTGCTGGTGATGCGTTTCGTACCGCCAGTAACCTCCGCAATGATGCTCGAGCGCCGCATCGAGGCTACGGCCACGGGTGAGCCGAATTTCCATTTTGCCCACCGCTGGGTACCGGCAAGTGAAGTAACGCCGCTGGTGCCACTGGCGATGGTAGCCGGCGAGGACCAGAAATTCCCCTTCCACCATGGCTTCGATGTCGACGCCATCCAGGATGCCATCGATGCGGCGGATGAAGGTAAACGCCTGCGTGGCGCCAGCACCATCAGCCAGCAGGTGGCGAAGAACCTTTTCCTGTGGAATGGCCGTAGCTTCATACGCAAGGGGCTGGAAGCGTATTTCACCGTACTGATCGAGCTGACCTGGCCCAAGCGGCGCATCGTGGAGGTATACATGAACATCGTGGAGCTGGGTAACGGCATCTACGGCGTTGGCGCGGCCAGCGATGCGTTCTTTCGCGTTCCTCCCGCGCGCCTGTCCGCCACGCAGGCGGCCATGCTGGCCGCGGTGCTGCCCAACCCGCGGCGCCTGCGCGTGGACAAGCCCAGCGCGTATGTCATGCGACGCACGGCCTGGATCACCCAGCAGATGTCCCAGCTGGGCGGCCCGGCCTACCTCACCTCGAACCATCCCGTGGCACGACAAGGACGCTGACCGATGACGGAACTCACTGTACTGGTGCCCGCCTACAACGAAGCCGATGGACTGGGCGATTTCCACGCGAGCCTGGCGGCCGTGCTCGATACGATACCCGGCACGACAAAGGTTCTTTACGTCGACGACGGCAGCAGCGACGGCACGTGGGCCGCCATCACCGCGCTGGGCGCCGCCGATGCGCGTGTCACGGGGCTTCGCCTGTCACGGAACTTCGGCAAGGAGGCGGCGATGACCGCGGGCCTGGACAACGTGGACGCCGACGCCGTGGTGGTGATCGATGCGGACCTGCAGGACCCTCCGGAGCTCATTCCTGAACTGTTGGAACGCTGGCGCGCCGGGTACGACGTGGTCTACGCCACGCGCCGCGTGCGCGAAGGCGAAAGCGGTTTGAAACGCCTGACATCGAAAGCGTTCTACCGTGTGATGGAGAAGCTCTCCGATACCCCCGTGCCCCGCGACACCGGCGACTTCCGCCTGCTCTCGCGCCGCGCCGTGGAAGCCCTGCGCCAGTTGCGCGAGCGCCAGCGCTTCATGAAGGGCCTGTTCACCTGGGTGGGCTACCGGCAGACCGCCGTGGTCTACGACCGTCACTCCCGCCACGCCGGCAAGACCAAATGGAATTACTGGCGCCTGTGGAACCTCGCCATGGAGGGCATCACCTCGTTCTCCACGGCGCCATTGCGGCTGGCCACCTGGGTGGGCGTGAGCGCCGCGTGCGTGGCCTTCCTGTACGGGCTGTGGGTGATCGTCAAGGTACTGGCCTTCGGCGACCCGGTGCGCGGCTACCCCACGTTGATGGTGGTCATCCTGTTCCTCGGCGGGGCGCAGTTGCTGGCCCTGGGCGTGATCGGCGAATACGTGGGCCGCAACTACGCCGAGAGCAAGGCGCGGCCCATCTATTTCATCGAGGACCGGCTGGCTTCACATGGCGATAACCGAGCCGGCCACGCGCGGGACTAGACTGATCCCATCGTTCCATGCGGAGGGGTAATGACATGCAGCAAGTCAAGCATCTGTTGCAAGGCAAGGGCAGCGATGTATTTGCCGTGGCCCCGGACGCGCCGGTTTACGAGGCCATCCGCGCCATGGCCGAACACGTCGTGGGCGCACTGGTGGTACTGAAGGGCAGTGAGCTGGTGGGCGTGATCTCCGAACGCGACTACGCGCGGAAGGTGATCCTGCAGGGCAAGTCATCCGCACAGACGGCGGTGGCGGAAATCATGACCAGCCCGGTGATGACGGTCGGCCTGGACAATACCGTCGATGAATGCATGCGGCTGTGCACCGACGGCCGCATCCGCCACCTTCCGGTCGTGCACGGCGGCAAGGTGGTGGGCGTGGTGTCCATCGGCGACCTGGTCAAGGCGGTGATCGACGATCAGGCCCACGAAATCGACCAGTTGCAGCGGTACATCGCCTCGTAAGAGTTGTTGGGGTCAGAGTCATTACTCTGACCCCCGCTTCCGTTCAGCCCGCGCGACGGGTTCCAACGTCCGGTTCTGGCAGCAGATCGGGCGAGGTACCCGCCTTGTGGCTGATCCAGGTGGCGAGGACCGACCCGCACGCAGAGATCAATGCCATGCCAGCGATACCCACGCCCACCGCACGAAGGCCGACCACGCTCGAAGTCACTAGGAAGTCGCCCAGGCGCCAGACGGCGGTCTCGACGAAGTTCTTGCCCTTGTAGCGTTCCTCGCGCGCCACGCGCGTATACAGCGCGTCGCTGGCGGGCTTGGTCATGCCGTAGGCCATGCCGCGGGTGACCACCTGCATGATGGTGATCACCGACACGCTCACCGCCACTGCGCCCCCGAACCATGGCAGCGGGAAGGCCAGCACCCCGTGGCTGGCCGCCGCCACACACAGCAGCAACAGCACGTTCACCACCGAAGGAATGATCAGCCCCCACACCGCGCCCAGGCGCACCAGCACCCACCGGGTGACGGTGAACTGCATCAACGCACCGAAGAGATTGATGGCCAGGTCCAGCCGGGAGTAGAACTGGGTGATGGCTACCTTGTCGTGCATCGTCGCGTGCACGCTATCGGCCACCAACGCGTAGGCCAGGGTACCGATGCCATCGCCGAGCAGCGTCAGGATGGCCATATTGCGCAGGAAGGGCTGCGACCATGCCGCCTTCATCCCCGCCAGGAGTGAGCCACCGATGGCCACGTCTTCCCGCACAGCGGTGCCCTGCCGCGGCGGCTGCCTGCGCGAGATCCACAGCAGGCACCCCAGGGCCAAGGTCAGCATGCACGCTGACACCACCAACAGGGATGCAACACCCACCAACGAGACCAGGGTGGAGGTGAGCACAGGGCCGAACAATGCGCCGCCCATGCCACCCATGGCAATGATGGGAAAGACCGCGCGGGCGCGAACGCTGTCGTAGATGTCCGCCATGAAACTCCAGAACAGCGACACCACGAAAACGTTGAAGACGGTGGTCCAGACGTAGAAGACGTTGCCCAGGTTCCTGGCGCCGATGCGGTCCTGGGCCAGGAAAGCCGGGACGAACGCCAGCAGGCAGGCAATGAAGAAGCTGTAGCTGAAGGCCAGCAAGGGCGCGCGCCGGAACCGGGACACCGTGTAGCCGAACAAGGGCGTGAGCAGCAGGGTGGCCACGAACACGGCAAGATAAATCGACGGAAGCGCGGTGGAACCCACCGCACCGATCAGCTGGTCGCGCACCGGGCGGATAATGTAATACGCCGTCAGCACAAGGAAAAACGCCAGGGCGGGCAGCCACGGCAGCCCTTCACGGGCGGTGGCTCCGGTGGCCGGTCGCTCAGGGGTCATGCGATCAGGAATTTCCACGGGCGTTATTGCGCAGACTACCACGCCGGCTGCGGCACACCGGGCGCTGAATGGGTCGAAACCGTACGTTGTTACAAGGGCCGAAGTCCCCCACAATGCAGTGCGGCTCCTGCTCGCAGCCCTTGTCCACGCCGGTCGTCTCTCCCGCATGCCATCACGCTTCAGCCTGCTCTTCGCACTCGCCGCCCTGCCCGCCTCCGTGGCCCTGGCGGCGCCCCCACCCGCCCCCACCGTCGTCCACGCCGATCCGCAGGCAGCCCACCTGCCGCCGGAGCGCGTGAAAGAGACGATCGACAACTACAAGACGTGGCTGGATACGGTTGAATCGCGCGATGCGGTGGCGGGCCTGGCCACCGCGGTGGTGGTGGACGACAAGGTCGTCTTCGAGCACACCATCGGTTACGCGGACGCGGCGACCAAGTCACCGGTGCTGCCCACCACGGTGTTCCGCCTGGCCTCGCTGTCCAAGGCCTTCGCCACCGCCGTTACCGGCATCCTGGTGCACGACGGCCGGATGAGCTGGGATACCAAGCTGGTCGACGCCCTGCCCTTCTTCAAACTGAAGGACATGCAGGCGGCGCAGAAGGCCACGGTGCGCGACATCCTGGGCCAGCGCCTGGGACTGCCAAAGAACACTTACGACAACATGCTCGAGGGCAACATGTCCTACGAGGACCTCGTCCGCAAGCTCGACGAGGTGGACCTGGCCTGCGGTGTCGGCCAGTGCTACGGCTACCAGAACGTGGCCTTCAGCCTGATCGGCGATGTGGTCTACGCGCAGACCGGCGACTTCTTCTACCGCCAGGTGGAGCGCCGCGTGTTCGCGCCGTTGGGCATGGATACCGCCAGCTATGGCCGTGACTCGCTGGAAGCCAGCGCCAGCTGGGCGCGTCCGCATCGCGCGGCCGGCCACGGCTGGATCTCCTTCGAGCCGAAGGAAAACTATTACCGCGTGGCCCCGGCCGCGGGTGTCAACGCATCCATCCGCGACATGGAGCAGTGGCTGATCGCGCAAATGGGCGGGCACCCGGATGTGCTGCCTTCGTCGGTGCTGGACGTACTGCACGCACCTGAAGTGTCCACGCCGTCGGAGCTCCGCGCCACGCCCTGGCGTGCCGCGCGCCTGACCACGGCCGACTACGCGCTGGGCTGGCGCGTCTACACTTATGCCGGGGAAACCCTGGTGTTCCATGCCGGCGCGGTGGAAGGTTACCGCACCATGATCGCCTTCTTCCCCAAGTACCACGCGGGCGTGGTCACGCTGTGGAACTCCACGGGGCCCGTGCCCTCCGGACTGATGCCGATGGTGCTCGACGGCCTGATCGGTGCGCCGCATGTCGACTGGGCTGGCGTTGAAGGCGCCGCGCCCACGCGCATCGTGCCGGCGATAGCCACCAAGGCACGCAGCACGGGCAAGGCATCAAAGGGCACGGCAACCGCCGCTGCACCCGCCGCCCGGTCGCACGGCAAGGGCAGGGCCGCGGCGACGGCGTCGAAGAAGACGGCAGGCAAGGCCAGCACCACCAAGACGGCGCAGAAGAAAAAGCAGGCGACGCCGAACGACGATTAACGGCCGAGCTTGAACTCGATCCGGCGGCGCATCGTTACCGGCATCGGCTCGCCATTGCGGGTGGCCGGGGTGAACTCCCACTTGCTCACCGCGTCGATCGCCGAGCGGTCGAACACGTGCTTGGGCTGGGCATCGACAATGCTCACGCCGTCCACGCCGCCGGTGCCGCTGACGGTGAACTCCACGTCCACCCAGCCTTCCTGGTTGGCACGCTGCGCCGCCGTCGGGTAGCGCGGGTTGACGCGGCGCGTGAGTACCGCGTCGGTGATCTTGACGTCGTCGCTGGGCGTGGCGCGTGCGGCCGCGGTCGCTGCGGTGTTGGCCGCCACGGCACCCGGAGCGGTCGTCGCGCGCGGCGCGGCGGTCTTGGCCTGGGTGGCGGCAGCGGCCTGCTGGCGCGCGGTCTCGGCGGCAGCCTGCTGCTCGGCCAGGGCGCGCGCGGCGGCTTCCTTCTGTTGCTGCTGGACCAGCGCCGCCTGGCGCTGCTGGTCAAGCTGCTGCTGCTGTTCACGATCAAGCGTCTTGCGCTGTGCGTCGAGCTTGGAACGCAGAATGGTGAGCGTATAGTTTTCCGGATCCGCCTTGGCCAGCAGGTCGATCTCGCGCTGGGCTTCGTTGAAGTCGCGCTGGTTGATCGCCGATTCGGCGGAACTTGAGGCAAAAGTGAAGGTCTCGCGCAGTGCGTCGGCGGCCACCGCGTTGCCAGGCTGGCGCTCGAGCGCCTTCAGGTAGAACTCGTAGGCATTGTTGCCAGCCGGGGCCACCAGGCGGCGATCGTTCATCGCCTTGCGGGCCTCGGAGAGAAGCTGGTCGACGCTCAGGCGATCGACGTCCGTGGGAGCGGCAACGCTGGTGGCGTGTGCTGGTGCCTGGCCCACGGTGGGCGTGCCGTTGATCTGCTCGACGGCGGCCTTGTTGGGCAGGTACACCAGGAAGTAGGCGGCAACAGCGAGGGCGAAGAACACCGCGACCACAGCGATGAGCATCTGGCTGGTCGAACCGCGGACCAGGCGTGGTGCGAAAACCGGACGACGCTTGTGCATGTGCTCTCACCACCGACTTGAGGTATGGATGGAACTTGAAGGTCGATGCCGGCAGGGGTGCGGGGATAGGTCCATGCACGCGAAGCAACGGTGCGCCAGGCATCCATCGCAACGCACGACCTGGCTTGTCCCCTGTAAAGCCCCCTGTGGCTCTCTTCCCCGCAGCGCACCCCTTGGGCACGTCACGGACACGTGAAGTAAACCGTAAAAACCGCTCTACGGCAAACCATCGGCCGGGGCAGCCATAACTTTAGCGTCCCAAAACGAAGCGCCCCGGCTTTGGGCCGGGGCGAAGGGCTTCGAAGTACCCTCCCCGCGCTGGGCGTCGCGGGGAGGGAAAATTCGATCAATACGACTTCTAGTTATTTGGGTACCGCTTATTACTTCTTGGCAGTGCGGGTAGCGCGAGCCACCTTGGCAGCGGCCGTCTTCTTCACGGCAGCCTTGCGCGGAGCCTTCTTGGCAGCTTTCTTGGCAGGGGCCTTCTTTACAGCCTTCTTCACGGCCTTCTTGGCAGCAGACTTGCGGACGGCCTTCTTGGCTGCCGGACGCTTGGTTGCAGCCTTCTTGGCTGCCGGACGCTTGGTTGCGGCCTTCTTGGCAGCGGTCTTGCGGACGGCCTTCTTGGCCGCGCTCTTGCGGGCGGTTTTCTTTGCAGTTTTCTTGGTCGTAGCCATAGTTCTCTTCAGCTCCTCATCGGTTGGCAGTGGTTGCCCAGTAAAAGCATGGAGGAACGCTTCGACGAGCAAGTCGCTATTCGTCGCGTGCCTCAAATTGTTCACTTGTCGGCGAGTGCGTTCGTCGGAGAGCAGTCGCAACACGTGGAGTGGAATCGATACCGTGATCTTCCGGACCGCACCCGCTTTGGAACCGTGTTCGACGTACGCTGCGACGAATTTTCCTGTACCCATATCACCCGTTCCCCGTCAATTGTTGCAGAAGCTATTCCTGTCCATACCCTGTGTCAATCAATTTTGGCCATGAAATTAAGGCGTTGCGATCACCCCCCAGGGGGCCACCAGGCACCCTATGAAGGGGTCGGACGGTGTTTTCACTGCACTATCGAAAGACGTATGGAAGTCCAAATAAAAATCGCCACTCCGCCGCCTTGTGACACAAAAACCCCTTTATTTAAGTGATTTTCGTGACATCGGCGTTTCGCATGGCGCATTCGATCGCGCCGCGCGCAGCATCGTCGATGCACGTCGCCGAACGTCCGCGAACGCCGCTCCAGGGCGATGAACGGTAGTCAACCGGGGCGTAAAAAAAAATTTCCGGAAAGACCCTCCAGGCACCCCATGGACACCCCGCGGGGGTGTTCGGCGACACCTGGATGGGTTCATGCGCGCCTGCCGGGCGATGCCCTGGCCACCACTTCGCGCGATACATTCGACACCGCCGCGAACACGACGGCGACCATCCACGCCACGCAAAATATTCCGCGTGCGGCGTGGATGGCGCGACGGAATCAGTCGTCGTTCTCGACGAGTTCGCCGTAGGCGTCGGCATCGAGGAGGTCTTCCAGTTCGTCGCGGTTCTCCACCTTCACGCGGAAGATCCAACCCTCGCCGTAGGCGTCTTCGTTGATCGTTTCAGGCTTGTCGGAGAGCGCCTCGTTGACCTCGACGATTTCACCGGACACCGGGGAATAGATGTCGGAGGCGGCCTTGACCGACTCCACCACCGCGGTGCCGTTGCCGGCCTGCACGGTGGCGCCGACTTCCGGCAGCTCGACGTAGACCAGGTCGCCCAGCTGGGCCTGCGCGTGGTCGGAGATGCCCACGCGCACGGTACCGTCGTCTTCGACGCGGGCCCATTCGTGGGATTTGAGGAACTTCAGGTCGCCTGGGATCTCGCTCATGGGGTGCTCCTGGGGGTGTTGGTCGGGCCGGATTGTAACCGGCGCCATGCTGGATCAGATGACGATGCCGTCCTGCGGCTTTCCGTCGCGGACGAAGGGATATTTGACGATGCGCACGGGGACTTCGCGGCCGCGGATGTCCACGCGCACGTCGCCTGGTTCACCCACCGGGATGCGGGCGAAGGCCACCGCGCGATTGAGGGTGGGGGAAAAACTTCCGGACAGGATCTCGCCCTCGCCGGCGGCGCTGAGTACTTTCTGGCCGTGGCGCAGCACGCCCTTGTCGTCGAGCACCAGACCGACCATGGTGCGCGGCACGCCTGCGTTCTTCTGCGCCTCGAGCGCGGCGCGGCCGATGAAGTCGCGGCCCTCGTCGAGCGACACCGTCCAGCCGAGGTTGGCCTCCCACGGCGTGACGTCTTCGTCCATGTCCTGACCGTAGAGATTCATGCCAGCTTCCAGGCGAAGCGTGTCGCGGGCGCCCAGGCCCGCGGGCGCGACGCCAGCCTCGGCAAGCGCCTTCCACAACTGCACGGCGCGGGTATCGGGCACGATGATCTCGAAGCCTTCCTCGCCGGTGTAGCCGGTGCGTGCCACGAACAGCGGGATGCCGTCGGGGCCCTCGACCTCGGCGGCGACGAACTTGCCGAGCCTGGCGACCTTCACGCGGCTGTCATCGGGTAGCAGCCCCAGCACGATGTCGCGGGCGGTCGGGCCCTGCACGGCGATCATGGCGAATTCCGGACGCTCGCGCACGGACACGCCGAAGGCCTTGGCCTGGGCTTCGATCCAGGCCAGGTCCTTGTCGCGGGTGGAGGCATTGACCACCAGGCGGAAGAAATCCTCGCGCAGGAAATAGGCGATGAGGTCGTCGATGACCCCGCCGCGCTCGTTGAGCATGCACGAGTAGAGCGCCTTGCCCGGCTTGGTCAGCTTGTCGATGTTGTTGGCCAACAGATGCCGCAGGAACGCCCGGGTGCGCTCGCCGGTGAGGTCCACCACCGTCATATGAGATACGTCGAACATGCCGGCGGCCTGGCGCACGGCGTGGTGTTCCTCGATCTGCGAACCGTAGGCAATGGGCATGTCCCAGCCACCGAAATCCACCATGCGGGCACCGAGCTCGCGATGGGTGGCGTTGAGGACGGTTTTCTGGGTCATCGACTTGGGCTCGATTGCATGGGGAAGCGGTCATTATCCTTGGAATCTTGCTAGCCTTCCACGCATGGCAACCGAGGGGACACCAGGCACGGCCAGCATCGACGCTTCGTCGGGCACGGGCCGCCTCGTGGTCACCGGCGACTGGACCCTGCCCTACTACGCCTCGCTTCACGCGCACATGCGCATCTGCTGCAACCAGGTCAGCGACCATACCGCCGTGGATTTCACCGGACTCGGCGCCCTGGATACGGCCGGCGCCTCGCTCCTGGCCGACCTGCTGGGTCCCGCACGGGTCGCGCGCCTGGCCACGGGCACCGGCCTTCCCGAAGAGCGCGCGGCACTCCTGCAGACCGTCGGCAGTGCCCTGGCCGCCTATTGCAAACCGGCACGGCCGCGACGGTCGAAGGGGCTGGAGGATTTCCTCGCCCGCATCGGCGCGGGGGTGGAAAGCTTCGGCAAACAAACGCTGCTGCTGCTCGGCTTCGTCGGCATCGTCTTCGAAGCCCTGGCCCGCACTTTCTGGCGCCCGAAGCATTGGCGCGTCACCTCGCTGGTGTCCCACGTGGAGCAAACCGGCCTGAATGCCCTGCCCATCGTGGCGCTGTTGTCGTTCATGGTGGGCGCGGTGGTGGCTTTCCTGGGCGCCACGGTCCTGGCGGACTTCGGCGCCACCATCTTCACCGTCGACCTGGTCGGTTATGCCTTCCTGCGGGAATTCGGCGTGATCCTCACCGCGATCCTGCTCGCCGGCCGCACCGCCAGTGCGTTCACCGCGCAGATCGGCTCGATGAAGGCACGCGAGGAGATCGACGCCATCCGCACGCTGGGCCTGGACCCAGTGGAGCTGCTGGTGCTGCCCCGCGTACTGGCCCTGCTGGTGTCGCTGCCGCTGCTCACCTTCATCGCCATGATGGCCGGCGTGATCGGTGGCGCGGTGGTCTGCTATGCCACCCTGGGCATCACGCCCACCATGTTCATCAACCTGTTCCACGAAGACATCCACGTCCGCCAGTTCCTGGTGGGCATCGCCAAGGCCCCGTTCTTCGCCTTCCTGATCGCGGTGATCGGTTGCATGGAAGGTTTCAAGGTGGCCGGCAGCGCGCAGTCGGTCGGCGAGCACACCACCTCGGCGGTCGTGCAGTCGATCTTCGTGGTGATCCTCTTCGATGCCATCGCCGCCCTCTTCTATACGGGGATGGGCTGGTGAACGCGCGCGAGCCGATCATCGAGGTGCTGGACCTGACCAACCGCTTCGGCGAACAGGCCGTGCACGAGCACCTGGACCTTACCGTGTACCGCGGGGAGATCCTCGGCGTGGTGGGTGGCTCAGGCACGGGTAAATCGGTATTGCTGCGCTCGATCGTGGGGCTGCGGCGCCCGTCGGCGGGTTCGGTGCGGGTTTTCGGCCAGGACCTCCTGGCCTTGCCGGCCGAACAACGCTCGCAACTGGAGCGCCGCTTCGGCGTACTGTTCCAGGACGGCGCGCTGTTTTCTTCGATGACGGTGGCCGAGAACATCGCCCTGCCACTGATCGAGCACGCAGGGCTCACCCGCGAGGACGCCACCCGGCTTGCCACGGTGAAGCTGGCACTGGTGGGCCTGTCCATGGACACCGCCGGCAAGTACCCGGCGTCGCTCTCCGGCGGCATGACCAAGCGCGCGGCGCTGGCGCGCGCCCTGGCGCTGGATCCGGAAGTGTTGTTCCTGGACGAACCCACCGCAGGACTGGATCCGATCAGCGCCGCGGCCTTCGACCAGTTGCTGTTGACGCTACGCAACGCGCTGGGCTTTACCGTGTTCCTGGTGACGCACGACCTGGACACGCTCTACACCACGTGCGACCGCGTGGCGGTGTTGTCGCAAAAACGCGTACTGGTAGCCGATACCCTGGACAAGGTCGCCGCCACCGACGATGCCTGGGTGCAGGATTACTTTCACGGCCCACGCGGTCGCGCCGCGCGTCCCTCCTTATCTATATAGGTGTGCCATGGAAACCCGAGCGCATCACATCCTGATCGGCCTGTTTACCGTCATCGTGCTGGCGCTCGGCCTGGGGTTCTCCCTGTGGCTGGTGAAGTCCAGTGCCGACAAGGCCTATAACGAATACGACATCATCTTCAACGAGGCGGTGACGGGGCTGACCAAGGGCGGTGCCGTGCAATACAACGGCATCCGCGTGGGCAGCATCTACCGCCTGCAGCTTGATCCAGCGGACCCGCGGCGCGTGATTGCCCGCATCCGCACCGGCGGCGACGTGCCGATCCGCCAGGACACCCACGCCAAGCTCACGCTCACCGGCGTCACCGGCGTGGCGGTGATCCAGCTCTCCGGCGGCTCGCCCGGTAGTCGCATGCTGGTCACCACCGACGGCACGCCGCCGGTGATCATTGCCGACCCGTCACCCTTCGCCAAGCTGTTCGCCAACGGCGAGGACCTGGTGACCAATCTCAGCCAGGCGGCCTTGCGTGCCACCCAATTGCTGTCCAACGAGAACATCAACCGCATCCAGAACACGCTGGATCACATCGAGAAGGCGACCGGCGCACTTGCCGACGAACGCGGCAACCTGCGCACCTTGATCGAACAGATGACCGCGGCCAGCAAGGAAGCCAACCAGGCCCTTGCGCAGGCCCAGGAGTTGATCCGCCACGCCGACACGCTGGTGGACGGTCCGGGCAGGCAGACACTGGAAAGCGCGCGCAACGCGATGGCGTCGCTCGAGCGCACCACGGCCACGGTGGACCAGATACTCAACCGCAACCACGACGCCTTGGACAACGGTGCGCAAGGCCTGAATGACCTCGGCCCCGCCATCCGTGAATTGCGCCAGACCCTCGCGGGCCTGCGCCAGGTAACCCGGCAACTGGATGAAAACCCCGGCCGCTACCTGCTGGGCCGCGACAAGAGCAAGGAGTTCGTACCATGAGCATGTGGATGATCAGGATCGCGGTCGGCGCGTTGCTGCTATCGCTGCTGGCAGGCTGCTCGATCCTGCCCAAGGCGGAAGTGCCCAACGTGTACCTGTTGCCATCGTCGAAGCCGGCGGCCGCCGCGGGCACACCGGTGACCTGGACGCTTCGGGTGACCACGCCCCAGGCTTCAGGATTGATCGACTCCAGCCGTATCGCCGTGGTGCCCGGCCAGGACACGATCACCACGTACAAGGCGTCACGCTGGAGCGACCGCGCGCCCACCTTGCTGCGCGATCGCCTGGTCGATACCTTCCGTGCCGACGGCCGGGTGCCGGCGGTCAGCAACGACGACACCAACCTGCATGCCGACCGCGAACTCGACGGCCAGCTGCGATCGTTCCAGTCGGAATACGAGAACGGTGGCCCCGTGGCCGTGGTGCGTTACGACGCGCAACTGGTGGATGCCGCCGACCACCGGATTCTTGCCACTAAGAATTTCGAGGTACGCGAGCCCGCGGCCGGCAAGGACGTGCCACAGGTGGTGGCGGCATTCGGGCGCGCCAGCGATGCGCTGGCGGCTGAAGTGGTGGTCTGGTCGGTGGCCCGCTAGGCCTGCGGCTGCACCGGATAGATCGGATCGGCATCCAGAGTGGAAGCACACACTTGCGCCAGTTCCAGCAGACGCAGATCCGACCCGCGCGCGCCGACCAGTTGCATGCCGATCGGCATGCCATCGGGTAGCGTGCCCATCGGGATGCTTACCGCCGGGCAGCCGGCGAGGCTGGCAAAGCTGGTGAGGTCGGCCTGGGAGGCCGGTGGCGTATCGCTGAGCGGGAATGCCCCCTGAGGTGTGGTAGGCATCACCAGCACATCTACCTGGGCGAACAGGCGACGCATCTTCAAGGTGGCGGCATCGAGCACGAGATCCGCGGCGGCGTAGTCGGCCGCGGATTTGTGCCGGGCAAAGTCGAGCATGCCGCGCAGGCGGGCGGATACAGGGTAGGCCTCGTCGGCCAATTCCTCGGCGAAGGTATTGAGCATCTCCGATTCCATCAGCAACAGGCCAGCGCGGCGGGTGCGGGCGAAATCCCAATCGTCGAAGTCCACCGCACGGCGCTCGCCTAGTTCGCGGGGGAGCTTTTCCAACGCCTGGTTGAATACTTCGATCACTTCCGGCCAGACGCCGAAGCGCGCGAGATCGGGCAATAGCCCCGTACGCAAATGGCCCGGTTCCCAATCAGGCAACTGGAAAGCTACCCGGCGGCGGCGCGAACGGGCATCGTCCGCGTCGTAGCCGGCCAGCACTTGCAGCAACAGGGTGAGGTCATCCACCGAGCGGGCAAGGATGCCCACGGCATCAAGACGCCTGGCCGCAGGCACCAGGCCACGCGCAGAGATCTCCCCATGGGTGGGCTTGATCGCGTAAATGCCGCAGTAGCTCGCCGGAATGCGGATCGAGCCCAGGCTATCGGAGCCCACCGCCGCAGCCGCCAGGCCCGCGGCCACGGCTACTGCGGCACCGCCGGATGAACCACCTGCCGTGTAGCCGTGGCGATGCGGGTTATGCGTGGCGCCGTGATGCGGGTTGTCGGTGGTGACGCCCAACGCGCCTTCGTCCATGTTGGTCTTGCCCAGGATCACTGCGCCCGAGGCGCGAAGGCGCGCCACCACGTGAGCGTCGTCGGTCGCCGGTTTGCTGCGCCGCCGCATGCCCGCGCGCGTGGGAAGACCGGCGACGTCGAAGTTGTCCTTGATCGCTACCGGCACACCGTCCAGGCGGCCCATGACGCCATCGCGCCGGCGTCGGTCGGCCGCCACGGCCTGTTCCTGGATCAATGCGTCGGAGGTCTCCAGATAGGCGTTGAGCGCGGGATTGAGGCGCTTGATCGCATCCTGGTAGCTTGCCGCCAGCTCCAGCGGCTGAAGTCGCCCGATGGCCAGCCAATGCAGCAACTGGACCAGCGTAGCGCGGCGGATGTCACGGTCGTCAATCGGTGGCAATGCGCTCATGAACACTCCTTTGATGGCCCGATTATGAACAATCCTGGTTAACGCCGTGCAATGACCGGCAGAAATTTGCCGCCCGGCGCATGAATCGCCACAATCAGCGGCCACACCACGGAGCCAGCCATGAGCGAGCGCGAATCGATGGAATACGACGTCGTCGTCGTTGGCGCAGGCCCTGCCGGCCTGTCGTTTGCCATCCGTTTGAAACAGCTCAAACCCGAGACGACGGTTTGCGTGATCGAGAAAGCCTCGAGCATCGGTGCGCAGATCCTGTCCGGCGCAGTGATCGAACCTGCCCCGCTGGACACCCTGCTGCCCGGATGGCGCGAAAATCCACCGCCGGTGTGCGTGCCGGTGAAGGAAGATGAATTCTGGTGGCTGCGTGACAAGGAAAACGCCACCCGGCTGCCCACGCCACCGCAGATGCACAACGAGGGGAATTTCATCGTGAGCCTGGGCGCCCTGTGCGCGTGGCTTGCTCCCCAGGCCGAAGCCCTGGGCGTGGACGTGTTCCCCGGCTACGCGGCCGCCGAGAACCTCTTCGACCGCGATGGTGCCGTGGCGGGGGTGCGCATCGGTGACATGGGCGTTGCCCGCGACGGCACGCACAAGCCCGGCTACACCGAAGGCATCGACATCCACGCCAAGCTGACGGTGCTGGGCGAAGGCTGCCGTGGGCACCTGACCAAGAAGCTGATCCGCACCTTCGGCCTGGACAAGGATGCCGATCCGCAGACCTACGGCATCGGCATCAAGGAGCTGTGGCAGCTCCCCCCTGGACGCGGCACGCCCGGAAAGGTCGCGCATACCCTGGGCTGGCCGCTGGCCAACGACACTTATGGCGGCAGCTTCATCTATCACCTGGACAACGATCGCGTGGCGATCGGCTTTGTCGCAGGCCTGGACTATCCCGACCCGATGTTCTCGCCGTTCGAGGCGTTCCAGCAGTTGAAGCACCACCCGAAGGTCAAGGCCTTGCTGGAGGGCGGGAGCATTGTTTCGGCCGGCGCGCGGGCCATCGTCGAGGGTGGGTACCAGTCGCTGCCGAAGACCGAAATGCCCGGCGCGCTGCTGATCGGCGATGCGGCAGGCTTGCTGAACGTGCCGAAGATCAAGGGCACGCACCAGGCGATCCGCTCCGGGATGCTGGCCGCTGAGCATGTGGCCGGGACGCTGGCATCGTCGGGCTTCGACGCGAAGCTTCGCGGGTCGGCGATCATGGCGGAGCTTAAGAAGGTGCGGAACATCCGCCCGGGCTTCAACAAGGGATTGTGGTGGGGACTGATCAACGCGGCCTGGGAGACCGTCACCGGCGGGGCATCTCCATGGACGCTACGCAACCACGCCGACTGGTCCTCGTTGAAGAAGCTCGACCAGTACGAGGCGCCAAAGAAGGATTATGTCGAGCGCATCCTGCCACCGCGGGATCGGCTGGCCAGCGTGTACTTTGCGGCGACCGAGCATGATGAAGACCAGCCGGTGCATTTGAAGGTGCTTGATACCACCATTTGCATCGACCGGTGTACGACTGAGTACGGGAATCCTTGCCAGCGGTTCTGTCCGGCCGGGGTGTATGAGATCGTCGAGGACGACGCGGGCAAGCGGCTGCAGATCAATTCGGCGAACTGCGTGCATTGCAAGACGTGCGATATCAAGGATCCGTACGAGATTATTACGTGGGTGACGCCGGAGGGTGGGGCTGGGCCTAATTATCAGGGGCTTTGAGGTAGTTGGGCGTTCTTTAGAAGGGCGCCTGGCCAGGCTGATGTTCGGTGACGATCCATCTATAACCCGTGTGCTCGAGTATTGAACTTCAAGTTAAACTTCCGACCCTCCCATTCGACGGATCGATACCATGAGCCGGGCATTCCTCGTCACCGCACTTTGCTTTGTCGTATGCGGCTGCTCTCATCAGCCCATCCATCCGGATCCCGTGCAGAATGCCATGAACGATGCACTTCATCGCGAGCCGCAATCGGAGCTGAAAGGCGCCTCTACCGACGGTAAGCCGGTGTGCAATTCAAGTAACGGAGGCGCCGTGGCTTGCCTAGTGAACATTGGTGCAGCCGCAATCGGTGAGGCGGCAGGTAGCAAATAAAAGCATCAAGCAGGTGGACATAACCGGCGAACACTGGTAACAAACCAGAAAGGCCACCATGGCCACGGGGCGCGAGGCTCGAAGCATGGGAACGCCGGATCGGATATCGCCGCCTCCGCTGGGGTGGCGCGAACGCGTGCTATTCATGGCAACTCTCGGCCTGGTGCTTGCTTTCGAAGGTGCCGTCCCGTTCGTCGCCATCCCGGCCCTTGGCATGAGCCTATGGATATCCTCGTTCGCACAGGCATTCGCGGATGCCGGGCTGACGACTATCCATGCACATAACTTCGGCCTGCCCTCTCCCGCCCCCCTTGCTTTCGGCCTCTCAACGGCCTACCCACAAGCCATCTTGATTTTCCTGGGCATGCATGCCGCCGACGCTTACGCCGCGGCGGCCGCAGGCTGGCTCGGACTGGCGTTCTGGGGCGCCTATCGCATCGCGCGAAGACAGCCGCTAGGCGTTGGTACCTCGCTACTCTTCGCAACGCTTTGGATGAGCATGCCCCTGATCTGGGCGCATGCTCCCTACGCCTCATTGTCGCTGGGCATGGCGCTATTGCCCCTGTACTTCCTCGCCACGCAAAATCTACTGGAAAGCGTCCAGGATAGGCGCCGCCGACTGTTGGCGTCGCTGCTTTTCTGCGCCATTTCACTCGCGGCTATATTCATGGACGGCTATTCGTTCGTCATGTTCGCCGTGGCCGCCGGAATAATGCTTTTCTTCCGCTGGCTAAGCGATAAAGCAAAACGGCGTGACCTTGCATTGATTGCCGCGCCAGTCATGGCCAGCGTGTTCGCCATGGCCATTCTTCTTTACCGGCTCTATGTCGCCGACCTTCCGCTGGAACGCGACAGCCTGGATGTATTTCGAGGCTGGGGCGTGGATGTCAGTTTCCTGGCGTGGCCTACCCAAGGCATGAACCTGGTGGGTGACATCCTCGGGATTGGCGCGGACCGAACCACGACGAACTTCTTCGGCGATGCTTCGGTTTGGGAGTCTTCCTACTTGTTGCCCCTGGGTATCCTGGCATTGTGGGCATGGTTTGCCATGCCGAAGAAAGCAACGATAGGCCACCTGGCTGTGATCGCAGCGTTCGGCCTTTACATGTCGCTGGGCCCGTCACTGAAGATCCTCGACCACAAGCTCCCGAACATGCCTGCGGAGAGCATCGCTGGAGCCATGCCAGTGGATGCGGCCACCATGCGGACCGGAAGCAGCAAGCTGTCTAGGTCCGTACCCGGCCTAAAGAGCATGCGAGCCAGTTACCGTTGGACGGCACTGGCAGCCGCCGCATTGTGGTTCCTAGTGGTCGTATACGCGGGCAGGAGGCGAGGCCGCTTTTCGCATGCGATACCCCTTGCCGTCGCCGTGGCGATCATCCTGAACCTCCCCCACGTGGACGAAAGGTTTCGGTCGGGGATGATGGCTCGGCAGACCATGCGTCAACTGGACAAGGACCTGTCACGCGATCTTTCAAGGTTCGTCGGCAAGACCGAGACGATCGCGTTCCTGCCGCATCGAAATGATTTTGCCATCCCTTACGCCGTAGCCGTGGCGGGACTGCATACGTTCAATATCTCCGGGGACAAGAACACGGTGCTGGCTGCGAAGCATTGGCCCCCCATCCTTGCGATGTTTGCGCCCGACGCCATGGACGGATGGTTCCAGATACGCATTGTCATGCTTTTATTGGCGAAGCAGGCCGATGTGGTTGTCATACCGCAGGCTGACGGCATCTGGAGCGATCATTTCTGGCCGTGCGTGTATTCCGTGCCGAATCCTGGCTCGCCGAATGCGCTCACGACGTGTGGCGATGGCGCTGATGCCGCGGTTGCGACCGTCCTGGAGGGCCTGCGGGCCCATCCGTTCCTGCGCGTGACGAAAGGCAAGTTCTTCTGGTTCGTGCGGCTTGGCCAACCCGATGCTGGAAGCGACGCGGCCAACACGCTATCTCAACTGACGGCCCGGAATATCCGGTATCCCGTGCGGTTCGGGTACCAGGACACCGATAGCGTATGGGCACTTCGTGCAGGTTGGTATCAGCCCGAGGGCCAATGGGTATGGTCTGGTCCTCACGCGACGCTTGAACTCCCCCGCCCCAACGGCTGTAACGACTGCGAAATGCATGCTGCATGGAGCGTATTCGGGGCGAGTGCGGACCGGCCCGTCCATGTTCGCATTCGCACGCAGACCAGTGCGACGGAACAGGTTCTCGATTTCACAGTCACCGACCCCTCCTTGAAGGATGTAGTGATACCGTTCATGGGCGGGGGAAACTCCATGCGTGTCGACGTTGAAGTGCGCGAGGCGACATCCCCATTGAGACTGGTGGGCAGCACCGACAATCGCGTACTCGGTGTCCAGCTGCAGCAGATTCGAGTAGGCGCCAGCGCGCCTTGAGGTGAAACCTCGTCGTTGACGGAGGATCGGGCTCCACACCCGTGTAAATGCAGCGATTTGTCGCCAACTCCTGGCAAAAAGCCCTCGATGGCCGCCTGCTGCGCGCCGTTCTGACAAACGTTACAATGGAGAACTGACTCACGCCCTTGTCCAAGGAACTACCATGAAGATCCTCGTCGGCTATAAACGCGTCGTTGATTACAACGTACGCATCCAGGTCAAACCCGACGGCAGCGGCGTCGTTACCGAGGGCGTGAAGCTTTCAGCCAACCCGTTTGACGATATTGCTCTGGAAGAAGCTCTCCGCCTGCGCGAGAAGGGCGTAGCCGAAGAGGTAATCGTGGTCGGCATCGGCCCCGCCGACCTCACCGCCCACCTGCGCAACGGCCTGGCCATGGGCGCGAACCGTGCCATTCATGTCACCACCAGCGATGCCGTGCAACCCCTGGTCGCCGCCCGGGCCTTCCTGAAGCTGGTGGAAAAGGAGCAGCCAGGCCTGGTCATCCTGGGCAAGCAAGCAATCGACGACGACGCCAGCCAGACCGGACAGATGCTGGCGGCCCTGTGGGATCGCCCCCAGGCAACTTTCGCTGGCAAGGTCGACGTGGCCGGCGGCAAGGTCACCGTGGTCCGCGAAGTCGATGCGGGCCTGGAGACCATCGAGGCCGACCTTCCGGCGGTGATCACCACCGACCTCCGTCTGAACGAGCCGCGCTTCATCAAACTCCCGGACATCATGAAGGCCAAGTCCAAGCCGATCGACGTGCTCGAACTCTCCTCATTGGGCCTGGATACCCACGAACCCCTGAAGACTACGCACTATGCCGCCCCGCCCAAGCGTGGTAAGGGCGTCATGGTGAAGGATGCGGCCGAGCTGGTAGCCGCCCTCAAACAGAAGGGCCTGCTGTAAGGCAGCCGCACAGGAGAATCCCATGAGCAAGATCCTAGTCATTGCAGAACATCTGGACGGCAAGCTCAACGGCGCCACCGCTCGCGCTGTCAGTGCAGCAGCAGCCGTGAAACCCCAGGCGATCGATATCCTGGTGCTATCCGACGCACCGGATGCCGTCGCCGCCGAAGCCGCGAAGATCGACGGTGTATCGAAAGTACTCACTGTGACCCGCGCCGAGAACGCCCATCCCCTGGCCGCCATGCTGGCGCCACAGGTAGCACATGCCGCGGGCGGTTACAGCCACGTATTCGCCCCTTCCACGACCTTCGGTAAGGACCTCGCTCCCCGCGTGGCAGCCCTGCTGGGCGTGGGCCAGGTGAGCGACGTGATGACGGTAGAATCCAGCCATGTGTTCACCCGACCGATCTACGCTGGTAATGCCATCATCACGGTCGAGGCGCCCGCCGATCAGACAGTCGTTGCCACCATTCGCACTGCGTCCTGGCCCGCAGCGGGCAGTTCAGGCTCGGCACCGGTCGAGGTTCTGGCCGTCGACGTCGCCCTGCCCTCGCACACGCGTTTCGTCGAACTTAAGCAAGGCAAGAGCGACCGTCCTGACCTTCAAGGCGCGGCCAAGGTGGTTTCCGGTGGCCGCGGCGTAGGCTCGAAGGAAAACTTCGACATCATCTACAAGTTCGCCGACCGGATCGGCGCAGCCGTGGGCGCTTCACGCGCCGCGGTGGACGCAGGTTACGTTCCCAACGAGCTGCAGGTTGGCCAGACCGGCAAGATCATCGCCCCGGAGCTCTACATGGCCATCGGTATCTCCGGCGCCATCCAGCATCTGACCGGCATCAAGGACGCCGGCACCATCGTCGCCATCAACAAGGACGGCGAGGCGCCAATCTTCGAGGTGGCAGACGTCGGTCTGGTGGGGGACCTGTTCAAGATCCTGCCTGAGCTGGAACAGGCGCTGGGCTAACCCCTGGCGCGGGGCGTGTGACGAATTACCCGCATACCTTTGTGCCTATTGAGCATTAGATTGATTTAAAATCAGGTAATTAAGGTGATTTCAGGGATTGACCCGGAGGCTTTTTTGTGGGCGATTACGCGATTTCATGCGGCCTGCGGGTCGATCGCTTAGACTTGGTTCGATGAGGCATTGATGGCTTGCCTCACCACGTTGGGGCCCTACTCGTAGTGAAGAACGATCAGACGACTGCGCCTGCCGCGCTTTGCATTGACCTGGACGGCACACTGATCTATTCGGATTTGCTGATCGAGTCCGCACTTGCGCTGCTGCAAAAGAATCCGCTCTATGCCTTCGCGATGATTGCGTGGCTGTTGCGAGGAAAAGCGCATCTGAAATCCGAGATCTCCCGACGGGTAGAGCTGGACGTCAGCGGCCTGCCCTACAACCGCGACCTGCTGCATTGGATTGCCGAGCACCGCGGCCACCGCAAGGTGGTGCTGGTGACAGCGTCTGACTACGGGCTCGCGCGCAAGGTCGCCGACCACCTTGGCATCTTCCATGAAGTCATCGCAAGTGATGGCATGACCAATCTTTCCGGGAGCGCCAAGGGCGATGCGCTTGCGGCGACATTTGGCGAGCGGGAATTCGACTACGCCGGCAACGCCACCGTTGACCTGAAGGTATGGGCACGGGCTCGACACGCGCTAGTGGTTAACGCGGGCGAGCGACTGCGGCGACGGGTCGAGCCGGTCGCCAAGGTGGCGCTTTACCTTCCACGGCGACGTAGCGGCCCGCGGGTGTGGGCCAAAGCCTTGCGGATTCACCAGTGGATCAAGAATCTTTTGATTTTTTTGCCCGTGCTTGCCGCCCATCGCATACTGGATATCACCGCGATCTACGCCACCGTGCTGGGCTTCATATGCTTTGGCGTCTGCGCATCCAGCGTCTATTTGCTGAACGATCTGCTGGATATTCGATCCGATCGACACCACCCGCGCAAGCGCAAGCGACCTTTCGCCGCCGGGATATTGCCGTTGCAATACGGCATCATCCTGGCGCCGCTACTGACCATCGCGGCATTCATTGGCGCACTGCAGGTTTCGACGCGGTTCGCCCATGTGCTTGCCATTTATTATGTGCTTACCCTGGCGTATTCGTTCCGGCTCAAGCAGGTCGTTACTCTCGACGTGGTGGTATTGGCTGCATTGTATACCGTGCGCATCATCGCCGGGACCGCGGCAATCCACGCCGTGCCATCCTTCTGGCTGCTCGCCTTCTCGATGTTCATCTTCTTGAGCCTGGCTATCCTCAAGCGCTATACGGAGCTGCTTTCAGCACGGCTGCACGGCAAGTCGACCGCATCGGGCCGGGGCTACGCCGTGGACGACCTGACCATGCTGCAGTCGCTGGGAGGGTCCAGTGGATACCTAAGCGTGCTGGTTCTTGCGCTGTACATCAACAGTACCGCCAGCGAGATGCTCTATCGCCATCCCAGCGTGCTTTGGATGCTTTGTCCGGTGCTGCTCTACTGGATAAGCCGGGCCTGGATGATTGCCCATCGTGGCTTGATGCATGACGACCCGGTGGTATTCGCCGTGACCGATCGCACCAGCCAGATCCTGCTGGTGCTGTGCGGGATCATCGCCTTCGGAGCCGTGTAGTGCCCGCGGCCGGGACTTCCTGGGGACGCTATCCCAGGGTCAAGCAGCGCATCGCGTCTGTCGTCGACCGGCATGCCGGCCTTCCCGCCGTTGAAGGATCCATGCTTCCGCACGGCAATGGCCGGAGTTACGGCGATAGCTGCCTGAATGATGGCGGCACCCTACTGCATGCACGGCACCTGGACCGGTTCATCGCCTTCGACCCTGCCACCGGCGTCGTGGACTGCGAGGCGGGCGTACTGTTGGCAGAGATCTTGGACCTCGTAGTACCGCAGGGCTGGTTCATAGCCGTGACTCCCGGCACGAAGTTCGTCACGGTGGGCGGTGCCATCGCCAACGACGTACACGGCAAGAACCACCATCGTACTGGCACGTTCGGCCGACACGTGGTCGAACTGGAACTCGTGCGCTCAGACCGTGGACACCTCCTTTGCTCAAGCACGACCGAGCCGGAACTCTTCGCCGCTACCGTCGGCGGCCTTGGGCTTACCGGGCTGATCACTCGCGCGAAACTGCAGTTACGGCGCATCCAGGGGCCATGGATGGTGACCGAGCAGCTTCGCTTTCGCAGCTTTGGTGAATTCTTCGCCTTGTCGGAGGCGTCCGAGCGCGATTTTGAGTACACCGTGGCGTGGGTGGATTGCGCAGCAGGCGGTACACGGCTGGGACGCGGCCTGTTCTCGCGCGCCAACCATGCTCCGGCGCACCCAGCGCAACGCCCTGGCGCGCCCTCACGCCGGTTGGCCGTGCCATTCACTCCGCCGGTGTCACTGATCAACCGCCATTCTTTAAAAGCGTTTAACACTCTCTATTACCACCGCCAGCGCGGTGAGGTTGCCCATGCGGTGACGCATTACGAACCGTACTTCTACCCGCTGGACAGCGTCGGCGATTGGAATCGCATCTACGGGCCCCGCGGGTTCCTGCAATATCAATGCGTGGTGCCCCCCGCCGTCGCACCCGAGGCCATTACCCGTCTGGCCACCACCATCGCCGCCGCCGGCGCGGGTTCCTTCCTGGCGGTACTCAAGCAGTTCGGGGACGTACCTTCGCCGGGCCTGATGTCGTTTCCGCGGCCAGGCGCCACGCTGGCCATGGACTTCCCTTTCGATGGCGCTGCCGTGCTGGCTCTGCTTGACCGCCTCGACGACATCGTCGGCGAGAGCGGCGGCGCGGTGTATCCGGCCAAGGATGCACGCATGCCAGGCGTTCGCTTCCGCCAGTATTTCCCAGCATGGGAAACCTTCAGCCGCTTCATCGACCCGCGCTTTTCGTCCAGCTTCTGGCGAAGGGTGGAGACCTGACATGCAACGCATCCTGATTACCGGCGCCGCCTCGGCTATTGCCGAAGCCACCGCGCGCCTCTATGCCGAACGTGGAGCCCGCCTGCACCTGTTGGCCCGCAACCAGGCGCGTTTGAAAGACATTGCCGCGGACCTGCTTGTACGAGGCGCCAGCGGCGTCACCACCGCCGTGCTGGACATGAACGATACCGACGCGCACGAAGCCGCGATCGCCCAGGCCGGGCAAGCACTGGGCGGAATCGACGTGGTGCTTGTCGCCCATGGCACGCTGCCCGACCAGGCGTCCTGCGAGGCTTCGCGTGAATTGAACCTACGCGAGTTCGCCACCAACGGCACGTCCACCATCGCCTTCGTCGCCGCCCTGGTGGCGCCTATGCGGGCCCAGCATTCCGGCTGCATCGCGGTGATCTCCTCGGTGGCGGGCGACCGTGGCCGGCAAAGCAACTACACCTATGGTGCGGCCAAGGCTGCCGTGAGTGCTTATCTGAGCGGCCTGCGCCAGCGACTGGGCCCCGATGGCATCAACGTACTGACGATCAAGCCTGGCTTCGTCGACACACCGATGACGGCATCGTTCCGAAAGGGCGCGCTGTGGGCGAAACCCGATGCCATTGCAGCCGGGATCGTGCGCGCAGCTGACCGTGGCAAGGGGGAGGTGTACCTGCCGCAATTCTGGTGGGCGATCATGTTGATGATCCGCCATGTCCCCGAGTTCATTTTCCGGCGCCTGAAACTGTGAATTCCATTTCCGACAAGATCGAAAAAAACGTCCGTATCGTTATTACCGGTGCAGCTGGTCTCGTAGGCCAGAACCTGATCGTGGAGCTGGAGCGGCAGGGCTACTCCAACCTGGTCGCCATAGATAAACACGCCTACAACATGGGCATCCTGCGCCAACTACATCCAGCGGTAACGGCCATCGACGCCGACCTCGCCGAGCCTGGCGCATGGATCGACGCTTTCGCCGGAGCGGCCTGCGTGGTGCAGCTGCATGCACAGATCACCAGCAAATTTCCCGACGAGTTCGTGCGTAACAATGTCCAGGCCACGCACCGCGTGCTCGATGCGATACGCCAGCACAACGTTCCCTACCTGGTGCATGTCAGTTCCTCGGTAGTGGTGTCGGTAGCCAATGACGACTACACCAATACCAAGAAGGACCAGGAAGCCCTGGTGGTGGCAAGCGGCATCCGCCACTGCGTGTTGCGCCCGACATTGATGTTCGGCTGGTTCGACCCCAAGCACTTCGGTTGGCTGTCGCGCTTCATGGCCAGGACGCCGGTGTTTCCCATTCCAGGTAATGGCCGCTATATGCGCCAGCCGCTATACGAACGCGATTTTTGCCGGTGCATTACCTGGTGCATCGCCAAGCAACCTGATGGCGATGTCTACGACGTGGTAGGCGAAACCCGCATCGACTACGTGGATATCATCAAGACGATCAAGCAGGCGAAAGGTCTGCGCACGCTGATCGTGCACATCCCCTACGGATTGTTTCACGCATTGTTGCACGTTTTCGCCCTTTTTAGTGGTCGCCCTCCGTTCACGGCAGCGCAGCTCAAGGCGCTTACCGCAGGGGATGATTTCGTGGGTGTGGATACGGCCAAAGTTTTCGACGTCAGGCAGACGCCTTTCGAGATGGCGGTCAAGGAGAGTTATTGCGATCCCACCTATTCGCACATAGTACTCAAGCGCTAACAAGAAGCCGCGCATCTGCGCTGCAAATTCCAGTCTAAAGTCGCCACGGTGGCCATCCCTCGTAGCGACGCTATAACCCGATACGGAGCACTCCATGAGCAATAACGGCAATCACGTCATCATCGGCGCGGGTCCGATGGGTCTCATGGCCGCCATGGACCTTCTCGACAAGGGTAAGTCAGTGGACATCTACGAGACCGATGATCGCGTCGGCGGTATGTCCGCGACCTTCGACTTTGACGGTTTGGATATCGAGCGCTACTACCATTTCGTTTGCAAAACGGACTATCCGCTGTTCGAGTTGCTCGAACGACTTGGGCTATCGGATGCGCTTCAGTGGACCGACACCAAGATGGGCTTTTTCTTTCATGGACGACTTTACAAATGGGGTACGCCTCTGGCATTGCTCCGTTTCAACGGGCTCGGGATAGTGAGCAAGTTGCGGTATGCAATGCATGTCATGTACACGAAGAACATCAAGGACTGGCGGTCGCTTGACAAAGTCAATGCAACCGGCTGGCTGCGCAAATGGGTTGGCAAACCAGCGTACGAGGTCCTTTGGCGCAGCCTGTTCGATCTGAAGTTCTTCGAATTTACCGACCAACTCTCGGCAGCCTGGATTGGCACCCGAATCAAGCGGGTAGGACTGTCACGAAAAAACCTCTTCCAGGAGAGCATGGGGTATCTGCAAGGCGGATCGAAGGTACTGCTCGACGCCATGGAACGCTACATTCTGGAGCGCGGCGGCCGAATTCACCTCAAGTCGAGGATCGAACGCGTGTCGGTCGTGGATGGCCGTATCGAGGGAATCGTTGTCGGGGGCCGAGAGCTGCCGTGCGATGTGGTCCTATCGACGATTCCAATCCAGTATGTGCCCAAGCTCGTGCCCGCTCTCCCTCTGGCGTTCGCCCGACAGATTGAGGGCATAAAAAATATCCCTGTCGCCTGCGTCATCCTTAAGTTGACGCAACCGCTGACGGAGAATTTCTGGATGAATATCAATGATCCGTCCATCCAGATACCCGGCCTCATCGAGTACTCGAACCTCAATCGAATGACGCCATCTGTTATCTACGCCCCCTTCTACATGCCAAAAACCCATCCGAAGTGGTCGCAAAGCGATGATCAGCTTATCGATGAGGTGATCGGTTACCTGAAGATGATCAACCCGGCGTTCAATGCGGACTGGGTCCTTTCGCGTTTCTGCCATCGTTACGAGTTCGCCCAGACCATCTGTCCGCCTGGATTTCAGGCTATGCTCCCACCCATGAAGACCCCGGTAGAAGGGCTCTATATGGCGGACACTTCATACTATTATCCAGAAGACCGTTCGATATCCGAAAGCATTCAGACCGCTCGAAAACTGTGCGCGTCGCTGATCGATGAAGGTGCATCGGTTTGAGTCCTGGAACCGTTAGTCCTCGACACCGTTTCACTAAAGGTCAGGTTCGTTTTCTAAAGTTCGTGGCCGTCGGGGGCTTCGCGGCCGCCGTGAACTTCGGCTCGCGGATTGGCTTCAGCACATACTTCCCATTTAGCGTAGCGATCATCCTTGCCTATCTCGTAGGAATGGGCACGGCATTTGTCCTGAACCGCCTTCTGGTTTTTCACGACTCGCGCGGGCCCGTCCTCGTGCAGGCGAGCTGGTTCATCGCGGTCAACGTCTTCGCAGTGGCGCAGACCCTCGCCATCAGCCTTCTGCTGGCCCGCTGGCTGCTCCCTGCGATGATGTGGCATTGGCATCCTGAGCTGCTGGCGCATGCCGTTGGGGTGGCAGTCCCCGTAGTCACAAGCTATTTCGGTCACAAGCGTTTTTCGTTTCGCAACCACGCCGACTCAACAGCCCACAGGTCCCCGCCACCGGGACGCGACGGCAAAACCATTCCCAAGAACGATACTTCACGATGAATGCTCGAGGAAATCCTAATCTCCAGTCATGGCTTATTTTCCTCGCCGTGGCCTTTCTCTTCTGCGCATTCAATCTGTTCGAGAACCGGGCGTTCATTTTTGGACCGGCGGTACTCGAAACAACCGATTTCGCCGCAAACGCATTGCAGATCATTGATGCCAAGAGTTTCCACGATATTTATGGAAACTATTCACGCTGGGGATTCAATCATCCAGGGCCGTTCTTCTTTTATGCCTACGCCCTTGGCGAAAGCGTTCTTTTCAATGCCCTGGGTGTAGTCAAGTCGCCCCATCAGGCGCATGTTTTTTCCGGCATCCTCGTCCAGTCACTCTTCCTATCCGCGGCAATCTGTTGCTTTATCTGTCTCACGAGGCGCCGCCTGACGGGTTTTGTGGTCCTTGCATGCGCCTCAGCCTTCCTTCCGGCGACGCTGGCGGCCGTCACCAGCATATGGCCGCCGGATGTGCTCTTGGGGCCATACGTCCTCCTCATTGTCAGCTGCGCGGCGATGGCGCTGGGACGACATCGCTGGATCCCGGTCGCCACATTGGCCGTTTGCGTGTTGTGCCACGGACACGTAGCACAACCTTTGATGACAATTCCCATGTTTCTCCTGGCGAGCGTCCTTTATCTTCGAGCCTCCAGATCAGCTGGCATGGATTACCGCGACGCGATAAAGATCGCGCTGCCGCAGGTGTTTCTCGCTTCGATCATCGCCTGCATATTCCTCGTGCCCATAGCCCTCGACTTGCTTCGCTGCCCGGACTGCAATGCGCATCGCATCGCTTCTTACATGCGCAGTGCCGGGCGGCCTGCGCGCTGGGGACAGGCCTTCAACTACATAGCATCCTTCTTCTTGTTCGATCACTCACCCGAGTGGCTCGACGGCGTTCGAAAGATAAGGGTTCTGACGTCCAGGACGGCAATCGTCGCCGCAATGTGCGTGGCGGCCCTCGCCGCGCCCGCGATAATGAAGAAGAAACTCCGCAGCGAGGAATATTCGTCACTGCGCATCATCGCCATGTTCGCCATGTTTGCCCTGCTACTCTCAATCATCTGGGCAAAACGGATCACCGGCCCTCTCTATGCGTTCAATGGATTCTTCGTCTACGCGATCTATTTCGTACTAATAGCGACGGCTGCTTGCGCCTTCATCCTTCCGATTCGCCAGCCAAAGTATTCGATAAGCGCGGCTGCGTTGCTTTGTGCGGTTACCGTGGTTGTCAGTCTCGCCTACCCGGCTCCGAAGTCGTTCAGCGCACTCTCTGCCGTGCGGCCGACAACGCAATCCGTCAATCGAAGCGACCTTGCGTTGATTAACCAGACCGATCGTGGCGACTGGACCGCGATGGTCGCATTGGCATTGTGGCTGAAGAGATCGAACGTTGAATACCTGGTCCCCAGGAGCTGGATGTTCATGTACGGCTGGGACCGAGGAAGCAACGCCGAAAGGATTCTTCAAGCGGGAACGCAGGTCGAGATATGGGAGTCCGGCACGGGCCAGGAGATGTTGAGCAAAGGTACATTCGATCCATCTGCATTCTGCCGGATCGGCATCGACTCCCGGCAACCTTCTCTTACTGGAACATCGGACGCCATAACAAAAGCCAGAAACGCCTGCTCGATGACGACCTTCGGCCTGGATATCCCAAAGGGACTGACTGAGGGGTGGACAGATGGCAACATAGTCGCATTTCAATTTGTCGGGCGACGTGTCACCGGCGAAGTCGATTTCACGCTCGATGTCCTCCCTTACCTCGGTTCCGGAGCGCTTAGGAAACAAACGGTGAAAATCAACGTCAATGGCGTCCAGATTCGGTCCATGGACGTCAGCAACGACGGACCGATCACCGTCGCCGTCCCTATGACGGCGTGGAATAAATCGTCGGTGATAACCGTGACTCTGGCCCTTCCCGATGCCGTCTCGCCGTCCGACTTGGGCCTGTCGAACGACGGTCGCAAGCTGGGACTCTTGATACATAGCGTGAAGGTCGAATACCCAGCCGAAACTACCGTTCCTGGCAATTCCGCTACGGGCAACCACTAGCACGCGGCATGCACATGCTCATTGCCCCAGGATCGCCCAATCGTTCTATGAACAACCCCTAGGCCCTGTCCGACTCCACTTGAGTCAAAGCCTCCGCATACCCCGCTCTGCATCTCTGTTAACAGAATAGATAGGAATCGTCGGCAATTCTCTGACACAATCGGGACAGTTCTGGGATGCGGGATGAATCAGGCTGTCGTTGCCTCCCTTTCATTCGACTGAGTGGATCAATGATGGACTGCATACTCTGCCAAGTGGGCGTGCCAGCAACCAAGCCCGTCGAAAGTGGCATTCGAAAGCTGGTTATTCAGATCCCGTGCTGGAACGAGGCAGAGGCGCTATCGACGACCCTCGAGGCGCTCCCGCGACAAGTCCCGGGATTTACAAGCGTGGAATGGCTCGTCGTGGATGACGGCTCGACGGATGCAACAGTCGACGTTGCCCGCCGTTGCGGGGTACACCACATCGTACGACACCCTACCAACCGTGGCCTCGCCGTCGCCTTCATGTCGGGCCTTGAGCATGCGCTATCGGTCGGAGCGGATGTGATCGTCAATACGGATGCGGACAATCAATACGAGGCCCGCGATATTCCGAAGCTGACAGCTCCGATCAACGAGGGAAAGGCCGATTTCGTGGTGGGAGCGCGCCCAATCGCCGAGACGGAGCATTTTTCGGCGATGAAGAAACGCCTTCAAAAGTTGGGAAGTTGGGCCGTACGAATTGCCAGCAAGACTGACGTCGCGGATGCTCCTAGTGGATTCCGTGCGATGTCGCGTGAAGTTGCGATGCGATTGAATGTCTTTGGCGGTTATACGTACACCCTGGAAACCATTATCCAGGCTGGCCTCACTGACATGCGGGTTACCTCCGTTGCCGTCCGCACCAACGAGGATCTAAGGCCGTCTCGATTGGTCAGGAGCATCCCGAACTACGTCAAACGCTCGGTCGGCACGATCTTCCGTGTGTTTCTGATCTACCGCCCTCTGACACTTTTTGTCTGGGCTGGCCTTCTTGCAATCGGCTTGGGCATGGCCACTGGAGCGCGATTCCTCTACTACTTCATGACGGGGGACACCGGTCATACCCAGTCCGTTGTATTGGCCGCCCTCAGCTTGATTCTTGGCGCACTGCTTCTGGTAGTTGCAATGATTGCCGAGCTGATCTCCGTCAATCGCAAGCTTTCCGAGCAGATCCTCTTCCGCATCAAGCGACTTGAGCAGCGATCACTGGCTGAGGCTTCCCGCGAAGCCCTACCCCAACCCAGCGAGGTAGGCGAGCGCTCCCAACCATGATCGACATGACCTCGGCATCGGACAGCAATGCACCGGGCTGGCATCAACGTCTATCTTTCCTGATCGCCTTCGCAGCTTGGGCATTGGCCTTGGCCATCAACGGGACCATTCCGTTCGTGACCCTGCCAACGCTCGGTCAAGTCGTGTGGACGATGGGATTCGCTCAGTCCATGGCGGCGCAAGCACCCTGGGCGCTCCACGCAATCCATTTCGGTGCGCCCGCGCCGGCGGCCATCGCTTTCGGTTTGGCGGGCGCTTTCCCGGCGAGCTTGTTGTTGCGACTTGGCTTCCACGCCAGTGACGCGTACGCACTCATGGCATGCGGGTGGCTTACCGTTGCATTCCTGGGGGCCCGCAGGATGGCTTGTGCCCTCGGCGCTGAGTCGGTTCCCGCCACGCTTGCTGCCCTGTGCTGGCTCGGCATGCCCATGGTGTGGATGCATTCGGGTTATTCCATGCTCTCGTTCGGCATGGCCCTGCTACCTGCTTATTACCTCGCCACGTGGAAGCTCTTATCGCATGTGACGGCGCGGACTGTTGTCGCATACCTTGCCGCGTGCATCGTCGCCGTCTTTATGGATGGTTACACGTTCATGATGTTTGCCACCGCGACCTTCGCGCACCTGGCGACGGCGTTGGCGCACGGCCCGTGGCGCCGAACACTTGCGAAGGCCACCATTCCGGTGAGCGTTTCCGGCCTGGTCTTAGCTTACGTGCTTTATTCGATATACATCGGCAAAAGCCAATTCGATGCCGCACCCATCGACATCTTCCGGGCATTCGGCGCCGACCTGGCGTACTTCGTCATACCCACGACAGGCATTCAATGGCTGCCTGACCTCATCGGCGCGACGGCAGACCGTCGGGCGGCCTCTCTTTTTGGGGACTATTCGGTATGGACGACGACGTTCGTCTTGCCGATCGTGGCTGTATCGACGATTGCTTTCGTCACCCAATACAAAAGGCAGCGCAGAGCCTTGGTTTTTGCCCTCCTTGCGCTGGGTGGACTTTATATGTCGCTGGGACCATCGCTGAAAGTATTGTCCGTCATGGATTCCCCAGGGACTTCGCAGGGCACTTCGACGCTGATGCCGGCAGCCAAGTCGATGATGCCAACGGGCACGGCCATTCTCGATGGCCATATCCCGGGAGTGAAAAACATGCGCGCCAGTTACCGCTGGCTGGCCTTGGGCCTGTTGGGAATGTGGTTACTGATGGTGCTGGCCATGGCCAGCCGGCACGAGGGCAATCGCCACGGGATGTGGACCTTTGCGTGCCTTATGGTCATCGCTTTCAATCTTCCCCACCTGGGCCGATTGTGGCGTGACGGCGTGCTTTATCGACAGACCCTGACGACGATCGATCAGGCAACGGACAATACCCTCGGCCTCACCCTGGCTCAAGGCGAAACCGTTGCTTTCCTTCCATTCAACAATGATTTCCTGGCCAACTACGTAGCGGCCAGGCTACGCATCCGCGCACTAAACATCGGCGGCGACAAGAACCTGGCCTCGGCACAGACGCACTGGCCCTTCCGGATGAAGCAATTCCAGCAAGGAGCTGTTGACGATCTGTTCGCCGGCCGTGTGGTGGCAATGTTGGCCAGTGGAGAAGTCCAAGCCGTCGTGGTGCCCTACGTCGACATGCTGTGGGCCGCGCACTTTTGGCCGTGCCCCGCGGCGCTTGCCATGCGTGGATCGAGCTACCTGAAAGTGCATGCGGAAGAAGCCCCAGGAGATTGCCCGGATCAGATAAGGAAAGCCATGGCACCGACCATGGAGCAGCTTCAACGCGACGAGACTGTCAGCGTGCGAGGCACGCCCTTCTACGCCGTCGTGCGTCTGGCCCAGCCTTCTGGAAACCCGACCGATGATTTCCTCACTTCGGCACGGCGTGCCGTCACGTTTCCCGCCATGATGAGTCATGCCAATGCCGCCATGATCTGGTTGCTTGGACAGGGTTGGTATCCCGCCGAGGCGGACCACGTATGGTCCGGTCCAACAGCGTCGCTGAGTCTGCCGCTGCCCGTCGATTGCTGGTTGAATCATTGTCAGTTCGTCCTTTCGGTGCAACCGTTCGGAGCGGGCCCACAACATCCGGTGACGATCCGATTCACTCAAGGAGCAGGAAAACTCCCTTTGACCTGCTTCGTGGCGAAGTCAGCCGAGCGGCGAAATGTATTCATTTCGACAATGCAGCCTTTAAGCGAGGTCAGTATTGATATCGAAGGCGCTCGTTCACCCGCTTCGATCGGCCTGGGCAATGATGCAAGGGTGCTGGGCCTCGCGCTGTATGCGATTACAATCTCCCGCGACGCTCCTCCACCAAGGGCAGCGGCTGATTGCGGAAAGCAGACCTAGAAGACACTGGGAATGATTTGACGAAGTTCGTCGGTCGGAGTGGACAACGACTGGCTAGGGTCAACCTCAGGACTTGATCCTGAACACGAAATGTTTCCGAACGTTATAGTTCCAAAAGAACACAACGCCCGTGCCAATGATCTTCGCAATCAAAGGATCGAGGTGAAATTGCTCGATGACAACCCACAGCACGATCTGGTTGATACCCAGTCCGGTAAGACTGACCAGCAACACTATCGCAAACTCGTGATACCGACTGTTGAAGCGCGCCCCACTTCTAAACACGAATCGCGTGGCAAGCAGGTAGTTCGTGGTGCTTGCAAAGATGAAGCTGACGAGGGCCGCTTCGAACCAAGGCTGATGCAAACCCTTGACCAGCAAAGAGAATATCGTGAAGTCCACCAAGGCCGCCGTACCGCCGACGAAGAAGTAGCGCACGATCCTCATCGGAAAAGGCTGGTGAACATGTTGAATACAGGCCTCGGCACGCCCAGACACACTTTGCGACTTTGTTCTTGTCGCGGTAAAGGATCTGGCTAAAAAAAGGAGCCAGGTCTGGTCTTGATTATCTCATGGGCATGGACAGCCCTCCAGCCACCGCACTGCAGCAATTGGGAGTTGCGCTTTTCCCGAGACCCAAACCGACGGACCGGACGCACGCTGCGAGATTCAAGTCCTTGATATAATGGTGGGAAACATGCCGCCGGCTGCGGCAATGACGGAGCTATGAACCAATGATTCGGCCAGTTATCCTCAGTGGTGGTAGCGGAACACGACTGTGGCCATTGTCGCGGGCAAATAAGCCCAAGCAGTTCCTGTCGCTTGACGGCAGCGACACGCTCTTCCAGCAGACCATCAGCCGCGCGGCCAAGCTGTCCGGCGTCGGCGCGCCTTTGGTGGTGTGCAGCGATCAACACCGCTTCATGGTGGCAGAGCAACTGCAGGAGCTGGGGGTCAGCGAAGCCACGATCCTGCTCGAACCTGTCGCCCGCAACACGGCGCCGGCCATAGCATTGGCTTCCCTGGCGGCCATGCAGGAGGATCCTGATGCCATGCTGCTGGTGCTGCCGGCGGACCATATCATCAAAGACAACGAAGCATTCGTTCGTGCCGTGGAGAGCGCCCTGCCAGCCACGCGTGAGGGCTGGCTGGTGACATTCGGCATCACTCCGGACGAACCGGAAACGGGCTTCGGCTACATACGCAAGGGCGATGCGCTCGATGCCAAAGCGTTCAAGGTCGAGCAGTTCGTCGAGAAGCCCAATCAGGAAACGGCCGAGCGCTACCTGGCCTCAGGCGAATACTCCTGGAATTCGGGCATGTTCCTTTTCAGGGCCACGACTTTTTGGTCGGAGCTTGAAAAGCATGCACCAAACCTTGCGCAGGCCGTGCACAAGGTATTCGCCAGCGCTACACGTGATCTCGACTTCGTCCGCGTCGATGCCGACCTCATGAGCGTGGTGCCACAGGATTCCATCGACTACGCCGTGATGGAGAAGACGCGCCTGGCCGCCGTGGTGCCTGTGCAATGCGGTTGGAGCGACATCGGGTCGTGGTCGGCACTTTGGACTACCCGTGACAAGGACGCCGACGGGAATGTCTTGTCCGGGGACGTCCTTGCCGTCGACTCAACGTCGAACTTCGTGCAGACACACGACCGCCATATGGTCGCATTGGTCGGAGTTACCGACCTGGTGGTCGTCACCACGCCCGATGCGACCCTGGTTATGCATCGCGACCACGCTCAGAAAGTAAAATCGGTGGTTGATGCCCTGAAAGCGGATGGCCGCTCCGAACACCTGTTCCATCGAAAGGTCTACCGGCCCTGGGGAAGCTACGATTCCATCGATGCAGGCGAGCGGTTCCAGGTCAAGCGCATCGTGGTGAAGGCCGGCGCAGCGCTAAGCCTGCAAAAGCACCACCACCGCGCCGAGCACTGGATCGTGGTTTCCGGTACCGCGGAAGTCACCTGTGATGACAAGGTGTTCCTGCTTTCCGAGAACCAGAGCACCTATCTACCATTGGGTAGCGTCCACCGTTTGCGCAATCCCGGGAAGGTTCCTTTGGAACTCGTCGAGGTGCAGTCGGGCAGCTACCTGGGCGAGGACGACATCGTTCGCTTTGAAGACGTCTACGGTCGCGCCTGAGTGAACAACATCGGCGCGCGATCAGGCGCGCCGGCATCATGCGGCTCGGCTACGGAGCTTCGTACATCCAGCGCAACGTCGCTTCCAGTGAAGGCATGCGCAGCTCGCCTATCAGGCGTACCAGTCGAGCGTGGTCACCTGTCAACCGCGCCACTTCGTTTCCACGAACGAAAGCCGGGTTGACCCGAACTTCGATGTCGTAGCCGGCGATGTGTCCCATCATCGCAATGACCTGCTTGAGCGACACCGACACGCCGGAACTTAGGTTCACCACGTTGCCTTCAGGGACGACGTCGAGTAATCGCACGTAAGTCTCGGCGACGAACCGGACATCCGAGAAGTCGCGGGCAACCTCGATGTTTCCAAGCTCGATGACGCGATCTCCGCGACGAAAATGCGCGACGATCTTCGGCAAGAGAAAATTCTCGGCTTGTCCAATGCCGGTGTAATTGAAGGGCCGCGCCAGTACGATCGGCAAACGATCCATCCACAGCCGCGCCATGTACTCCATCGCAAGCTTGCTCACCGCATAGTCGTTCGCGGGACGAGGCGGCACGTCCTCATCCAACATTTCCACGTCGTTGTTGCCGTAGACGTTCGCACTGCTGGCCAGCAGTACCGACGACGGTGCGGCGCGGAGCGATGCAAGAGCTTCGAGCAAATTGCGCGTACCTACCACATTGGTACGGTACATCGCCTCGGCGTCGCCGTGAGCTACAAAAGCGATAGCGGCCAGGTGGATGACCACATCGGGCGAGGCTGCCATCACGGAACGTGCAACGGATTCGCGGTCCAACAGATCCACTGACGCCGCATTCAGGTCAAGCGGCGTTTCGGTCAGGCCAGCGACAACGTACCCAGCGCGCTCCAGGGCCGCCACCACGTAGTGTCCGGTGAATCCGCGATGGCCGGTGACCAAGGCGGTGCGTCGCTGCCCGTCAGAACGAGGCGTCACGTTCGTTCCGATGCAGATCGGCCTCGACCATCATCTTGCACAATTGTTCCAACGTGGTCTCCGGCTTCCAGCCCAGCTTCGCCGTGGCTTTGGTCGGATCGCCAATCAACAGTTCTACTTCAGCCGGCCGATAGAACCTAGGATTGATACGGACCAATGTCTTGCCCGACGTGGCGCATACAGCTGTTTCATTTTCATCCGCACCCTTGAAATCGACCGGAATGCCGGCTCCTTCGAAAGCGAGTCGCACGAAGTCGCGGACGGTTTCCGTGCGATTGGTTGCCAGCACGTAGGTATCAGGTTCGTCGGCTTGCAGCATGCGCCACATGCCCTCGACGTATTCCTTGGCAAAGCCCCAGTCCCGCTTGGCATCCAGGTTCCCCAGCTCAAGCACATCGAGCTTGCCCAAGGCGATCTTGGCGACAGAATCTGTGATCTTGCGCGTAACGAACTCTCGGCCACGCAGCGGCGACTCGTGATTGAACAGGATGCCACTTGAGCCGAAGATGTTATACGACTCGCGATAGTTCACCGTCATCCAATGCGCATAAAGCTTGGCGACGCCATAGGGGCTACGGGGATAGAAAGGTGTGTCTTCCTTCTGCGGAACAGCCTGCACCTTGCCGAACATTTCCGAGGTGGACGCTTGATAGAAACGGATCTTCGGGTTGACCACGCGGATGGCCTCGAGCAGGTGCAACGCCCCGATGCCAGTGATTTGTGCGGTAGTGGTGGGCTGGTCGAACGACACACCCACGAAACTCTGCGCGGCAAGGTTGTAGACCTCAGTCGCCTGCGATTGCTCGAGCAGGCGAATCGCGGACCCAAGGTCGGTCAGATCGAACTCAACCAGATGCAGGTTCGGATGGCTCGCGACACCCAATTCCTCGATCCGCCAGAAATTGACCGAGCTTGTGCGACGGTAAGTGCCGTACACGCGGTATCCCTTGCCCAGCAGGAGTTCCGCGAGATAGGCGCCATCCTGACCGGAAATGCCCGTAATCAATGCCGTCTTCATATTATTTTTCCAAATATCCAACAAAATCAGAGGTATATCCGCGCTTCAAAATAAACCCGTGCCGGGAAAAAGATTCCCGCAACCGACCTCGAATTATCACCGAGGCATGTACCTTGCGCCACCCCCGGCTGCCAACGGCGAAACTCACGACGTTCGAGTGAACACCGTGCAGATGCCGCGGACCATCAGGTCATCATCCGTATACCCAAGCTTGCGCGCCCGCGCATAATTTGGATGCGATGGGTGGCTTGGATCAGCGACACCTCGCCACTCCTGATAAGAGATATTGCGAGTGCGGGGAAGCGTGTTGCGGAAAATCGAACGAAACGTATCCAACCTGACTTTGTTCATGGCGCCCATGAAGTCATCCACTTCGTCGGCAGCTGCCCCGGCTTCCTGCATCCGTCGCGCGTAATCGGCTGGCGGTACCAGCAGGTGTTCCCACGGTGTCGGTACGCGGTGGAAGAAATGGCTGCCCGTATCGCATGCCCAGATAGGATCAAACGACAAGTAGGCGACGCCACCAGGCTTGAGAACGCGCACGACCTCCGCGGCAGCCTTGCGCGGATCGGGGATGTGTTCGAAAGCGTTGAACGATACAACGAGATCGAAGGATGCATCCCGATACATCATATCCATCGCATCGCCCGCGTGAAACTCCAGGCGAGCCGCGTCGAATGGTACCCCGTTGCGTTCGAACTTCTCACCGAGAAGCTTGACGAATTCGCCGTTGTAACGAGCATTCTGATCGATGAAGTCAGTGCAGATCACACGATTGGCAATACGGGTCAGGTAGGCGCTGTGCATGCCGCCGCCGCCTCCGATATCAAGTGCCCTGGCGAATGGCGCGTTGCCTTTACGGCCGGGAGCAATCGCCTCGACCATGCGTTCGAACTCGCCCTGGTGGAACTCGATATCTGCTTTTTCGTCGTAAGACATGATATTTCCTGCAAAGAGCCGGGTACTAGTAGGCCGGGGCGCGCTTGCGCACGAGAAACTTGCCACCGTACGTCGTGAAGTCATCGTTACCGGGATAGCGCCTTCGCAAATCGTCCAGCGCAGACTCGGATATCGGCGCGTAGATCCTCTCGGTGCTCACGACCTGGAAATGCTGGTTCAGTAGCCGTGGATATTCGTCGAAGAACACGCGATTAATAATGTTGGTTTCGAAAAACCACTCGAGCACTGACTTGACCTCGTCCTCCGTTGCTCCCTGCTCCCGGTACCAGGCAGTAATTTCCTCCGGCGAGCATCGCAGGTGCAGATGTGCGGGCAGGCCTCGCTGCCAGAAGTCGAAAAGGGGGTGGCTTGCCTGCGCGTAGATGTGATGGCCGACGTGGCACGACCAGGCCGGGCCAAAAAAAGAGCCGAAGAATCCACCGGGCTTGAGTATCCGACGTATTTCCACGAACGCCGCCGGGAGATCATGGATGTGCTCTAGAAGCGAAAGCGTCAGGACAACGTCGAAAGTCCCGTCATCGAATGGCGTGCGCTGGCAAATGTCACCGACCACTGTATCGTAGCCAGGAACTTCCGCGTCCTTGTGTTCGTCCCAGAGGGTGAGCAGTGTCACAGCTCCCGGCCGATACGCCATGACCGATTCGTTGAGCTGGTCCTTGTCGAAACCAATGCAAAGGCACTTCTTCCCGTCGATCGACATCCAGCGGGAGAAAAACCCGAGCATGTCGGTCGTACAGTTCTCGAATGCGCCCGTGATGCCAAACGTCGATGGATCCATACCGGTTGCGAGCTCCTGCCTAGTAGTGAAAAAAACTGCCAACGCGATCTAGCTTGCATCCCCCCGGTCGCTCTCGACCACGCCTTTACTGTGGTGCCCCGCATTGGCAACCGCTCCAGCCAGCGTTGCGACCTGGGCCGCCAGCGACGACCAGGTATATCTGTCGGCCACTTTCCGACCTTCAGAAGCATGCCGTCGGGCGAGGCCCTCATCATCCAGATAACCTGCCATGGAATGCACCGCGGTGTCGAGTTCATCCACGAGAAACCCATTGACACCATCCTCCACCAGCTCGGCAAATGCCGTGCACGAACGCCTGGCGATCACCGGTGTGCCGGCCATCCAGGCCTCCAGCAGGACAATGCCGAAGCTCTCACTGTCACTCATATTGATCAGGCACCTGGCACTGGCCAGGGCGCCAATCACCACTTCCCGGGGCTGCATGCCGTAGTAAGCCGCATCTCCTGGCGCGATCGTCACGCCGTCGTCATCGGGTCCGATCATGACCACATCCAGCACCGAGCCTCGCTCTCGCAATATTGCGGCCGCGCGAAGAGCCAGGTTGTAGTGCTTGGCACCGGCCTTGCGTCCCAGTATCAACACAAAGGGCCGCGTCGATGCATGCACGCGCGCGAACGCCTCGCGCCCCTCCTCAATGCGCTCAGGAGCGAAGTCGGCGGGATCCAGGCCGCCGCCGGCCAACACGATGCTGTGCGCTCCCACGCGATCGAAAAACGAAGGCTGGCTCTGTGCCGGGGCAGCGATCACGGCGTCGGCATGGCGAAAAGCTTCATAGAACGCCTGCCAGTGGTAGTAGCGATCTTCCATATGGAAGTGTGGAAGTACTATGCAGGGCACACCAGCGCGACGGCACCGCCGAACCACCGCGGGCACCGTGGCGAACGGGACACCCTGAACCAGCACGACGTCATAGGCCGAGGCGTTTACTCCCAGCCACGCATCCATATCCTTGGAATGAGGGCCGCGCAAACGCACGAATTCCTCGTCCGCTGCGGGATCCCGCGCATCGGTGACGGCTACGAGGTCGGCCACCCAAGCGTCGACATCAAGACTACGTGCACGGGCCTCGAGCGTCATGCCTAGGTCTATTTCCTGCCATTGTTCCCCCACCAGGAACCGGATGGAAGAAGCGAGGAAGGAAAGCATACGGGCGTCGCTAGCCGAAGCCAGCTTCGCATCGCAAAGAATTTCCAGGACTTCATCGTCGTGCGCGACCGCGAAGTCCGCTATGAATGCACCGGAAACCTTCTTTTCGAACCGCTTCCCACCCGCGCCTTTAACCTCCAGGCGTGCCGGCCCATGGGGCTGCAGGGCGGCCAGTCTGCAACGCGAGGCCCCAGCCGGCACGCGCAACTGCGATCGCATGCCAGCCCAGCAAACTGTTCCGTCAGCATTCGACTCAGGATGATTCCAGCCGCCGAGCAACGCCGCAGCCGTCAGCCGGTGCGCCACGCGATGGCCCAGCTCGAGTGACTCATCCATCCACAACGCCTCAAGTGCCTGGGCACGCCTGAAGGCATCTTCCGGCTGGGAATCGACGTTGAAGTAGTGGACGTCTCCACGCACAACCGGCACGCCATCACGTGCTTCGGGCGGGGCATAGGCGGCGCTGAAATGCATGACATCCTGAATCGGGCCCACCTTAGTGCTGGCGACGTCGACGGTGAGGTCGCCCAGTCCGTCAAGGTGGTGCAGCACGTTGAGCAGGAACGTTTCCGCTCCGCCGCGTGGTGGCGCGCCGAAGCGATATGTCGCTACCAACATTTTCATGATCGGCGAGGCCGGCATCAGGCGTCGCAAGGTGCGGCGAAACCGGCCACCTATCAGTTCCCAATCCAATTCTTCCTCGGCGAAACGCCGGCTGTGACGCGACAACCGCGTCCGATGCTCAGGCGACGCCATGACTCGCTCGATGACGCCGGCAAAACTGCCCGCTTCAGCGCCTTCGTAATGCACGCCATCGACAGCGTCGTAACCGCGAACACCTACTGCCGAGGTGATCGTTGGAAGGCCCGCGGCGAAGAAATCGGGGACCTTCAGGCTGGATCCACCGCCGTCGAACAAGGGATTGACTGCCACGTCGGCGATGGCAAGAAGCGCGGACTTCTCTTCTTCGGACAAGAAACCGAGCATCAGTACGTTCGCCGGGATTGCGCCTCCGGCGACTGCTGAGCACACGCTGCCGGCAAGGCCAAAGCTTACCGTGGGCAACGCAGGCGCCAGCGTATCGATGATAAAACGCGCAGCGCGGACGTTGGGCGGATGCGCACTACCCAGGAAGATGGCCAGCTGGCCGGTCTCGCGGATATCCCGCGATGGCGCGGGAGCAAGTCGCACGCCATTCTCGATCACGACCGACTGTACATCCGCATGCAAACGGCCAAAGGCCTTGGCGTCGTCGGTGGATACGCAGATGGTTACCGCGCTGCGCCCTATCATGATGGCCTCGAGCTGGCGCACCCGGGCGAGCCATTCCGCGCCATCGGCACGGGCGGCGTACAGCGACTGCTTCAGGTCCGCCTCGACATTCTGCGAGGAGTACACCACCGGAATGCTGGACGGAACCGCATCCAGTAGGGGTGCAAGGTAGCACTGCTCGAACAGGACGATATCCGCCTTAGCCAGCTGGGCGACGAAGGCTTCGTGCAAGGGTGAGCCCTTTTCGCAATACTCACCCGCCAATACGTCGGCAACGGACACCGCCTGTCCTGCATCCAGTTGCGCCTGCCTTGCGCGATGCCCAGCGGACTTGGTGATGGCTTTTTGCACGACACCCGGCGCTATCGCCGTATCACAGGACTCCCATTCATCAGTGAAACACAGAAACGTCACATCGAACTCGCGACCAAGCTCGGTCAGGAGCTCCTTGATGCGCACCTGGCCACCACCCATGGGGCGGTCCACCGGGTAGTCACAAACGGTGAGGATGCGGGCGCGGCGAGGTCGCCGGGCACGTTCGTCCAGGGCAGCGTGCAATCGGCCAGCGACGACATCGGCAATCGCGTTCCATGCATAACGCGACTGCACCATGGCATGCCCCGCCGAAGCCATGCGTGCTGAGTTCGCCTGGTTATCCAACACATAGGACAAAACGTCAGGGAACGTCGCCAGCTGGGCAATACGTAGTTCCAGGCCATCCGTCAAAGGAAGGCCTCGGGCACCCACCGGCGTACTGACCACCGGCGCTGCATGCGCAAGGTAGTCGAGCATCTTCAGGTTGGTTCCTGCGCCTGATGACAACGGATTGATCGCCGCCCCGCACGTCGAGAGCAAGCGTGATTTGACGTCCTCAGTAACGAAGCCAAGCAAGGCTACGTTGGCAGGCACTTCTCCCGAGGCGGATTTGCAAACGCTTCCAATCACATTGAATTGCACCGCAGGCATCGCGGGCGCCAGGTGATCGATGATGTACCGTAGCGCCTCCACGTTCGGCGGGTGCGAGCTACCGAGGAAGAGGACATCACGACCTCGCGGCGTCGACACCTCAACGGCTGTGCTGGAAGGTTCGAAGCCGTTGGGTGCCGAGATGATGGATTCCGGCCTGAACCCGAACTCTTCGACGAACGTGGCCGCTTCCTCATCGCTGATGGCAAGCACCGCATCTGCGTGCGCCAGCAACTCGCTCTCCAGAAAGCGGACGAACTGTGCAGCCTTCCGACCGATCTCACCCGAGAATATCTGCTCGGCCAGTTTGTATTCCACGTTGTAGGCGTCATATACGCGCATGACGCCATCGGAGCCCATACCCTTGTCGTAGGGCACCGTAAAGGGGGATGCGTGCACGATGACGTCCATCGTGGGTGTCAACTCAGTGATCACTTGGGTGAGCGTGACATCGAATGGCGCGGCCAGTGCCACGGAGATCGCCGAACACTCTGGTCCGATGCCCTCGGAGCTCAACTGCCAATGGATGCTGTCCGCCTCGCGCGGCTTGGGCACCCGTATTTCCCGAAATGTGGGCGAGTGCACCACCTCTTCACGTTCGGCGGAAGGGAATGTCGCCGAGACGAGGGTAACGTCGAAGTGCCGGCTCAAGTACTGGTAGATATAAAACCAGCGCTGTTCGCCGCCACTCGATGGCGGCGTAAATGCCGGGAAGAAATTGATTGCCAGTAGGCGACGCTGGCGCGCCTCGGGCTCATGCCCCCCCGAATGAGCCGACTGCATCATTCCACCTCGAGCGTCGGACTTCCAACGCGAGCGGCATCAAACGACCGCGCAACTATGGCGTAGTCCGGCGCCGCCTGGAGCATGCCAAGGAGTTTGTTGATCGTGGCGGCCCCGGGTGCGTCCGTGGGCACAGGATCCACAGGGTAGATGCCTCGATTTTCAATCAAGCGCTCTATCCGAACGTCGACGAAACCGCGCGCGCTCACCAGCCATTCGAACAACCCCGGCGGCAACGGGTTGCGATGCGTGGGATCGAAATAAAACCAATGGGTGCTCATCACCAGGTTCTCGGGATTGGGGGTTTCCAGGATCAGTGCGCCGCCTGGGGCGAGCACGCGCCGGGCCTCGTCGATAATTCCCACCAGCGTTTCGAAATCCAGGTGCTCCGCCAGGTGCATGGCCGTTATCGCGCCGACGGAACCATCGCCCCGGCCTCGCAGGAAATTCAAGGCATCGGCCAGCACGGCGGTGAAGCCGCGTCCGGTGCATTCAGCCAACAACACGGGATTGAGTTCGACGCCGCAGGCGTCAATGCCCTGTTCGGCGAGCACTTCAAGCCACTCACCCCGCCCACAACCCAAATCCACCACGAGGGCACCCCCGGTGTGGCCAACCGCATCGGCGATCACGGGAAGATAATGGGACGCACGCTGCTTGATGTCCTCGCGGGTTCCCCGGAAAGCGTCCTCCAGCCCGACATACAACGCATCCAGGCCGAGGGGGTCGGGCAAATTCGCCACGCCCACGCTGCCGTCCTCGTCGCGCTGCGCGGGCAAGGGAGCGTGCGCACTAGCCAGTTCCATCGACAAGGCGATGCGACGTGCGTCCGCCGCCATGGCGCTCGCCGACGCTACCCCAACGGAACAGGCATGTACGGCCGCGTCGATGGTCGACAGACGGGCCGCAAGGGCAGCGTATCCCTGTTCTTGCCTTTGCATTGCAGCGCCAATGCGATCAAACGCGGGCTGAACAGACGCGGTGACTTCTTCAACACGTCGATTGACGCTATCGTCCATGGCGTCGATTCGCTCGTCCAATCGAGCTTCCCGGTCAGCGAACTCGCTTATCTGCTGCTCGATCCTCGCCAACCTTTCCTCAAGCTTTGAGTTGAGAACATCGCTATCCACGCGTCCGGCCAAAGCGTTGACAAGCGAGCCCAGGTTTTGCAGCTCGTGCGCATCACGCGCGCTGGCCGCATCAATCCGCCGCAATAGGGTAGGTAACCTTGCAATCGAAAGTATCCAGGCCAACGGCCGACCAATGAAACGACGGCGCGACCACTGCTGCAGCTTGTAGGGCAGCAGCAGGCCGTCGACATGCACGCAACGCTCGCGTCCCTCAGGCGAGAAACGGATGTCACCCAGGATATGCACTTTGTTGCGTATACCCTGCCGCAAGTCTGCAAGAGCGGCAGTGGAACCCGCAGGGTCCGCGGCGCGACGCAAGAGAACGCGGTAGGTCGTTTCAACGAAATCGACATCGTTCAGCGCAACGAAATCGCCAACCGAGTAGGTGTCCTTGTACCCCAGGCGCGAACCAACGGGTTCCCAGGCATGGCCATTGGCAATGGAAGTTGACGCCAACGGCGTAGCGCTTGCGGCAGATACCGAGCCGGTGGCACCCGGACGACGCCGGGTGACCTCGGCGTGGATCTTGCGCATCAGTTCATCGATGTTCATGGCTTGGCCTTTTCGTCCATGTGCTCGGGTTCCGGCCTGTATCCAGCCGTGGGCGAGAGCGAAATATCCGTGGGTGGTACCCAGGCGACGCCCACGAACGTGGGGCGGTCAACATTGACCACAGTGAATACGAGCGCAAGGTCCTTCCACTGGTAGTTATTGACTAGGTGGGTTTCGCTGCTCGAAAGCGCTACGGCCACCGAATAGGTACCCGCGCCGATGTTCATCGGGAACCGCGCCGTCAGTTCAAACCCCTGTCCTGCCTTGACCTGGCGGAGTTCTTGTCCCGTATGGTGGGTATTGGTACCAAACACAGGCTGCCCCAGGCGATCCTTGATCACGTAACCGATGACGAGGTTATCGATGTCCACGCGCGCCGCAACCGCGATCTTCAACGTAACAACGTCGCCGACGCCGACGAGCTCGGTAACGTCGTCGTTGCGGTCGTGCAGTTTCACTGAGTCGATCGTTGCCTCGCCCGTTCCGGAGACCGTGGCCATGGTACCGGTCTTGCTTCGCTCGCGGCGGATGGTGCGCGACTCACGCTCGGATATGATCGCGTTGTAGTAATCGATCACTTCCTGGGGTTCGCCATCAAGCAACATTCGGCCCTGGTCGAGCAGGATCGCTCTGTCGCACAGCGACAAAACGGCCGAACGATCATGAGAGACAATAAGCAACGTCGTGCCTTGCTCGCGAAACTCCTTGACCCTGGCGAAACATTTGTGGACGAAATATGCATCACCCACCGACAAGGCTTCGTCGACGATCAGGATGTCCGGACGTATGGCGGTGGCCAGGCTAAACGCAACCCGCATTTGCATGCCGCTGGAGTACGTCCGCAGCGGTTCGTCGAAATATTCACCGATCTCGGCAAACTCTTCGATGCCTGGCATGGCGGCCTCGATGTCTGCCCGTGTGAAACCCATCAATCCGCCGCTGTGCCAAACGTTCTGGCGACCGGTAAGGTTAGGATCGAAGCCCATGCCAAGCTCCAGGATGGCCGCGATACGGCCGAACGAACCGACACTGCCCTCGGTTGGGAACAGCGTGCCGGTGATCATCTTCAACAACGTACTTTTTCCCGCTCCGTTCTGGCCAACGATGCCGATGGCCTCACCGCGCGAAATGCTGAAGCTGATCTCGCGCAATACCCAGTGCTCCTTGAACTTCTTCCGCGCCAGGCCGAACCACCCAGCGAAACGAAACCATTCGCTGGCATATTCGCGATAGGACTTGCCGACGTTCGTCACCTGGAGAACCATGTCGCTCATAGCACATCCACCATCTGCGTCGATGCGCGACGAAACATGAACATGGCTACGCCCAGAAGTATCGCTGCAAGCACCACTACCCACGCCAAGTCTCCGAACGGCGGAGCTTTGTCAAACACCACCACGTTCTGGAAACCCACGATCACGGGGTACATGGGGTTGTAGACGACGATCCGGCGAAATCCGGTCGGCACCACTGTGGAAAAGTAGACGATAGGCGTCACCCAGAACCATATCTGCAGGATCACCGCCATGGTCTGTGCCACGTCCCGCACGAACACGTTCAGCACGCCGAGAAAAATGCCCAGGCCCAGGCCGAGCGCAATGGTAAGTATTGCCAGCGCCGGCAACCAGAGCATTTGTAGATTGGGCATGTGGCCCAGCGCGAGCAGGACGGCCAGGATCGCCACAAAGAGCAATGTGGCGTTTACCAGCGCGCTCCCCGCGACGATCACAGGCAAGCACATGCGGGGAAACACTATCTTGCGCAATAGATTTGCGTTGTCGACGAATACGGTGATGGAGCGCGTCAGGATCTCGCTGAAAAGCGACCACCCAAGGATGCCGGCCAGAAGGTAGATGCCATAAGCATAAGGATCCTGCACGCCCGGCATCCGCGCGCCCAGGACCTGCGAAAATACGACGGCATAGATCACTGCCTGGGTTAAGGGCTGGAGAATTGCCCATGTTGCGCCAAGCTTGCTTCGAGCGAAGCGTGAACGCAATTCGTTGATCACGGATGAGACGACGAAATGTCGATATCGCCAGACAGCGAGAAGAATGTCTTTCATGGACGGCCTTTGCCGACGGCTACGGAGCGCCGGCCAGAAATGGATGCGTGAATGGCACCAAGCCGCGCAACAAGGGCGCTAGCGCAGGCTTCGCGCGAAAAGTGTTCACGAATGTCGACGGCCGCCTGGTCGCCGATCCGCCGCGCCAGGCCAGGCTCATCCACCAATCGCCGCATGCCCGTGGCCGCTTCGCTGGTGTCGGCTTCAGCCCAGTGCTGGCCTTCGTGATGGGCGTACTCACCCTCCTCGACCGAAACCAGGCGGTATCCGACAAGGATGCTGTTGCCTGGATTCATGAACTCGAGGTTGCCCGAATACCCGGTGGCCAATGCCGGCTTGCCTTGGCGCATGGCCTCGGCGAGTCCAAGGCCGAACCCTTCGGAGCGATGAAGCGACACATACGCGTCACAACAGCGCTGGAGCGCCTGTACGTGGGCACGGTCGATGACATCGTCCCGGATCAATATCCTGCCATCCCCTTCGACCGCGTTCAGCACTTCGCGAAGACGTTCAGGATGCCTGTGGCCGTTGCTCGACTTGATCACCAACCGGACATCCGTCCGGCCCTGCGCGAAGGCTTTCCTGAACGCATCGATCACCGCGAAGGGATTCTTTCTTTCTAGGAATGAATTGAAATCGAAGGTACACAAGAAGATGAAAACGCCCGGATCAAGGCCAAAGTCCTCGCGCTGCAAGCCACTGTCGGGGACGTCGTCGACTGGAACGGGTACGCGCGTGACAGGCTTGTTGGTAACGCGCCTGACGGCATCCTCGACGAAGACTGATGCCACCATCACCTCGTCAACGCGATCGATGGCCGGCAGCCAGTCGCGGGGAAATTTTTCCAGCTCCCAAAACCAGCACGCAATCACATAGGGCGACTTGCCTGGGCTGTGCGGCAAACGGGATAACGCTTCATCAAGAAAATCTGGGTTGACGAAGATAATATCGACATCGTACGGCGCATTCTTGCCGATCCACGCATCAAGGCTTCGATCGTCAAGACTATGCGGAAGGGCAATGTCGATGTCGCACAACGCAACTGGATAGCCTTTAGCGAGCAAGGCCCGCGCATAGAGCCTGGCATTCTCCGCCAGTCCGAATTGGCCGCGCAGGTAGGCATGGACGTTCACACCGCCTTCGAATGGCTCGATGCCGTCCGTCGGCCCATGCAGCAACTCAGCGGGAAGGTCGCGAAGTGACGTCGACCACTTCGCCGAACGTTCAAAGCGCAACCGGCGATGAGCGGGAGCCGCCAGCACGGCGGAGACATTGTTCCGCCACTGGGCCGGGAAACGCCGATATATAGCCCCCAGCCATGCCTGGCGGCGCACCCATGCCGAAAAGTTGAGCAATGCAAGGCCGAATGCGTGGCCAGCACCCTCGTCGAGGCCGCTCATGCCATTCGTCCCTGGGCTGGATGTAAATCGTCCGCTGCGCACATGCGCCAACGTTCAGTCACCAAGGGCGACCTCGAGCTCGCGACGCAAATCAACCAGGTCCTCCACCCCCACCGACAACCTCACCAGACTATCGCTGATCCCCAACCGCTTACGGTTGGCAGCCGGAATCGACGCATGCGTCATGATCGCCGGATGCTCGATAAGGCTTTCCACGCCACCGAGGCTTTCCGCCAGCGCAAACAATTCACACCGCTCCAGCATCTGCCGCGCCTTCTTCAGCCCACCCTTCACCTCCATCGAGATGATGCCGCCGAAACCATCCATCTGGCGCTTTGCCAGGCCGTGCTGCGGGTGCGACTTCAGGCCGGGGTAGATCACACGGTCCACGGCGGGGTGCTTCTCCAGCCACTTGGCCAGTTCCATCGCGCTTTCACAATGCGCGCGCATGCGCAGGTGCAGCGTCTTCAGGCCACGCATGGCCAGGAAGCTGTCGAAAGGTCCTGCGACCGCGCCCACCGAGTTCTGCAGGAAGCCCATGCGCTCGGCCATCTCGGCGTCACCCGCCACCACGATGCCGCCGACCATGTCCGAATGGCCGTTCAAATACTTGGTGGCCGAGTGCAGCACCAGGTGCGCGCCGGTTTCCAGCGGGCGCTGCAGCATGGGCGAGCAGAAGGTGTTGTCCACCACCAGGATCAACCCGTGCTTGCGGGCGAAGGCACCCAACTTGGCCAGGTCCACCAACTTGAGCATCGGGTTGGTCGGGGTTTCCGCCCAGATCATCCGGGTCTCAGGGCGGATGGCGGCCTTCACGGCCGACAGGTCGTTCAAATCCAGGAAGGTGAAGTCCAGCCCGGCCGACCGGCGGCGGACGCGCTCGAACAGGCGGTAGGTGCCGCCGTAGAGGTCGTCCATGGCGATCACATGGCTGCCGGAGTCCAGCAGGTCCAGCACCGTGGAGGCCGCTCCCAGGCCCGAACCGAAGGCAAACCCCGCCGTGCCGCCTTCCAGGGCGGCCACGCAACGCTCGTAGGCCATGCGGGTGGGATTCTGGGTACGGGAATATTCGTAGCCCTGGTGCTTGCCCGGGCTCGATTGGACATAGGTCGAAGTCGCGTAGATCGGCGTCATGATGGCGCCGGTGCTCGGATCGGGCGACTGGCCGGCGTGGATGGCGCGGGTGCCCAGTCCAAGGGGAGGGGCAACGGACTTCTTCTTGGCCATGTGGTCTCGACTTGGGCTTGGGTTGCGACCGGGCATGATACCGCGAAATATCAGGGTCACATTGACGCTCGTTCAGCTTCCTGGAGCCTCAAATACGCACATACCCATGACACAATGGGTGTCTTGCCAAGGGGCCGGGAGCCTGATGAAAACCCTTCTCGTTACCGGCGGAGCCGGCTTTATCGGGGCGAACTTCGTGCTTGCCGCCGTGGCCGCCGGCCATCGGGTGGTCAACCTGGACAAACTCACCTATGCGGGCAATCTCGACACCCTCGAGACCCTCGCGGATAACCCCGACCATATCTTCGTCCATGGCGACATCGGCGACCGAGCCTTGGTCGCCGGGCTGCTGACTACCCACCGACCGGACGCCGTGGTGAATTTCGCCGCCGAGTCCCATGTCGACCGCTCGATCGACGGCCCCGCGGCCTTTATCGAGACCAATGTCGTCGGCACCCTTGGCCTGCTCGAATGCGTACGCGACTACTGGCGCGATACCCTGGCAGGCTCGGCGGCTTTCCGTTTCCTGCACGTGTCCACCGACGAGGTCTACGGCTCGCTCGGCAGCGAGGGCAAATTCACCGAAACCACGCCCTACGCGCCGAACTCGCCCTACTCCGCATCCAAGGCGGCGTCCGACCATCTCGTCCGCGCGTTCCACCATACCTACGGCCTGCCCGTCCTCACCACCAACTGCTCGAACAACTACGGCCCCTACCAGTTTCCCGAAAAATTGATCCCGCTGGTGATCCAGAAAGCACTGAAGGGCGAACCACTGCCGGTGTATGGCGATGGCCTGAACGTACGCGACTGGCTGTACGTGGGCGACCATTGCTCAGCCATTGCCCAGGTACTCGACGCGGGCCGCATTGGTGAGACCTACAACGTGGGTGGCAATGCCGAGCGCGCCAATATCGACGTTGTCCGGGCCATCTGTTCGTTACTGGACGCACACCGCCCGCTATCCGACGGCCGCGCCCGGGAATCCCTGATCACCTATGTCCGTGACCGTCCCGGCCACGACCGCCGCTACGCGATCGACGCCGGCAAGCTGCGCGATGAGCTCGGCTGGACGCCTTCGGTCACCTTCGAACAGGGCATTGCCGCCACGGTCGACTGGTATCTCACCCACCAGTCCTGGACCTCGCGCGTGCTCGATGGCAGCTACCGCATGGAGCGACTGGGCGCATGACCACCAAGGGCATCATCCTGGCCGGCGGCTCCGGCACCCGCCTGTACCCGATCACCAAGGCGATCAGCAAGCAGCTGCTGCCGATCTACGACAAGCCGATGATCTACTACCCGCTGGCCACGCTGATGCTCGCCGGCATCCGCGAGGTGCTGGTGATCAACACGCCCCACGAACAGGCCCTGTTCCAGCGCCTGCTGGGTGACGGCTCACAATGGGGCCTTCGCATCGAATACGCGGTGCAGCCAAGCCCTGACGGCCTGGCCCAGGCATTCCTGATCGGCGAGTCTTTCATCGACGGCGACCCCAGTTGCCTGGTGCTGGGTGACAACATCTTCTACGGCGTGGGCCTGACCGATCGCATGGCGCGCGCTTCCACGCGCGAGCGCGGCGCCACGGTTTTCGGTTACTGGGTGCGCGATCCAGAACGCTACGGCGTGGCCGAATTCGACGCTAACGGCCGCGTCGTGGGCATCGAGGAAAAACCCGCTCAGCCAAAGTCGAACTATGCCGTCACCGGCCTGTATTTCTACGACGGCCGTGCCAGCACGTTCGCATCGAAGCTCAAGCCTTCCGTGCGCGGCGAGCTGGAGATCACCGACCTCAATCGATGCTACCTCGACGAGGGCAGCCTGCACCTGGAACAGCTCGGCCGCGGGTATGCGTGGCTGGACACCGGTACACACGAGTCGCTGATCGAAGCATCCAACTACATCGAAACCATCGAGAACCGCCAGGGCCTGAAAGTGTGCTGCCCGGAGGAAATCGCCTTCCTGCATGGCTGGATCGACGCCACGCAACTGCGTGAGTTGGCTCGTCCTTTGGAGAAGACCGGCTACGGCCAATACCTGCTTCGCCTGATCGACCAGGGAGTCGTGCGTTGAATGTCATCCAGACCGCCCTGCCGGGCGTGGTGATCCTTGAGCCGAAGGTGTTCGGCGACAGCCGCGGCTGGTTCTACGAAAGCTACCACCAGCCGCGCTTCGCCGAGGCGGGTATCGATGTCGATCTTCGCCAGTCCAACGTGTCGCGTTCCGCGCGCGGTGTATTGCGCGGCCTTCACTACCAGTGGCCCCGTCCGCAGGGCAAGCTGGTGAGCGTGCTGGTGGGCGAGGTCTACGACGTTGCCGTGGACATCCGCCAGGGCTCACCCACCTTCGGACGCTGGGTGTCGGCCATGCTCACCGCCGAAAACCACCGGCAGATGTGGATACCGGAAGGTTTTGCCCATGGCTTTGCCGTGGTCTCGGATGAAGCCATCTTCAGCTACCACTGCACCGAGGTCTACGACCCGGCTGCCGATGCGTCCATCCGCTTCGACGATGCTACCTTCGGCATCGACTGGCCGGTAAGCGAACCGCTACTTTCCGAGAAGGACGCGCGTGCGCCCATGCTGGCCGACGTCCTTCCTGACCGACTGCCCATTTTCCAGGCATGAAAATCCTCGTCCTAGGAGCTGGCGGACAACTCGGGCGTCAGCTATGCGCGGAGTTGGCGGCCCTTGGCGAAGTCACGGCAGCCACGCGCGATGGCCGGCCAGTGGAGGGCGTTCCCGACGCATGCCTGGCAACGGCTGACTTGGCCGCACCCGATGCGGTCCTGGATCTCCTCGATCGAATGCGGCCGGACATCATCGTCAACGCCGCCGCCTATACTGCGGTCGATGGCGCGGAATCCGATGAAGTCGCGGCCTCGGCGATCAATGCACAGGCCGTCGGTGGCATCGCCGGATGGGCCGGCCGGCACGGATCGCTGGTGGTGCACTACTCCACCGACTATGTTTTCGACGGTAACGCGCGGGAACCCTATCCCGAAGACGCGCCCACGGGCCCCGCGGGCGCGTACGGTCGGAGCAAGCTCGAAGGCGAAAGGCTACTGGCGAGCTCCGGCGCCCATTACCTGCTGTTCCGCACGGCCTGGGTATATGCCCCATGGGGGAAGAATTTCCTGCTGACGATGCTGCGCCTGGCAGCTGAGCGCGATGAACTTCGCGTGGTCGCCGACCAGGTCGGCGCGCCCACGTCCGTGGCGTTGATTGCCCAGGCCACGCGCGTAGCCATCGTGGCATGGCTGGCGGCGCTGCCGCGCGAGCGACAGGCGCTGGAAGGTACCTACCACGTGGTCGCCTCGGGACAGACGTCATGGCACGGCTTTGCCCAGGCGATCGTCGATGCCGCGGCCTCTGCCGGACGATTGGCACGCCGCCCTGTCGTGGTACCCATCACCACCTCTGACTTTCCCACGCCTGCCCGGCGCCCGGCCTATTCGGTGCTGGACAACCGCAAATTCCAGCACGCATTCGGCTTTCCACTACCTGACTGGACGCAGGGGCTGACAGAGGTGATGAACGAGCTTTGCGAGACCAAACACATTTGATTTAGGCGCACCGTGCTATATCAGCGCGATTGCATGACTCGATGGAGCAAGTGATGGATTGTTTCAAAGCCTACGACATCCGTGGCCGCATCCCCGACCAGCTGAACCCCGATATTGCCTACCGCATCGGTCGTGCCTTCGCGCGCACCGTCGGCACCGGCAGCGTGGTGGTGGGCTATGACATCCGCCTGGACAGCCCCAAGCTCGCCGAAGCGGTGAGCAACGGACTGCGCGACGAAGGCTGCGACGTAGTCGATATCGGCCTTGGCGGCACCGAGGAGGTCTACTTCCAGACGGCGCACCGCGGCAGCATCGGCGGCATCATGGTGACCGCCAGCCACAACCCGATCGACTACAACGGCATGAAGCTCGTGCGCGAGGGCGCCAAGCCGATCAGCGGCGACACGGGCCTGAAGGATATCGAGAAGCTGGTTGAAACCAACGATTTCGGCGATGCCAAACCGCGTGGTGGCCATACCAGTGACCATGACAAATCGGCCTATATCCAGCACCTGCTTACCTATGTCGACCGCAAGGCGCTCAAGCCGCTGAAGATCGTGGTCAATGCCGGCAATGGCGGCGCCGGCGCCATCATCGACCTGCTCGCCCCGCATCTGCCCTTCGAGTTCGTGCGCGTGAACCATGAGCCCGATGGCACTTTTCCCAACGGCATTCCCAACCCGTTGCTGATCGAAAACCGCGACGCCACGGCGAAAGCGGTGATCGAATCAGGCGCGGATTTCGGCATCGGCTGGGACGGCGACTTCGACCGCTGCTTCCTGTTCGATGCGCGCGGCAGCTTTATCGAAGGCTATTACATCGTTGGCCTGCTCGGCGCCCAGCTGGTGGAGAAACACCCCGGCGGCAAGGTGATCCACGACCCACGCCTGACCTGGAACACCATCGAGATGGTCAAGGACGCCGGCGGCAGCGCGATCGAAAGCAAGACGGGCCATGCATTCATCAAGGAACGCATGCGCAAGGAGGATGCGGTCTATGGCGGCGAGATGAGCGCCCACCACTACTTCCGCGACTTCGCCTATTGCGACTCGGGCATGATCCCCTGGCTGCTGGTAGCCGAGCGCGTATGCAAGCTCGGCACCTCGCTGGAATCGATGCTCGCCGAGCGCATGAAAACATTCCCCTGCAGCGGGGAAATCAACTTCAAGGTTTCCGACGCCAAGGCCATCGTGGCGAAGATCGAACAGCACTTCGCCAACGAAAAGCCGCGCGTGGACCGCACCGACGGCGTATCCATGGAATTCGCCGACTGGCGTTTCAACATCCGCTCGTCCAATACCGAGCCGCTGCTGCGTCTGAATGTGGAAACGCGTGGCAACCTGCCTCTGCTGAATGAGCGCACGGAAGTACTGCGCAAGATGATCGAAGCCTGAGGGTAAGGGGTCGGAGTTTAACTCCGACCCCGCTTTTGCAAGTCGTCAGGGCTTGGCCGCCCCGGCGTCCGGCGTCGACACCCGATCAAATTGTCCGCCAGCCCCCACACCCGCCCCAAACCCACACTCGCCATCGGAAGCCAGATCAAGCCCGAGGCCGGTGAACTTCATATCCACCTTGCAGCTCGGCGAATCCTTGTCGCCATGCATCACCCCATGGCCGCCGGTGATGGTGACGGTATCGGACAGGTCACCCATGTTCGGCCCGTACTTCATGCCATTGGCGCTGAAATGCAGCCCGCTGAACTGAACGTCGAATTGCCTGCCATTGGGGGTCACCGACACGGTGCTCCACGAGCCGAACCCCGCGTACTGCCAGTATTCCCCCACCGGGGAAGCCGGTGCCTTGAACGAGGCCAGGGCGGCATCGACCAGGCCCTTGTTGTGCGTGGTGCTGGGCGAAGCCGGCGCGCGGGCCAGCCACGCCCGCGCCTTCAAGGGCTGTCCGGCGCGGAGCCACGCGAGCGCGGCATTGTTATAGGCATCGGCACCTACGTCGGGGCAAGTGCGGCCGGGATGGTCTTCCTGCCTGACCTGGCAATCGACCGAGGCTTGTTCGACCCAACCGACCTGTTGCTCATAAAGCGCCGCCGCGCGCGCATAGTCCTTTGCGCGATACGCCTTGCCTCCCATCGCATCGCACTGCCTGGCGCTGTCGCACGAAGGCGCATCGGCCGCCATGGCCGCGCCAGCGGACATGCCAACCGCGAACACCGCCCAGCAAAGCGACCTCATTCCACCGTCACCGACTTGGCCAGGTTGCGCGGCTGATCCACGTCCGTACCGCGCAACACCGCCACGTGATAGGCCAGGAGCTGCAAGGGGATGGTGAACACCGCGGGCGAAATAAAATCGCCGCCGCTGTCCAGGCGCAAGGTGGTGTCCTGCTCGAAGTTTTCATCCATCACCGAGGCATGGTCGGCAAACACCACCAGCGTACCGCCGCGCGCACGTACTTCCTGCAGGTTGGATTTCAGCTTCTCGAGCAATGGCCCGTTCGGCGCCACCGCGATCACCGGCATGTTCTCGTCCACCAATGCCAGCGGCCCGTGCTTGAGCTCGCCGGCCGGATACGCCTCGGCGTGAATATAGGAGATTTCCTTGAGCTTCAACGAGCCTTCCAGCGCCACCGGATAGTGTTCGCCACGACCAAGGAACAGTGCGTGCTGGCGCGAGACGAACTGCGCCGCCAGCTCGACGATCTGCGGCTCCAGGGTAAGCGCCTGTTCGATGAAGCGCGGCAGGGTGTAGAGCTCCTGGCAACGCTTCAGGTACGTGGCCCCGTCCAGGCCGCGCTGGCGACCGAGCTCCAGCGCCAGCAGGGCAAGGCCGGCCAGCTGCGTGGTGAACGCCTTCGTCGAAGCCACGCCGATCTCGGGGCCGGCGCGGGTCATCAGTTTCAGGTCCGCCTCGCGCACCAGGGACGACTCGGGCACGTTGCAGATGCCCAGCGTGCCCAGATAGCCGCGCCGCTTGGTCTCGCGCAAGGCGGCCAGCGTATCGGCGGTTTCACCCGACTGTGAAATGGCCACGAACAGGCTGTCGGCCGGCACCACCGCCTCGCGGTAGCGGTACTCGCTGGCCACCTCCACACTGACGGGAATGCGCGCCAGCTGCTCGATCCAGTACTTGGCCACCAGGCCCGCGTGATAGCTGGTGCCGCATGCCACGATGTGCACCTGGCGGGTCTTTGAAAGCATCTCCTCGGCACCCAGGCCAAAGATGTTCGGCAGCACGCCGTGCGGGCCCAATCGCCCCTCCAGGGTCTCGGTCACCGCCCGCGGCTGCTCGAAGATTTCCTTCTGCATGTAGTGGCGGTACTCGCCGCGCTCCACGGCATCGGAGGTGAGCTCCGAATCGTGCACCTCGCGCTCCACCGGCTTGCCATCCAGCGTGTATACCTGGGCAGAAGCGCGGGTGATCTCCACCACATCGTCTTCTTCCAGGTACATCATGCGGTTGGTCACCTGGATCAGGGCCTGCGCATCGGAACCGAGCAGGTGCTCGCCGATGCCCACGCCCACCAGCAGCGGGCAACCTCGGCGGGCGCCGACCACGCGATCGGGGTGCTTGTCGCTGATCACGGCGATGGCGTAGGCGCCTTCGAGCTCGCGCACGGTGGCGATTACCGCCTCGCGCAGGTCCATGCCCTGCTCGATGCGTTCGTCGATCAGGTGCGCCATCACTTCCGAATCGGTGTCGGAGGTAAAGACGCGGCCACGGGACTTGAGCTGTTCGCGAAGTGGCGCGTAGTTCTCGATGATGCCGTTGTGTACCAGGCACACGCTACCGGCCACGTGCGGATGGGCGTTGTGCTCGCTGGGCACGCCGTGGGTGGCCCAGCGGGTATGGGCGATGCCCGTGCCGCCAGGTGCGGGATCGGCGTCGTAGCGCGCTTCCATTTCACGCACCTTGCCCTTGGCACGGACACGGCGCAGCACGCCCTCGTCGATCACGGCCAGGCCCGCGGAATCGTAGCCGCGGTATTCCAGCGCCTTCAGGCCCGCGATCAGCAACGGGGCGACGTCACGCTGGGCGGTCGCGGCAACAATTCCACACATGATGTTCTGTCCTTGGGGCGGGTGCCCCGGTTAGTTCACTTTGCGACGCAGATAGTTCAACAGGTCAATTCGGGTGATCAGCCCCAGGAAGCGCTCGCCGTCCATCACGATCGGCACGTGGCCGCGATCGAACACCGGCATCAACGCTTCGATGGGGGACTTCACGTCCAGGATGGTGAGGCTTTCAATCATCGCGGTGGACACCGGGTCGCGGAAACGCGCCTCGTCGACGTGCACGTGCAGCAGCACGTCCGATTCATCCAGGATGCCTACGATGCGATCACCATCCATCACCGGCAGCTGCGACACGTCGTAGAGCTTCATGCGGTTGTAGGCGGTGATCAGCAGCTCCGAAGGCCCCACCACCACGGTATCGCGCTGGGCATAGGGACGAAGGATCAGGTCGCGCAGGTCGTTGTAGCGCTCGCGTTCCAGGAAACCGTTATCGAGCATCCAGTAGTCGTTGTACAACTTCGACAGGTACTTGTTGCCGGTGTCGCACACCAGCGTGACCACGCGCTTGGGCTCGGTCTGTTCACGGCAATACTTCAGCGCGGCGGCCAGCAGGGTGCCAGTGGACGAGCCACCAAGAATGCCTTCTTTCGCCAGCAGCTCGCGCGCGGCGTGGAAGCTTTCCTTGTCGCTGATCGCATAGGCCTTGACCACCTTGGAAAAATCGCTGATGGAGGGGAGGAAATCCTCGCCGATGCCTTCGACCATCCAGCTTCCGGACTTGGTGGAAAGCACGCCTTCGTTGATGTACTGGGCAAGGATGGAACCCACGGGATCGGCGAGGATCAGGTCGGTCTGGGGCGAATGTTCCTTCAGGAAGGCCGTCAGCCCGCTCATGGTGCCGGACGAACCGCAGCCGAGCACGATGGCGTCGACGCGCCCGTCCATCTGCTCGAGGATCTCCGGGCCCGTGGTCCGCACGTGGGCCAGCGGGTTGTCGGGGTTGCCGAACTGGTTGATGAAATAAGCACCCGGGGTTTCGCGCGCGATGCGCTCGGCCATGTCCTGGTAGTACTCCGGGTGGCCCTTGGCCACGTCCGAACGGGTGAGCACGACCTCCGCGCCCATGGCCTTGAGGTTGAAGATCTTCTCGCGGCTCATCTTGTCCGGCACCACCAGCACCAGGCGATAGCCTTTCTGCTGTGCCACCAGTGCCAGGCCCAGGCCCGTATTGCCCGCCGTGCCTTCCACCAGGGTGTCGCCGGGCTTGATGCGGCCGGTACGCTCGGCGCCTTCGATCATCGACAGGCCGATACGGTCCTTGATCGAACCACCGGGGTTCATGCTTTCCATCTTGAAGAACAGCTCAGCCTTGCCGGTATCAAGGTGCTGCGCGCGCACCATCGGGGTGCGACCGATCAGGTCGAGGACGGTGCCGTAGACGCTCATTGTTGCTCCATTCGCCCCTGCCCACGCGCGGCCCCTGCCAGTCGCGCGGCACACGAGCCGGTAGTGACGCGCCATGATAACCGAGGGTCGTGCACGACCGTCCTTCGCGCAACAAAACGGGCGCCATAGAGGCGCCCGTCTTAAGGGGTAGAACCTATTGCCGGTGGGACTTAGCCCGCTCGCGCGTAATGCCCGTCCCACATCTTCAACAAGCGTGATTTGGCGTGGAGTTTTTCGCGCTTCATGCCGGTCAAGGTCGCATCGTCGATGGGTAGTACGCCGATTTCGGCATCGTGGACCTTGCTGTCGAGTTTCTGATGGAGTTGGTAGAGGCGGCGGAATTCAACATCGCTCCTCAGGAATGCCTCGACATCGTCACGCTGCTGGTTTTCGAACATGGTCGACTCCTGCATCTGTTGATGCGGCGCACGTGGGCCATGCGGCCGCATCGGTGGGGAAACCGCCGCCCAGGGATGCCGGGAACCGGCATGTCGGGAAGCGTTTCCAAATGGTCACCCGAAGGACATTGCGTCCCCCGGAGTACCGAAACTACTCCGCGTGATGGGCACGTGCAAGCTGTCGCGGAAGGTATTAAACCTTCCTTAATTTCCTTTGCTTTCAATGATCTAATAAAAAAGGCCCCACAAGTGCGGGGCCTTTTTTTCCAGCATTATCGCGAAGTTGCGACGGAAGTCGCAGTTAGCTCACTGGCCGCCTTTTTTTGTTGGAGTAGCCGAACCGCTGTCGCCGGCGTCGCGCAAGGCCCGTGCCGCCGCGGTGGCGGCCGCGGCCTGACGCTTGGCCGCATTGGCGACCTTGGCCTGGGCCTCGGCGAGCTTGCGCGACTGTTCAGCCTCGGCGCGGGCCTGCTCGGCAGCCTGGGCCGAATCCATGCCCTCCTGTTGCAGACGGGCGTTTTCGGCAGCCACCGCCTGCGCCTGCTGACGCTGGCGGTCGAGTTCGCGGCGGGCGTTCTCCACCTCCAGGCGGCTGGTGTCCAGCAGGATCTGGTCGTGCTCGCGGTCGAGCCTGGCGATGCGGTTCTGGGCATCCTGCAGCTGGGCGGCGGCGCGGGCTACGTCCACCCGACGCTCGGCGATGTACAGCGCGTGGGCGCGTTCCTTGGACTTGAGCCCATACAGGCGGTTGATGGCATCCCGGGCGCGGGCCTGTTCGCCCTGGGCATAGCCGCCAAGGGTGGGGTCGTTGGCCAGCTGGTCCAGGCTGTTGGACAGGCGCTGGGCATCGAGGTCGTCCTTGGCGGCGACCGCCAGGGTGGACGCGAAGGCCAGCGCGAGGCCCGCGGCAAGCTTGGTGAAGCGATTCATCGCTGGCCTCCCTGGCTGTCGTCACCTGCGGGCGGGACGGTACTCTCCGCCGGGGACGGCAAGGTCATCTCGGTTTCCTGGACATTGCCCGGCGGCGGCGAGACCGACTGCTGGGCCTGGTTTTCGGCATCGGCCTGAGCCTGCGACAGCTCCGAGCGAAGCCTGCCGTTTTCCGCGGACTTGGCCGAAATCTGCGACCGGGCAGCGCCCAGGCGGGCCTTCATGGTGGCCACTTCCGCGTCGGCGCGGGACTCATCGGCCAGTTGGGCGGCCAGGTCGTACTTGCGGCTGGCCATGGCGCCCGAAGCCTGCTGGAACTTGTCCTGGGCAAATCCAAGGTCCACCGGTGCATAATCGGCCGCGCCGGCGTCCCTGGCCGTACGCAACTGGCTTTGCGCCTGGTTCATCTGGCTGTCCGGGGGCGGCACGCTGGCGCAGCCATGCAGCAGCGCGACGGCGAGCACCACAGCGGGCAAGCCAAGGAGCCGGAGCCGTCTGTTGCCCGGCCTCGGCGAAAAGATGTGGACCATCACTCGTTCCTCTTACAGTTCTGCGCGGTATGGTCGATATTGTGGGCAGGCCTAAACATCGAATGCAATGCAATACGGGGGCAAGGCGTGGATATCGGGTATTTCCTGAAGCTGATGGTAGACAAGGGCGCGTCGGACATGTTCCTGACCACGGGCGCCCCGGTGAACATCAAGGTGGAAGGCAAGCTCTATCCCCTGGGTAATACCGGCCTTCCCAGCGGCATGGTGAAGAAAATCGCCTACTCCCTCATGGACGAAGGCCAGGTTCCCCAGTTCGAGCGCGACCTGGAACTGAACATGGCCCTGGCCGTGAAGGAAGCCGGCCGTTTCCGCATCAACGTGTTCAAGCAGCGCGGCGAGCTGGGCATGGTCATCCGCGCCATCAAGAATGACATCCCCAGCGTGCACGAGCTGCGGCTGCCGGCGATCTTCAGCGACCTTATCATGGAGCCCCGCGGGCTCATCCTGGTCGTGGGCGCCACGGGTTCGGGCAAGTCCACCACGCTTGCGGCCATGCTCGACCACCGCAACCAGAACAGCTCCGGGCATATCCTCACCGTCGAGGACCCCATCGAATACCTGCACCGCCACAAGCGGTCGATCGTGAACCAGCGCGAAGTGGGCCTGGATACCCACAGTTACCACGAGGCGCTGAAGAACGCGATGCGCGAAGCGCCCGATGTGATCATGATCGGCGAAATCCGCGACACCGAAACCATGGAAGCGGCCATTTCCTTCTCGGAAACCGGCCACCTGTGCCTGGCCACGCTGCATTCGAACAATGCCGACCAGACCCTCGAGCGCATCCTGAACTTCTTCCCCGAATCGGCGCACAAGAACGTGCTGATGAACCTGTCCCTGAACCTGCGCGCGGTGATCAGCCAGCGCCTGGTGCTGGGCAAGGACAACCGCCGCCTGCCGGCCACCGAAGTGCTGCTGAACACCCCGTTGATCCGCGACATGATCCGTCGCGGCCAGATCCACGAGGTGAAGGAAGCCATGGACCGCTCGCTGCAGGAAGGCATGCAGACCTTCGACCAGTCGCTCTACCGCCTGTACCGCGAGGGCCAGATCGAGCTTGAGGAAGCCCTCAACAAGGCCGATTCGCGCGATGGCCTGGCGTTGAAGATCCGCCTCTCCGAAGGCGCGGCGGGCAACGAGTTCGCCTCCAGCGACCCCTACGGCATCGGCGTGTAGTCCGGCTGCGCCTCGGGCGCGGCACGGGCAAACGCATCCAGCGCGGCGCAGTTCGCGTCGATGCGGACGATGGTCGGATAGCGCTCCATTGGCACTTCCCAGCGCCGGGCGTTGTACACCTGGGGCACCAGGCAGGCGTCAGCCATCCCCGGCGCATCCCCGTGGCAGAAGTGCCCACCAGGACCGGCCAGCATGCCTTCCAGCGCATCGAAACAGACCGAGATCCAGTGACGCGTCCAAGCCACCCGCTGTTCCTGGCTGGCGCCCAGTTGCGTGCTTAGCGCATTGAGCGCCCGCAGGTTGGTCAGCGGGGCCGCGTCCGCGGCCACGGCCTGGGCCAGGGCGCGCACCCGTGCCCGCCCCAGCGGGTCGGCAGGCAACAAGGGCACCTGCGGCCGCGTTTCTTCCAGGTATTCGATGATCGCCAGCGACTGCGTCAGCACCGCCGTGCCGTCGATCAGGGTCGGCAGGAGTTCCTGCGGGTTCAAGGCCCGGTAGGATTCCGCGTGATGCTCCCCGCCGTTGGCCACCAGGTGCACCGTGCGCGTCTCGTACGCGATGCCTTTGAGATTCAGGGCGATGCGCACGCGATAGGAGGCGGAGGACCGCCAATAGCTGTACAGGATGGGTGAAGGGTTCATGGGCATTTGCGTTGCGGTCGGCGGGTCCAGACAATAGCGGTTTTCCCCGACCGCTGGAGCTTTCGCAATGTCCGTCACCCGCATGAGCGACCTCGACCTCCACGGCAAGCGGGTATTGATCCGCGAAGACCTCAACGTCCCGGTGAAGGAGGGCAAGATCACCTCCACCCAACGCCTGGATGCTTCCCTTCCCACCATCCGCGCCGCGAAGGACGCTGGCGCCCGGGTGATGGTGCTTTCGCACCTGGGCCGACCCAAGGAAGGCGAGTTCGATCCCGAGTCGTCGCTCGCCCCCGTGGCCGAATGGCTGGGCAAGCAGCTCGGCGGCAAGGTACGGCTGGTGCGCGACTACCTCGACGGCGTGGACGTGGCCGAAGGCGAGGTGGTGGTGCTGGAGAACTGCCGCATGAACGTGGGCGAAGGTGCCGACGACGAAGCGCTCTCGCGCAAGTACGCAGCGCTGTGCGATGTGTTCGTGATGGACGCCTTCGGCACCGCGCACCGCGCCCAGGCCTCCACCCATGGCGTGATCCGCTTCGCCCCGGTGGCGGCCGCGGGCCCGCTGCTATCGGCCGAGCTCGACGCGCTGGGCAAGGCGCTGGAGGCCCCGGGCCGCCCGCTGCTGGCGATCGTGGCCGGCTCCAAGGTATCCACCAAGCTCACCCTGCTGGAGAACCTTGCAGGCAAGATCGACCAGCTGATCGTCGGCGGCGGCATTGCCAATACGTTCATCGCCGCGGCCGGCTACAAGGTGGGCAAGTCGCTATACGAGGCGGACCTACTGGATGCGGCGAAGAAGGTGATGGCCGACGCCAAGACGCGTGGCGCCGACGTTCCCATTCCCACGGACGTGGTGGTGGCCGACAAGTTCTCCGCCGATGCCACGGCACGGGTAAAGGGCGTGGACCAGGTGGGGGACGACGAACTGATCCTGGACATCGGACCTGAAACCGCCGCGCGCTATGCGCAGTTGATCGCCAAAGCCGGCACGGTGGTGTGGAATGGCCCGGTGGGCGTGTTCGAATTCGATGCCTTCGGCAAGGGCACCGAAACACTGGCCCGGGCCATTGCTTCGTCGAAGGCGTTCTCCATCGCCGGCGGCGGCGACACGCTGGCGGCCGTGGACAAGTACGGCATCGAGAAGGATGTTTCCTACATTTCCACCGGTGGCGGTGCCTTCCTTGAATTCCTCGAAGGCAAGGAGCTTCCAGCCGTGGCGGCGCTGAAGGCGCGGGCCGGCAAGTGACTCTTTGCCTGTTCGACCTCGACGGCACGCTGATCGATTCGGAGCCCGGCATCTTCGGTGGCATTCGCTACGCGCTGGGACAACTCGATACCGCCGTGCCAGACGAGCGCGCACTGCGGGCGTGGATCGGCCCCCCACTTCGCCAGAACTTCGGCGCCCTGCTCGACGCTGAGCGTGTCGAGCAGGCGGTGAAGCACTACCACGTGTATTTCGCCGAACACGGCTGGCAGCAGCGGCGCGTGTACGACGGCATTCCCGAGGCGCTGTCCGCCATCCATGCCCGGGGGGACCGCCTGGCCGTGGTCACCAGCAAGATCCGCAACCACGCCGAACGCATCATCGCGGACCTCCCCTTCGGGCATCTCTTCGAACGGGTTTATGCGCCGGGTCCGGAAAGCGCCCACAGCCAGAAGGCCAGCATGATCGCAGCGGCGATCGACGATTTCGCCAGCCCGCGCGAGTCGACGGTGATGGTCGGCGACCGCAGCTTCGACATCGAAGGCGCGGTGGCCAACCACATCACAAGCGTCGGCGTGCTGTGGGGGTTCGGCGACGAAGCAGAATTGACTCAGGCAGGCGCTACGAAGCTTGCCCGCCATCCATCGGAACTGCCGGGACTTACCTGAGCGTTAGGTTCGCGGACAAAGGGGTCGGAGTAAAACTCCGACCCCGCAAGAGCTCGCCTCAGCCGACCAGCTTCTTCACCTTCTCCACCACGTTGGTCACGGTGAAGCCGAAGTGCTCGAACAGCTGGTTGGCGGGGGCGGACAGGCCGAAGGTGGTCATACCTATCACGTCGCCATCCAGACCCACGTACTTGCGCCAGTAATCGACCGCACCCGCCTCGATCGCGAGGCGCGCACGGCACCAGGCCGGCAGCACGCCTTCGCGGTATTCGGTGGTCTGTTCGTCGAACACTTCGGTGCAAGGCATCGACACCACTCGCACCGGGATGCCGTGGTTGGCCAGTTCCGCCGCGGCGTCGGTGGCCAGGCCTACTTCCGAACCCGTGGCGATGATGATGGCCTTGAACTGGCCATCGGCGGGATCGGAAAGGATGTAACCGCCGCGCTGGACCTGCGCCAGGGTGGTTTCGTCGCGATGCTGGTGCTTGAGGTTTTGGCGCGAGAACACCAGGCACGAAGGGCCGTGGCTGCGTTCGACGGCCATCTTCCATGCCACGGCCGTTTCCACCGTGTCGCAGGGGCGCCACAGGTTGTTGTTGGGGATCAGGCGCAGGGTGGCCATGTGTTCGATCGGCTGGTGTGTCGGGCCATCTTCGCCCAGGCCGATCGAATCATGCGTGTACACATGGATCGAATGGGCCGGGATCAGGCACGACATGCGTACCGCATTGCGCGCGTAATCGGAGAACACCAGGAAGGTAGCGTCGTAGGGAATGAAGCCGCCATGAAGGGCCAGGCCATTGCCGATGGCCGTCATGCCGAACTCGCGCACGCCGTAGTGGATGTAGTTGGCATCCGGGCTCTGCTGGTTGACCGGCTTGGAGCCCTTCCAGATGGTCAGGTTCGACGGCGCGAGGTCTGCCGAGCCACCGATCAGCTCCGGCAGCAACGGGCCGAAGGCATCGAGCGTGTTCTGCGAAGCCTTGCGCGAGGCGATGGTTGCGCCTTCGGCCTGCACCTTGCGTACGAAGGCCATGGAGTGTTCCGACCAGTTGGCCGGCAGCGTACCGCTGATGCGGCGCTTCAGTTCCTCGGCCAGTTCCGGGAATGCCTTGGCATAGGCGTTGAACGCTTCGTTCCACTCGGCTTCGCGCCGGGCACCGGCTTCACGCGCATCATAGGCGGCGTAGATCTCGGCAGGTACTTCGAACGGCGGGTAGTTCCAGCCCAGCTGCTTGCGTGCGGCGGCTACTTCATCCTTGCCCAGTGCGGCGCCGTGGCTGGATTCCTTGCCTTCCTTGTTGGGCGAGCCGAAGCCGATGATGGTGCGGCAGATGATCAGCGTGGGCTTGTCGCCCTGGGCGGTGGCCTTGGTCAGTGCCTTCTTGACGGCGTCGGCGTCATGGCCGTCGACATCGGCAATGACGTTCCAGCCATAGGCCTTGAAACGCGCGGCTGTGTCGTCGGTGAACCAGTCATGCACTTCGCCATCGATGGAGATGCCGTTGTCGTCGTAGATGGCGATGAGCTTGCCCAGCTTCAGCGTGCCGGCCAGCGAGGCCACTTCATGCGACACGCCTTCCATCATGCAGCCATCGCCCATGAACACGTAGGTGTGGTGATCGACGATGGTGTGGCCCGGCTTGTTGAAGCGCGCGGCCAGGACCTGCTCGGCCAGCGCGAAGCCCACGGCATTGGCCAGGCCCTGGCCCAGCGGGCCGGTGGTGGTCTCCACGCCCGGGGTTTCGGAATATTCCGGATGACCCGCGGTGCGCGAGTGCAGCTGGCGGAAGTTCTTCAGCTCGTGGATCGGCAGGTCGTAGCCGGCCAGGTGCAGCAGCGAGTACTGCAGCATCGAACCGTGGCCGTTGGACAGCAGGAAGCGATCGCGGTTGAACCACTTCGGGTGCGATGGGTTGTGGCGCAGGAAATCGTTCCACAGCACTTCGGCGATATCAGCCATGCCCATGGGCATGCCAGGGTGGCCGGAATTGGCCGCCTCAACGGCGTCCATCGACAATGCACGGACGGCGTTGGCAAGCTCGCGGCGGGTTGTCATGGCTCAGGTCTCCAAAGGGGGCGGTGGTAAAACGTTTATTGTCGCTGATCGGCGTGACGAAGTCGCATCCGGAAAGCCGACATCGAATGTCAGCCGATCCCTAGGCCTCGTTCAGCGCTAGGTGACGCGCAGGCTCGCCAGAAGGCCTGGAACTTAACTTCGCCTTAATCTTCCCGGCCGACGTATGCGAACTCTTCAGCTACGTTCTTTTCTAATGCCCATCGTTCCAGCGTTACGTGGACACGGTTACGCATCCCTCCCCACGATGCGCAACCTTTTTCAAGAAAGTACGGAGATTTCCCTTTACTTACTAAGAAAAACAATTCGGACCGGCGCACGAACCCACCGTGCACACGGAACATCGCGCCTAGCGCAACAAGCCCCCATCCAAGTTTGATTTCCCATTGCACGTAGGCAGGCCCTTGGCTTGCCCGCGCCAGGGAAGGCTTTTCCACGACGCGCCGATTAACCAATTCTTAATGAAATACCGGAGCGACCTGGAATTCGAAATGGCAGGAGCCATCTAACCGGAGCGACATCGCCACAGAGCGATACGCCCGGCCCGAGACGCGAACCCCCGCGTCCCGGGAACCATCTGGAGATATGTCCCCATGAAAAAGACCCTACTGGCCCTTGGCCTCGCGTCCCTCGGCTTCGCCGCTCTTCCGGCCTTCGCCCAGGACACCACCGCATCCACCGGCAACTACATGCCCGACCAGGCCATCGGCAGTGGCAACTGGTTCATCGGCGCCAATGTCGGTCGCACCAACGGCACCAATGAAGGTGGCTTCGGCAGCGACAAGAGCGGCTTCAATTTCTTCAAGGGCGACCAGGATCGCCGCACCGGTTACGGCCTGCTCGGCGGCTATCGCTGGAAGGTCGGCAACGACCTGGGCCTGGGTGCGGAACTGGGTTACACCGACCTTGGCAACTATCGCGTCCGCAACGTGTTCAACAGCAATGACGTGAACCAGAGCAGCAGCACCAACGCGCTGCGCGGCTGGATGGCCGGTGTGAACGGCAAGCTCAACCTGGTGCCGGGCTGGTACATCTCCGCACATGGCGGCTTCTTCTATGCCAACAACAATCGTCAGAACTTCCTGCAGGGTTCGGATCCTTCGGTCGGATTCACCTCCGACAGCCGCGCGCACCGCGGTAGCTGGTACGGCGGCATCGGTACCGGTTGGGACATCAACGACCACTTCAGCGCTGGCGTGGCATACGACTACTTCCACGCCAATGCCGGCAAGCTGCGCAACGCAGTGACTGGCGACACTGCCTCGGACTACAAGCGTTCCACCGGCATCGTCTCGCTGGCGGGTGAATACCGCTTCTGATCCAACCCACGGCCGCGACGCCACGTCGCGGCCGTTCTTCTTTCCCTGTCTTCATTTATGGAGCATTCCATGCGCAAGACCCTCCTTGTTGCCGCCATCGCCGCCGCAGGCGCCGTGGCCGCCCCCGCCTTTGCCCAGAGCACCCACAACGACGGCTGGTTCGTCAATGGCGCGGTGGGCCAGTCCCAGCTCGACCACGGCCGCTACGATGGCCACGACACCGCCTACACGGGCAACATCGGCTACCGCTGGGCGCTGAACCCGCAGTTCGCCTGGGGCGTGGAAGCCGGCTACAACGACCTGGGCAACATCCACGCGAAGAACATCTTCAATGACAACAACGTGGTCGATAGCCGCAAGAGCCAGCTGCACGGCTGGACGGCGGGCCTGAACGGGCGCTTCAACGTGGCGCCCCAGTGGTATGTCTCCGCACGCGGCGGCATCTACGGCTGGAAGGGCCACGGCATGAGCAACGATGAAAACCCGGTGCGCGAGGGCTTGGACAAGACCAGCTGGTATGCCGGTGCCGGCGTCGGCTACGACTTCAGCAACAACGTGAGCCTGGGCATCAACTACGACTACTACGATGCCAAGAAGGATCATGTGGACCTGAGCAGCGACGTGGTGTCGGTGCAGGCCGAGTACCGCTTCTAAACGCCGTATCCCGGGGCCAGGGATGGTCCCTCACCGTGTTCGATAGCGTCCGTTGTCCAGGACCATGGTCATCATCGCGTAGCGAGGCGATGTGTCCGTCGTCTTGGCAGCTTTGGCCTTGGCCAGGGCGTGACCCATGGACTCGAGCATGCCCTCGTCGGGCGCGATGTCGATCGGCAAGGCTCGGTCCACGGTGCCGTCGGGTTTAAGGACTACAAGAAAATCGGCGATGCATGACAGCGGCGGCAAGGTTTGCCCAGGCGTGGCCAGGTAAACATTGTCCAGCTGTACTTGCCCGGCACGGAACATCACGTCCTCGTGGACACCGGAGCGGATCTGCGCATCGTGCGCGGCGACGTAGGCATCGACGTCGCGCATCACGTCATCGATGTTGTTTCCGAAATGCAGGCTGATGCGCTTGACCAGCTCAGCGACATAGCCGCGCGCGGCATCTTTCGGGGATGATCCTGCCAATACGTAATGTGCGTAGATTTCCGCCCAGTTCATCGCCTCACGGTAGTCGTGGCTGGCGAGCTTGAGCTCGGCCATTTTTGCCATGGCCGGAATGCTTCCTCGCGTGGCGGCATTGCCAAAATAAAGCGAGGCCTTGGTGTCGTCGACCTGATCGAGCAGGCCGCCGGAGTGCCGGCCGCTGTGGTAGATCGAGCCCAGCACGTATAGATCGGCAGGACCGAGATCCACCGCTTCTTCTTCCAGTGCCGCGAGGGCCTGGTGCCGCTGGTCCAGCGGAACATCGTGATCGACGATGGTGGCCCAGGCCGCTTCGTGCGGCGGCCTGGTGAAACGGGTGGGCAAAGACTGCGCGCCGCACACTGCCTCCACGCATAAGGTTGCAGAAAACGCGATGACATGCGCGGTACGCCGGATACGATCGTCCATGCCTGCCCCCCCTCTATCGCAGTTAGTAATGTAGGTCATTACTCATGCCGATATCTTCCGCAGTGCGGCATAGGACGACAGGAGAGCACGCCAGGTGTCGAGTGACAACACCGCAATTTCCTACAGGCGCCGGAGAGGCTGCTACGTAAAGTCCTGGCATGCGTCATCTTTCTTGCAGATCTGCGTCCAGCGCGATTTTCACGAGCCTCCTTGGCATGCTGTTTACAGCTACAGCCAACTCGGCCACCACCGAATCCCTGCGATTTTATGCCTCGGCACTAACCGACGACCCCACGCTGGCCAAGGCTCGTGCACTGGCGTTGAAAACGGTCGAAGAGGCCAAGCAGGCGAAGGCGCCTTTCCTGCCGGAAGCATTCTTTCAGGGTGAGCATGCACGGGGGCGGAGCGGTGAGTGGGTGACTTCGGCCGAGTTACGGATCACGCAGTCGCTGGTCAATCGGGAAGCGATGTCGATCCTGGCCGCCGCAAAAGCAAACGCGCGCGCGGCCGAAGCCGAAGGCGAGGCAGCCCGACAAGACCTGCTCGTTCGCGCAGTGTCGGCGTGGACGCTCGTCGAAGTACGGCGCCAGGAACATCAGTTCGCCAACGCCGATCACGATGCCCTTGCCTTCCAGGCGGCACGTTCACGGGCGCGCTTCGAGGTGGGGCTGGCACCTCGCGTCGATGCCATCGAAACAGGCGCGCAGCAGGCATCGGCTGTAGCCCGGGTTCTCGCGGCAAAGGTTTCGCTTGACGATGCACGACAAGCTCTCGCGCAGATCGCGCCAGGTTGGCCGATACGAGAACAAGGCGAAGCCTCGATATATCGCCTAAGGCCAGCGGCAGCCCCACGTGTCGTCGCGCCGGGTCACGAACCCCTCGCCGTTACGGCCGCGCGCCACCGCCTGGAGGCCGCCAGCCAAGCCCGGCGTGCCGCCCAGGCCGCACGGTGGCCGACATTGTCCTTGCAACTCCGTTATGGACGCTCTTCCATCTCAACGACCCAGAAGGCCGCTCCCACACCTTTTCGCCGACGCCCCTCATTGATTGTTGGCTTGCAGATGACCATGCCACTGATGGGGTCGGCGATTGCGTCGACCAACGTGCGCCGGGCCAATGCCCAGTGGGACGCAGCGGCGGCCGAACTCGAGATCGCCACGCGCGACAGCACCCGCAACATTCGCCGGCTGGAACGTGCCCAGCGGTCCAACGAGTCGATCGTTCGCGCGCGTCAATCTGCGGAAGCGGCCTCCGAGGCATCCGTTCACGCGGCCAGGGCTGGCAGTGAGACAGGCACAAGGACCACCGTGGATGTACTTATTTCCCAGCAACGACTCCTGGACGCACGCCGTGCGACCGCGAACGCGACAGCTACCCAGTTCCTCGACCGGCTCAGTTTGCTCGCAGCACACGGTGCACTTGAACTGCCGGACTTGGAAAGGCCGCCCATCGGACTGGATCTAGTAATCAAGGAATGATCATGAGAAATGCACTAAAGGCATCCGCGACGGCGCTAATCCTTGGCCTGGCTAACACCGACGCAGTTGCTCAGATCGAAGGAGATGATCTATCGCTTGCGCGCATTATCACGACGGTTGGCTCTGGGTCGGGTGCAACTTACGGCATCGCAGCTCAAGTCGCGGATTTCACTGCCAGGAACCAATGCCGCGCAAATGCCGGATTGCCACTTGGCTCTACGGCTTTTTTTGTTATCCGTCAGCCCACGCCGCCTTCAAACGCCGGCCCGTGGATCGTTCGTGGGACGGTCAATTGCCAAATACCTTGACTAAAAAAAAAGGCGCCCGATGGGCGCCTTCTTTGCAACATGGCAGGAGCTTTAACCCTTCCACTGCCCCAGGGCAGCCAGGCCGTTCTCCTTCGCACGCTCGTGCACGATCTTCTGTGCCGAGGCGATGTTGCCCTTGATGTCTTCCGACCACAACTTCAGGGCGGCTTGCTGCATGGCGCGGCCATAGGAGAAGCTCAGCGGCCACGGGTGCGGGCCCATGCGGTTCATGGCGTTCAGGTGCGCGGTGGCGTCCTTGTCGCTCTGGCCGCCGGACAGGAACACGATGCCGGGCAGCGAGGCGGGCACGGTGCTCTTGAGCACGCGCACGGTGGCTTCGGCCACTTCCTCGACATCCGCCTTCTCGGTGGACTTGGTGCCGTGGATCACCATGCTGGCCTTCAGGATGGTGCCTTCGAGCATCACATTCTGCTCGTACAGCGCGTTGAACAGGCTGCGCAGCACCGCCTCGTGGACTTCGTAGCTGACCTCGATGGTGTGATCGCCGTCCATGATCACTTCCGGCTCCACCATCGGGACGATGCCCGCTTCCTGGCACAGCGCGGCGTAGCGCGCCAGCGCGTGTGCGTTGGCTTCGATCGCGGTGGAGCTGGGGTTTTCATCGGTGATGTTGATCACCGCGCGCCACTTGGCGAACTGTGCGCCGAGTTTTGCGTATTCCTGCAGGCGCTCGCGCAGTCCATCCAGGCCCTCGGTGACCACGTCGCCCGGGAAACCGGCCAGCGGCTGCGGGCCCTTGTCGACCTTGATGCCCGGGATGATCCCGTTCTTCTTCATCACCTGGGTGAAAGGCACGCCGTCTTTTGTGGACTGGCGGATGGTCTCGTCGAACAGGATGGCGCCGGAGATGTGCTCGGACAAGCCCGGCGTCGTGAGCAGCAGCTCGCGGTAGGCGCGACGGTTTTCCTCGGTGTTCTCGATGCCTACGCCCTGGAAACGCTTGGCGATGGTGCTGGTGGATTCGTCGATGGCGATGATGCCCTTGCCGGGCGCCACCATGGCCTGGGCGACGCTTTCGAGATCTTCAATGCTCATGACAACTCCGTGGATCGGGGCGGCACTCGAGCCGCACTGGAAGAAGGCCGCGGGAATGGCCCGCGGCAAGGTCTTGAAACGCTAAGTATAAGCCACGGTCCGTTAGCCGGCCGTGGGCATCATCCCGGGTAGCCGGCCAGGTCGCAGGCCTTGGTCAGGCGTGCGCGCTCGGCGGGGTCCGTGGGCATGTTGAACTGCACGACGTAATACGTGCTCACCGGCTGCGCCTGGCGGTTCATGCCGCTGGGCCGGTAGTTGAAATTGCGTACGATGCTGACGGCGGTAGGGCCAAGATCGCTCGCGGGGACCGTCTTGGCGACCTTTGCGTTGTAGGTCTTGCCGTCGGAGCCGATCGTGTAAGTGACCGCGGTGCAACCGGGCACGTTGAGGTTGCTGCCGGTGTTGGGAACGTCGGCATCCACCGAGGTATTGGCCAGCGTCCAGTACGAGGGAAGGCGGTCGGGCGAAACGCGCTGCGCATCCTGCGCCAGGGCGGGCATGGCAGCGAGGGCCACGAGCGCGCAAACGGCGAGGCGGGGGAACATGGTGGACATGGCGACCTCGGCGCTGGACTGGGGACTGTAGTCTAGCGCCGGGGCGCGATTTTTAAAGGTCGCGAAGGCTCTCGGCGATGCCGTCGGCACCCACCACCAGCAATTTCAGCGTATTCGTGCCACCGCCGCGGCCGGAGTGGTCGCCATGGGTAAGGATCACGCGGTCGCCTTCGGCAAGCTTGCCCAGCGCGAACAGATGCTGCAACGCCGCACGCGCCGTATGGGCCGGATCGAGCGTGTTCTCGGCGAAATCCACCGGTTGCACGTCACGCAGCATCAGCATGCGCCGGCGGGCGGGGCCCGACGGCGACAAGGCGTAGATCGGCACGGAGAACCGGTAACGCGACAGCCATTGCGCCGTGGCGCCCGATTCGGTCAGGGCGATGATGGCGCGCGCCCCGATACGGGCAGCCAGCACCATGGCGGCCAGCGCGATGGCCTGGTCGGTGCGGTCCAGCGGGGTGGTCTGGGTGGAAAGTGCGTCGTTGGGCTCGAACTGGCGCTCGGCGCCCAGGCAGATGCGGCGCATGGCAGCCACCGCCTTGTCCGGATGCGCGCCGGCGGCGCTCTCCTGGGAAAGCATCACCGCATCGGTGCCGTCGATCACCGCGTTGGCGACATCGAGCACTTCGGCACGGGTGGGGATGGGTGCCACCACCATCGACTGCAGCATCTGGGTCGCGGTGATCACCGAGCGGTTGCGTTGTACCGCCTCGCGAATGATCTTCTTCTGCAGGCCCGGCAGTTCCGCGTCGCCGATTTCCACGCCAAGGTCGCCGCGAGCCACCATCACCACATCGGAAGCATCGATGATTTCGCCGAGCACCGGAATGGCATCGGCGCGCTCGATCTTCGACACCAGGGCCGCGGAACCTCCGGCCTCGTGCAGCAGGCGGCGGGCCTCGTCCATGTCGTGCGCGCTGCGCACGAAGGAGATGGCCAGGAAATCACAACCGATCTCGGCCGAGAGCTTGATGTCGTTGCGGTCCTTGTCGGAGAGCGCATCGACGCTCAAGCCGCCACCCTGGCGATTGAGCCCCTTGCGATCGGAAAGACGACCGCCGATCAGGCAGGTGGTGCGCACTTCCGTGCCGACCACTTCGTTCACGGTAAGCCCGACCAGTCCGTCATCGAGCAGCAGCACGTCGCCAGGATGGACATCCTGCGGCAAGCCGTAATAGCTGACGCCAACGCCAGTGGCATTTCCCAAGGCCGCGCCCGGGCGACAGTCGAGCACGAACGGATCGCCTGGAAGGAGATCCACCGGGCCGTTGGCGAATTTCTCGATGCGGATCTTGGGGCCCTGCAGGTCGCATAGGATGCCGACCTCGCGGCCGACGGCCTCGGCGGCGGCACGCACGGCGGCGGCACGGGCACGGTGGTCGTCCGGCGCACCATGGGAGAGGTTCAGGCGGACGATGTCCACCCCCTCCTCGATAATGCGCTCGAGCATGCCGGGCACATCGGTGGCGGGGCCGAGGGTGGCGACGATCTTGGTGCGGCGGACTTGGGGTTCGGTCATTTGTCGGAAATTACCACATTTAGTCCAGCGTCTTGTTCAGCACGTCGGCCAGGCGCTTGCCTGCCTCGCGCAGGCGTTCCTCGGCCACCGGGCGCTCGACGGCGACATAGGCATCGTCGATCTCGTGCTTGTCGGGGTAGAAGCCAGGCGCCTTGCTGATCTTGCAAGACTCCTCGGCCCACTGGGCGTAGGGGTTGTCCAGAGGCTGGATCGGCTTGGGCACGGTCACCGCGCCCTGCGCCGCGAGCAGGTCCGCATAGGCCGGCCAATCCAGGTTGCGCGTGTACAACATGCCCGAGTCCCACACCTTGTGCAGGTTCGAACCCTTGCCCTGGAATTGCACCTGGAACTCGTTGCCGCCCTTGTCGTCGCGGTATCCGGCATGCAGCGGCTGGTGCACGTCGCCGACGAAATGCACGACGAAGCTCAGGGCCTCCCGACGCTCGGTGTCGGACTTGGAGCGGTCGCCCAGGATGGCCAGGTATTTGCGGATGCCCTCCACCACGCACTGCCCGTCCGGGCACTTGGGCGGGGAATACACGCAGGTGGGGTCGTTGAAATCCACGTAGTGCAGCTTGGCGGTGGCCTTGCCCAGCTCCTTGGTGTCGGGGTTATCGCGCAATTCGTCGGGCCAGGTCGCGACGTCGGCCAGGTCTTTGTCGTTTTCGGTGGCCAGCAGGCGCTTGACCTCGGCCAGCGCCTTGGGGTCGAGCTGGCGCTGGGCCAGGTTCGCCACGATCCGATGGCCGACCTGGCCCCAGGCGAAGGCGGCGGGGGCCGCGGCCAGGCTGAGCGCGAAAGATGCTGCGACGACGGCGCCGCGGAGACGGGTGGAGCGCATGGGAGGCCTTGCGTGATGGCTTGGGCGGCGGAGTCTGCCACAGCCAGATGACGGAGCGTATGGGCGTTAAAGGCGGCACAACATCGCCCAGGTCCGTTTCCGGTTAAAATTGGAGGTCTTAGCCCATCCGAACCACCACGCACCCCAAGAGGACGCTGCCCTATGGCCATCAAGGTCGCCATCAACGGTTACGGTCGCATCGGTCGCAACATCCTGCGCTCGCTCTATGAATCGGGTCGCTACGACGACATCAAGATCGTCGCGGTGAACGACCTCGGCGACGCCGAGACCAACGCGCACCTGACCCAGTACGACACGGCGCATGGCCGTTTCCCGGGCGAAGTGTCCGTCGACGGCAACGACCTGATCGTCAATGGCGATCGCATCAAGGTGTTTGCCGAGCGCGATCCGTCCAAGCTTCCCTGGGGCGAGAACGAAGTGGACGTGGTGCTGGAAAGCACCGGCTTCTTCACCTCCAAGGCCAAGGCCGGCGCGCACATCGCCGGCGGTGCGAAGAAGGTGATCATCTCGGCCCCCGGCGACAAGGACGTGGACGGCACCTTCGTCTATGGCGTGAACCACGACAAGCTCACCGCTGCGCACCAGGTGATCTCCAACGCATCGTGCACCACCAACTGCCTGGCACCGCTGGCCAAGGTGCTGCACGAGAAGATCGGCATCGTGCACGGCCTGATGACCACCATCCATGCCTACACCAACGACCAGGTCCTGACCGATGTGTACCACTCGGACCTCCGCCGCGCCCGCAGCGCCACGCACAGCCAGATCCCGGCCAAGACCGGCGCCGCCGCTGCGGTGGGCCTGGTGCTGCCGGAACTGAACGGCAAGCTCGACGGCTTCGCCATCCGCGTGCCCACCATCAACGTGTCGGTGGTGGACCTCACCTTCGTCGCCAAGCGCGAGACCTCGAAGGAAGAGATCGATGCCGCCATTGCCGAGGCCGGCAACGGTGCACTGAAGGGCATCCTCACCACCAACACCAAGCCGCTGGTGTCGATCGATTTCAACCACAACCCGCACTCGTCGATCTACGACGCCACGCAGACGCGTGTCATGGGTGGCACGCTGGTGAAGGTGCTCTCGTGGTACGACAACGAGTGGGGTTTCTCCAACCGTATGTTGGACATGACGCGGGCGCTCATGGCCGCGAAGTAACCTGCTGCGCGTCGCCTGCTCAGGCGTCGGCGCAAAACAAAAAGCCCGCCGCGACTCACGTCCGGCGGGCTTTTCTTTTCTGAGACCGCAACTGGCCTAGAGTGCGGCCATCTTCTGCTCGATCGCTCCGAAGATCGACTTGCCGTCCTTGTCGGTCACCTCAATCCGCACGGTATCGCCGAACTTGAGGAACGGCGTCTTCGGCTTACCGTCGCGCAGGGTTTCCACCGTGCGCTGTTCTGCAAGGCATGAGGCCCCCTTGGACGTGTCCTCATTGGCGATCGTCCCCGACCCCACCAGCGTGCCTGCCGTCAGCGGCCGTGTCTTCGCCACGTGTGCCACCAGTTGGGCAAAGCTGAATTGCATGTCCACGCCACACTCGGCCTCGCCGAACCATTGGCCGTTGATCCATGTGCGCATCGGCAGGTGCAGCTTGTCGCCACGCCATGCATCGCCCAGCTCATCCGGGGTGACCAGGACCGGCGACAATGCCGAACGCGGCTTGGACTGCAGGAAGCCGAAGCCCTTGGCAAGTTCGTTGGGGATCAGGCCGCGCAGTGAAACGTCGTTCACCAGGCCCACCAGCTGGATGTGTTCGGAGGCCACCTCGACGCTGGCGCCCATCGGCACATCGTCGGTCACCACCAGCACTTCGGCTTCAAGATCGATGCCGAAATCTTCGCTGGGCACGACCACCGGATCGCGAGGTCCGAGGAATCCCGCGCTGGTCGCCTGGTACATCAGTGGATCGCTATAGAACGACTCGGGCACCTCGGCGCCGCGCGCGCGCCGCACGCGTTCGACATGCGGAAGGTACGCGCTGCCGTCGACGAACTCATAGGCACGCGGCAACGGGGCGGCCAGTCGGCTCATATCCAGGGGGAAGGCACCCGGTGCGTTGCCGTTGGCCAGGTCCTCCGCCAGCGCGTTCAGCCGCGGCGCCAGGTTCTCCCAGTCGTCCAGCGCGGCCTGCAGGGTCGGTGCGATACCTGTGGCGGCAACGGCCGTGGTGAGGTCGCGACTGACCACGATGAGCGTGCCATCGCGGCCGCCTTCCTTGAGTGATGCCAGCTTCATCAATATTTCCTTGGAGAGGGATCAGCCACAGCCTTCGACGTACAGCACCTGCGGCGGCACGCCCATGTGCCAGCGCGAGACGATGCCGTCGGGGCCAGCCTGGAACACGATGCGCGCCTGGGCCTGAGGAGACGGCGTGACGATGAGGTCTTTCGCATTGGCGGTGTACTTGTTCGGCTGCACCGCCAGTTTGTCCTTGTAGAGCCCGGCGATCTCGTTGGCGGTCATGCCGATGCGTCCGCCACCTGGGGCCACGGTGTCACCCTGGCGCACGTCGACACGTTTCAACACGCCATCCTGCACCATGAAGGCGATCTCGCGGCTTTCCTTCGGGGGCGCCAGGAAGGCGCAGGCGTTGGCATCGGTGAGCGTGGCTGGCGTGAGCGGGGCCTTCCACGCGGCGCGCAGGTCCGCCACCGGCATGCCCCAATGAAGATCCTGGAAACCCATGACATCGCTTCCGAGCTGGTCGGCGGGCGCCACAGGCGCAACCATCGCCGAGCCCTCGGGTGGGCCGGCGGTGCTGCCCGGCGCCGGACCAGGCGGTGGCACAGATACAGGTGCGGCAGTGGATTCGGCAGACGGTGGCGCCATCTGCGAGGTATCGGCGGCTTCCTTTTCGCAGCCGACAAGGCCCAGGGCCAGTAGCGCGTGCAACAGGACTGACTTGTTCATCACGATTCCGGATTGAAGTGCCGGTGGATATTCTGCCAGCAGCTGTAGTAATCGCCCTGTAACTGCGGCGAAGCCAGGGCCTGCGCCACCGGACGGATCACCCGCCGCGTCTCGAACATGAAGGCCATGGTGCCGGTAATGTGGTCGGGCTTGCCTGTATCGGCAGCGCTGGCCTTCTCGAAGCTGGTGGCATCGGGGCCGTGGCCGCTCATGCAGTTGTGCAGGCTGGCGCCGCCTGGCACGAAGCCACCGGCCTTGGCGTCGTAGGCACCCTTGATCAGGCCCATGAACTCGCTGGCCACGTTGCGGTGGAAATACGGTGGCCGGAAGGTGTGCTCGGCCACCAGCCAGCGCGGTGGGAAGATGACGAAATCCATGTTCGCCGTGCCCGGGGTATCGCTGGGCGAGGTGAGTACGGTGAAGATCGACGGATCGGGATGGTCCACCGCGATCGAGCCGATGGTGTTGAAACGCTCCAGGTCGTATTTGTAGGGCGCGTAGTTACCGTGCCAGGCCACCACGTCCAGCGGGGAATGATTGATGCGCGCCGACCACAAGCTGCCCTGGAACTTCGCCACCAGTTCGAAATCACCGTCGATGTCCTCGTAGGCCGCGATAGGCGTGAGGAAATCGCGCGGCAACGCCAGGCCATTGGCACCGATCGGGCCAAGGTCCGGCAGACGCAGCGCGGCGCCGAAATTCTCGGCTACATAGCCACGGGCCACGCCATCGGGAAGGTCCACACGGAAACGCACGCCGCGGGGAATCACCGCGATCTCGAGCGGGGCCACCTCGATCACGCCCAACTCCGTATGCAGCATCAGGCGCCCTTCCTGCGGCACGATCAGCAGTTCGCCATCGGCGCTGTAGAAATAGCGGCCCTGCATGGAGCGATTGGCGGCATACAGGTGGATGCCGCAGCCGGCCTGCTCGTCCGCGCCGCCGTTGCCGGCGTAAGTCACCAGGCCGTCGACGAAATCCGTATCGGCCGGCGGAGCCGGAAGTGGATCCCAGCGCAGCTGGTTGGGCGTGGCCGGCGCCTCGTGAAAGCGATTGTGGAAGCGAGCATGTTCGCGTGGCCCAAACGGCTCGTGCATAGCCGCCGGACGGATACGGTAGAGCCAGCTGCGCCGGTTGGTGTGGCGCGGCGCGGTAAAGGCGCTGCCGGTGAGCTGCTCGGCATAGAGGCCGTGGGCCACCCGCTGCGGCGAGTTCTGGCCATGGGGCAACACGCCCTGCAGGGCCTCGGTGGCGAATTCGTTGGCGAAACCCGATTGGTAGCGCAAGGTGCTGGTCATCATCGGTTCCAGGCGTTGGCAAAGCGTCAAGAGTGAATGCTATCGTGCCCGCGCGCCGTTGCAGCCAGGGACGGGCGTAAAAAAACCAAACTCAAATCGAAGGGGAACTGCATGTCCGAATCCATGGCTCCGCCGCCATACGGCACGACCGTGTCCAATACCGTGAGCGATCTTGCGGTCCCGCTTTCCTCCGGCAGTGGCTGGATGAAGTTCGTCGGCATCATGTTCATCATCCACGGCGCCCTGATCGCCCTCACCATCGTCGGCGTCCTTGTCGCCTGGCTGCCGATCTGGATCGGCGTGCTGGTGATGCAGTCCGCAGGCGCCATCGAGCGGGCCCAGCTCTCAGGCGATGCCCTGGCGATGAAAGAAGCACTGTCCAAGCTTCGCACCTTCTTCGTGATCCAGGGTGTGCTTTACCTGATCGGCATCATCATCTTCGTGCTGTATTTCGTGTTCTTCGGCGCGGTGCTCATGGCGATGTTCCGCAACGGCATGCCGTTCCACTGATCGGTTTGGGGGTCGGTTTGGGGGTCAGAGTAAAACTCTGACCCCGCCGGCCCGGTAACTTCGGCTACAGCACGCCGCGACGCATCTGGTCGCGCTCGATGGATTCGAACAACGCGGTGAAATTGCCGTTGCCGAAACCCTCGTTGCCCTTGCGCTGGATGATTTCGAAGAAAATAGGCCCGATGTTGTTCTGCGTGAATATCTGCAGCAGAAGCTTTGTCTTGGTTTCGGTATCCGCGTCGATCAGGATCTTGTTCTTCTGCAGGCGCGGCACATCCTCGCCATGGTTTGGCACGCGCATGTCGATCACTTCGAAATACGTGTCCGGCGTATCGAGGAACTCAACTCCCTGCGCACGCATGGCCTCCACCGAGTCGTAGATGTTGTCGGTGAACATGGCGATGTGCTGGATGCCCTCGCCCTTGTATTCGTGCAGGTATTCGTTGATCTGGGATTTTTCATCCGCGCTCTCGTTCAGCGGGATGCGCACCATGCCGTCGGGCGCCGTCAGCGCCTTGGAGACCAGGCCGGTCTTGGCGCCCTTGATGTCGAAGTAGCGGATTTCGCGGAAGTTGAACAGGCGCTCGTAGTAATCGGACCACTTCTGCATGTTGCCGAAATACAGGTTATGCGTGAGGTGGTCGATGAAGGTGAGGCCGAAGCCCTTCGGGTGTCGGTCCACGCCGGGCAGGTACTCGAACTCGCTCTCGTAGGCGTCGCCCTTGGCGCCGTAGCGGTCGATCAGGTACAGCGCGGCGCCGCCGATGCCAAGGATGGTGGGTACCTTCAGAGCCAGGGTGTCGGTCTTGGCCGGGATCAGCTCCCCGCCGTTGGCCAGGGCCGCCTTCTGTACCTCGGCGGCCGGGCGGTTGAAACGGATGGCAAAGCCACAGGCCGAGGGCCCGTGCTTGGCGACGAAATCGGCAGCAAACGAGCCGGGCTCTTCGTTGACCAGGAAGTTACACTCCCCCTGGCGGTACAAGGTGATCGCCTTGGACTTGTGCCGGGCCACGGCCGTGAAGCCGAGCCTGGGGAAAAGGGTATGTAGGAGTTTGGCATCGGGTGCGGCGAATTCGACGAATTCGAAGCCGTCCACGCCTTGCGGGTTCTCGAACGTGGTCACCTGCATGCCGACGTTGGGCTGGGCATTCATGGAATTCTCCTGGGAGGGGGCGGCTCGTACCGTCATACCCTAAGTTATAGTTTCACTTGAAACCAATTGCAAGGAATATCACAACACGATGGCCGACTCAGCCCACCACCCACTAGCCCTGGAGCAGTTCCTGCCCTACCGGTTGTCGATCGTCTCCAACACGATCAGCCAGGCCATCGCCGCGGATTACCAGACCCGGTTCGACCTCTCGATGACCGAGTGGCGGGTGATGGCAGTACTGGGCCGGTTTCCGGATGTCTCAGCCCGACAAGTAGCCGAGCGCACGGCCATGGACAAGGTGGCCGTGAGCCGCGCGCTGGCCCGGCTGGTCAAGTCCGGACGCGTGATACGCGAGACCCACGACGAGGACAAGCGGCGCTCCGTGCTGCGCCTGAGCGAGGCCGGCTGGACCATCCACGACGAAGTGGCGCCCCAGGCGCGTGCGCACGAAACGGAATTCTTTGCCGTGCTCGATGCGGAGGAACGCGCTTGGTTACTGCGCATCCTGGAAAAGTTATCGGCAACATAATGCTGACCGCACGGTAACCACCGACAGGCAAACCCCGCGATCGAGAAAGGATTTTTCCTTCAGCTATTCACGCGCGGGGACGAGTTCGGCGAACACGCACATTGGGGAATATGAGGGACCTTTTCCGATGGGGTCTCTCCATGGCGTCGCCAACACATGCGCCCGATCCTGTCCTCGAATGGGCCGACGTCCTCGTCCTGGCCATCCGGCGCCGCGTATTCCTGGTTTCGCTGACCCTCTTCGGCGCGCTGCTTGGCATTGGTTTTCGTTGGCTGGTCCCCGCGTCGTTCGTCGCCACGGCCATCATCGATCCCGGCCAGGCGGCACGCGCCGGCATCGCCGTGCCGTTCGGCCTCTGGTCGGGTTCCGAAGTCGCCATGGACATCGAACGCATGTCCTCGCGAAGCAACCTGTCGCGGGCACGCGAAGCGCTCCCCGCTCCGCTGCGGGACCGACAAGCCGGCGCAACGCCCGACGACAGCGACCCTGCGTGGGTACGCCACTGGCGTCGCGACCTCGTCGTACGCGAGGCGGGGCGCCGTTCCGGATTCATCGAGGCACGCTTCGGCGACCCGAATCCTGCGCGGGCGCTGGCAGTGCTGCGCGCCATCATCGATGCGTACCTTGATGCCTCGCGCGCGGGCAGCGAGCGAACGCTTGCCCTGCGTCGACAGGCACTGTTCTCGCGCTTGCCGGACGTCCGGCAAGAGGCGCTCTCCATGCAAGCCCGGTCGAACGAACTACAGCAGGCCGTGCTGACGCAAGCGAAGGGCCGCGACCTTCCCGACCTGGCTGCGGAACTCGCACGGCTCGACGCCGAGCACAACGATCTGAAAGGGAAGTTGGCGCAAAGCGAGCTTCGCTTCGGCATCAGGCACCCCACGCACCTTGCCCTGCTGAGCCAGCAGGCCACGCTGGCCGAGCGCCGGGCGCAGGTCAGTCAACTCGTGCAATCACTGGCCACTCGGCGCAGCCAGTCCGCCGTCGCGGACGAATGGGCCAGGGAGGCGCTTCGTGCGCACGCCAGACTGCAGGACATGGAGAAGGAATGGTCGTCGATCGCCGCCGGGACGCCCTTGCCCGCAGTCGTGGTGGACGAGCCGTGGGTCGACTCCACCCGTCATGCCGGGCTGGGTATCGCGGCATGCGGGGCCGTGGCCGCCGGACTCACGCTGCTGCTGGGTCTAGCGTCGCTGGTGCTTGCACAACGTGTGCGGCTGCGGGCCGCGAGCGCATGAAACCCTGGCATGTCTTCGCGGTGTTCCTCGGATGGACCAGCTTCGCTGTGTTCGTGTTCGCGCGGATCACGTCGCTGGGCGATAGCGAGGCCTACTTGTCGGGCGTGCACGATGAGCATCCGAACGCGCGTACGTTCGCCATCGCCATGCTGGCCCAAATGGCCTTGCGCGCGGGCGGTGGTGAGTTCGGCGCCCATCTGCTGTTCTCGACCGCCGCCGCCGGTGGCATGGCGTATTTTCTAGTTTCCGCCCAGGATGTCCGCCACTGGTCGCGGCCGGCGATCCTGCTCAATCCATGCTTTGGCACCTTCGCCGCTGCCGCTGGGCGCGAGGCCCTCCTCGTCGCCGCGACCGGCGCGTGCCTTGGGGCCATGCTCAGGGACGTCCGCGAAAGGTCGTGGCGGCACTTCGCACTCGTCATTGCCAGCGCCTCGGCAGCGGCCTTCCTGCGACCAGGCTTCGGCGCATCGCTACTGCTGCTCGCCTTCATACACGGCGCGCTACGCAGTTCGTGGCGCAGCGGCGTCTCATTGCCGGTGCTGGCAGGTACCGCGAGCTGCGCCATGTTGCTCGTGGCGGCGGTGTTCTTCGACGACTTCGCCGATTTCATGGATACCCACGTACTACCCACAGCACGCCTGTACTTCACCCCACGATCGCCCATGACAAGACTTTGGGCACCGATCTCCTCATTCGGCGACATGCTTGCCTCGCTCTGGTGGTCCGTCCCGCTCATCCTCGTCGGACCGACGCCCATGGAAGTTCTTGAACGCCCGATGCTGCTGCCGAATTTCATCGGCGGACTCGTTGTCGTCGCCGTGCTCGTCGACGGTTTCGTTGTGTGTGCAACCGTGCCCGCGTGCCGCCGTGTCCTGGTCCTGGCCTGGATACCGACGATCGCCGTCGGACTCTTCGGCTTGTTGCCATTTTCGATCGTCAACGCAGGGAGCGGAGCGCGGTACATGACGAGTCTGCTTCCCGTCTTGCTCCTGCCAAGGCTACTTGCCGTTGTCGTGCAGCCTGCTCGCAGGCGGGGACATAGCTGATGAAGTTTCCCAGCACCCTGGGCCGCCTCGTTCCCGCCGGCCTCGGTGGCGTAGTGACCGGGACGCTGGCCTGGACGCTGGGAAGCGTGACCTACGGCGAGTACTCCGCCCTGTTGGCCAAGGGCAGCCTGGTGAATGCCGCCTGCTTTCACTGGAGTCGGCACATGGTGGTGTTTTCCGGTATCTACCGGTTCGATGCGCATGACCTGCGCAAAGCCTGGCAAGTCAGCGTCGCCGCCAGCGTGGTCCTGGTCGCCCTAATGGCCGTCACGTCGGTGGTCCCCCTCCTGGTTGCTTCGTTGCTCTTCATATACAGCGTGGGACAGGCCAACCTGGAACGTGCATACGAGTCCTTGCGCGTCTATCGACATACCACGCGCTACGTCCTTGCCGCCAGCTTTCGACCCTGCTGCACGCTCATAGCCGTGGCCATCCTCACGGCATTGGCGCTTACGCCTTCGGCTGAGGCAATGCTCCTGGTGGTCACCGGTTCAGCGGTCCTGGCGCGCGTGGCGACCGGGGTCAACAGGCCAGCGGACCTCAGCGTCGGAAAAACCACGAACGCGCGTGCCCTCTTGCGCGCTGCCGGCACGCTCGTGCCTACGATCGGCTACCTGTTCATAAGCGACGGGGTGGCGCGCATCGCGTTATCAGGGTCGATGGAAGCGGAGGCATTCGGTCGTCTGAGCGCATGGGCTGACATCGGCATGCCGGCCATTTGGGTAACCGTCTCGGCGGTGACGTGGTCCATGGTGCCAACCAGCCTGTCGAAGGCACACCGCGAGCGGGGGCACTGGCTTGCCCCACGCGTGCATGCAGCCCGTGCCCTGGCAGGCGTTGTAGCCATCGTGGTCCTGTGGGCGCGCGCCTCGCATCAGATCGAACATACCTTGCTTGCCAGCCAGTTGCTGGGCTCGCTGCTGGCCTGCGTCATCTTCCCTGCCCTCATCATCACCGGCAGCGGCACCGCCGCCGCTGCCGTGGCGATCGGCTCATTGCTGGCCACGTCGGCCACGGGGCTAGCGTGGCCTGGGCAAACCTGGCCTTTCCTCGTCGTCAACCTGCTGGCCCTTGTCGCCGCTGCGATGGCATCCACCGACCGATCGACCGCCCCGGAAAACAACCCATGACGTTCGCGCCCCGTCACGAGCCCCGTCGCATCATGCTTTTCGCCAACACCGATTGGTATCTCTACAACTTCCGGCTATCCCTGGCTCAAGCCCTTCGCGCCCAGGGCGACCATGTCGTGCTTTGCTCGCCCGCCGGCCGATACGCTGAACGATTGGAGGGTCTTGGATTTTGTTGGCGTGAAATAGGCGTTGCCCGGTCTTTCGCGAGCCCCTGGCACGAAGCGACCAGCGTGTGCCGCTTGGCCAGGATCCTCCGCGAAGAACGAATAGCGCTGATCCACAGTTGCACGCTCAAATGCGTCCTGCTCGCCGCGCTGGCGTCACGGGGAAATGAGCAGGTATCCAGGCTCCATGCGATGGCGGGGCTCGGCCACGCCTTCAGCAGCACCTCGCCTCGCGCGCGATGGCTTCGCCCCCTGCTTGCCAGGATGCTCGCATGGGCGTGCAACCAGGCTCGCACGCGGACGCTCGTGCAGAATCCCGACGACGCCGAGGTTCTCCTGCGCCGAGGCATCGCCGCACCGGACATGCTGCATGTTGTCCGAAGTTCCGGCGTCGACCTGGCGCGGTTCGCACCGAGACAGGCCGCGCCTGCGGCATGCCTGGTCGTGGCACTCGTGGCAAGGTTGCTGCGATCGAAGGGTATCGAGGAATTCGTCGAAGCAGCAAGGCACGTGCGGCGCGCGGGGCGGCACATGCGCTTCGTGGTGGCCGGAGCGATCGATGAGTGCCATCCCGATGCCGTGCCCGCCGAAACCATCAACGGCTGGCACCGGGAAGGCGTGATTCATTGGGTCGGCCACGTGGATGACGTGGCGGCCTTCCTTGGCAATGCCGATGTGTTCGTCCTGCCTTCCTACTACGGCGAGGGCGTGCCGCGCTCGCTTGTAGAGGCAGCTGCCTGCGGCTTGCCACTGGTCACCACCAATCTCGCCGGATGTCGGGAAGTCGTGACCACTAACGGGATCGACGGCCTTCATGTGCCGCCCCGCGATGCCAACGCGCTTGCGCAGGCCTTGATGACGCTCGATGACGACCGCGCCCTCATGGCAAGGCTAGGCCAAGCCGCGCGCATTCGAGCGGCGGAATTCGCCGAGGACAACGTCCTGGACCAGACCCTGCGGCTCTACGAGCAATTGCCATGACCCTGGTCCTTGTCTTGTCTGGCGCCGCGCTGGCGCTCCTGGTTGCGCTGCGTAGCGCGTCCCCGATGCTCGGCCTCGTTGATCGTCCCGGAGGTCGCAAGCAGCATGACGGAGGCATTCCCGTCGTCGGAGGCATCGCAGTAGCGAGCACGACCTTGCTGGCGAGTCTCGTCCATGGCCTCTGCGCCGCAGAATGGACGATCATCCTGGGCATGCTCGCCCACATGCTCCTCGGCGCGCTGGACGACCGCTGGCCGCTACCCGCCGCGATGCGACTGGGGTTCCATGGAGGGATCGAGGGGTGTACAGCGGCCCTGCTCCTTTCCCAGCTTTGGGCCGTGCCGCCAGGATTCGCTTCCATGGCCATCCTGGCGTTGGGCGCCGTACTTGTATGCAACGCGCTGAACATGCTCGATGGCATGGACGGGCTGGCCGGTGGCGTGGCTTTCATCGCGCTGGCCTGCGTCATGATCATCAATCCGTCCGAATATGCCCTGCCATGGCTGACCGCGTGCGCGCTCGTGCCCTTCCTGTTCATGAACATGGGATGGCTCGGCCCCAAGGTATTTCTCGGCGATGCCGGGAGCATGTCGCTAGGTCACGTGGTGTTCTGGTCCTTGCTGCCTGCCAGCCCGGACGTGAGAGGCGAAGGTGCCTGGGCGCCCTATCTTTGGCCCATGGCGCTACCGGTGCTCGACACCGCGGCGGTCATCAGCTCGCGACTATTCTCGGGCCAGTCACCCCTGCAGGCCGACCGGCTGCACATCCATCACCTGCTTCAGGATGCAGGCATCGGGCCCCGGGCAAGCCTGGCCATCCTGCTGGCCGCCGCAGTGTCGCTCTTTGGCGTGGGACGCCTGGTCCTGCCGTTGGCCTACTCATACGAACTGCTCATCTGGATGGGGGCGTTTGCAGCCTGTTGCCTCACGCGCGGATGGCTTCGCCGCGAAGCAGTCCGCCGGGGTCGCCTGAACCAGGTAAAGGCGACTGCATGTCAGCACGGGAAAAAACCATGAAAACCGTGGCTAATACATCACCACGCTGGGCCGCCCGCATACCGCTACTTGTTCTCGGACTTGCCGCGCTGGCAGGCTGCTCCCTGGCGCCTGGCATGTCGATGGGCATTCCTCGTGGCGTTCCCGTGGTGCAGATCGATGCCGCCTGGCCAAGTCCCATGATGCCCACCGCTCAGGCATCGTGGCCGGCCGCGCTCCTGTTGTTTCGACCCGGCCCCTACCGGATCGAGGCTGGTGATCGAATCCGCCTGGTGGTCTGGGATCATCCCGAGTTCTCGCCAGCGGGAAGCAACCAGTCCTCGGGGATCGTCCTGGCTGTTCACGAGGACGGTACGATCCGACCGCCGTTCATCGGTAAGGTGCAGGCGCGCGGGAGGACTCTCGGCGCCCTGAGGGAAGATGTAGCATCACGCTACGCGTCGTTCTACGCGCAAGACCTACTCGAGATGGAGCTCGCGGCTGTGCGCGGCACGCCGATCACGGTCCGCGGGGCGTTCAGAAAGACGGATCCGATCCGGCTGGACGACGAACCCATGAGTCTGGCGCGAATGCTGGCGATGGCGTCCATCGACGAGTCGACGGCGGACGTCAGGCGGCTTCACCTGGTCCGCGACGGCGAAACCTTTGAACTGGACCTTGAAGCACCTGACGCTCCCGCCGGGCAGCTGTTCCTGAAGCCGGGTGATGCCATTCACCTGCCGTCACGCGACCGCCGGCAGGTATATGTGGGTGGCGAAGTGCTGCGTCCCGCCGCGATACCTATCGGTTCTTCGCTCGACCTTGCCGCCGCACTCGCGCAAGCCGGCGGCATCCACCCCGATACAGCAAGCGCTAGCCGCGTGTACGTGGTGCGCGCTCCGCATGGCGCGAGCGAACGACCGATCGTCTACAGGCTCAATGCCGATTCCGTCGAAGGCCTCGCGTATGCCACGCAATTCCCGCTGGAGGCCGGCGACCATGTGCTGGTAGGTACGGCTGCGGTGGCGCGCTGGGGAAGATTCTTCCGCCAGCTCGTCCCCTTCGGCAATGTCGTTCGCAACGCCGCTGCTACGGGCACCAACTAGAAGCCGCCGCTTACTTCACCCCATGCATCAGGCGGTTGATCAACGGAGCGATAAGGAACAGCAGGACGCCCGCGCCCATCAATGACCAGAAGCCGAAGGTGTAGCCGTCCAGCGCCGAGGCGGTGGTCATGCCCGTCTTGCCACTGACATGGCCGGCAAAAATGCCCGACAGGTTGTTGCCGATGCCCGTGGACAGGAACCAGCCTCCCATACCGAAGCCGACCAGGCGCAACGGCGCGAGCTTGGTCACCATGGAAAGCCCGATCGGCGACAGGCATAGCTCACCCACCGACTGGATCACGTACACCATGAACAGCGTCCAGAACGGGATCTTGCCCGCCGCGTCCACCATGTCCGACAGCGCCAACATCAGCAGCGCAAAGGCCACGCCGTTGAAGATAAGTCCAAGACCGAACTTGCGCGGGATGGATGGATTGAGCCGCCCCATGCGGATCCAGATATAGGCCAGGACCGGCGCAAGCCCGATGATGGCCAGCGAGTTCACCGACTGGAACCACGCGGTAGGAAACACGAAGTCGCCCATCTGGCGATTGACGATCTTGTCGGCCAGGAAAGTGAAGGAACTGCCCGCCTGCTCGAAGAACATCCAGAACAGCACATTGAAGGCGAAGATGATCAGCATGGCGATCACCCGGTCGCGCTGCACGTGGCCCTCGCGGATGCCTTCGACTAGCAGCAATACCGACAGTGCCACGAACAGGATGCTGAGCACCCACTGCAGGAAACCCGCCCCCACGGCGAGCAACAGGTACATCACGGGGATGCCGGCCACGATGCCCACGAGCACATAGGCCACCCGCTTCATGCTTTCGCCGCCTGCGGGCGGCCGACCGATGCCATGAAGGCCGCGGCGTCCGAACCAGAACCAGAACAGGCTGATGATCATGCCCACGCCCGAAGCCATGAACACCACCTTGTAGCTGGGCATGTCGAGGCTTCCAAAGACCGCCTTGGCCAGGTACTCGGTGATCACCGGGGCGATCAGCGCGCCCATGTTGATACCCATGTAGAAGATGGTGAAGCCGCTGTCCCGACGCTCGTCCGCGACGCCGTAGAGCTTGCCCACCATGGTGGAAATATTCGGCTTGAACAGACCGTTGCCCACGATCACCGTGGCAAGGCCCAGTTCGAAGATGTGTTTTTCCGGGAAGGCGATCAGGAACAGGCCCGTTGCCATCACCGCGGCGCCGACCAGGATCGACCGCTGGTAACCCAGCACGCGGTCAGCCACGTAACCACCGAAAATGGCCGAGGCGTAGACCAGCGCCAGGTAGGCGCCATAGGTTCGGCTGGCCGGTTGTTCGCCGGTGGGATCGCCATCGAAGAACTGGGCCACGATGTACAGCACCAGCGCCCAGCGAATGCCGTAGAACGCAAAGCGCTCCCAGAATTCGGTCATGAAGAGCATCCACAACGGCCGGGGGTGGCCCAGGGTGGTGGGAAATTCCGGCGGCGAAGCGCTTTCCGTGGCTGCCTGGGTCATGAGTGATCCCCTGTCCGTTTTATGAGTCCAGGTACACCTTCACCCGCGCAACCGGGTTCCGTCAACGAGCGGCGCAACATCTTGCGGTGCGGCCGACCTGACCACGACGATCAGCCCCCCAACAAAGTCCGCACTTCCAGCAGTTCTGGAAAGAACGTCTGTTCCAGCGCCCGCCGCAGGAATGCCACGCCCGAGGATCCGCCCGTACCGGGCTTGTAGCCGATGATCCGCTCCACCGTCTTCATGTGGCGGAAGCGCCAAAGCTGGAAGTTTTCCTCGATATCCACCAGCTGCTCGCACAGGTGGTATTCGGGCCAGTGGTCATGGGGGGCATCGTAGATGCGCTTCAACGCCGGTAGCAGCGCGTCGCTGCGCGGATAGGGGCCGGTGAAGTCGCGGTCGAGGAGTTCCGCCGGCACCGCATGGCCGCGCCGCGCCAGGAACCGCAGGAACTCATCGTAAAGGCTCGGCGCCTCATACACCTGGCGCAACGCCTCAAAGTCCGACGGGTTGTGCGCGAACACCTTGAGCATGTCGCCGTGCTTGTTGCCAAGCATGAATTCCACCACGCGGTACTGCAGCGACTGGAAACCCGACGACGGGCCCAGGATCTCGCGGAATTCGTGGTACTCGGCCGGTGTAAGCGTGGCCAGCACCGCCCACTGCTCGTACAACTGCCGCTGCACCTGCTTGACGCGGGCGAGGATCTTCAGGGTCGAGTCGACATCGTCCTTGCGCAGGCAGGCGATCGCCGCCCGCAACTCGTGGATCATCAGCTTCAGCCACAGCTCCGACGTCTGGTGCTGCACGATGAACAGCATCTCATCGTGGTGCGGCGGCAGGCTGCGCGGCTGTTGCGCGGAAAGCAGGATGGGCAACTGCAGGTAGTCGCCGTAGGTCATCCGGCCATCAAGGTCGGTGGCGATGCCCGGTTCCAGGCGATCGGTCGGGGCGGGGCCGGTGGAGGACGGTTTGGAAGTCATGGGTGGAATATAACGGGTCACTCCGCCCCTCCTCGAGGTGTGTAAATGTCCTTATGAAAAACAATGGCTTGGCGTCCGTTTGAACGCAACTGATGCTGCGGTGTCCCTTGAACGGTCATAATTGCCCTGATATCAAGGGCGGTCCCCCACGGAACCGGTCTTCCGAAGGCGGATGTGCGCAAGGCCCCACTGGATGGGTTGGCGCCTCCTTCAAAAAAATATTCCCCATCCGGAGCGAGTCGTGTCCATCGCCGCCAAGTTCGAAATCGAATACCTGCAATACCTGGACAAGGACGGCAAGGAAGTCCGCAAGGATCTCCCCGCCTTTGCCAAGGACCTCGACCAGATGGTCGAGCTCTACAAGCTCATGGTTTCCACCCGCGTGTTCGACGCCAAGTCTGTCGCCCTGCAGCGCACCGGCAAGCTGGGAACGTATGCGTCCTGCCTTGGCCATGAAGCCGCCCATGTCGGCATCGGCTCGGCCATGAAGCGTGAAGATTCCCTGGCCGTGAGCTATCGCGAATACGGCGCCCAGCTTTACCGCGGCGTGCAGCCGCGCGAGGTGTACATGTACTGGGGCGGCGACGAGCGCGGCAACGACTTCGCCAAGGCGCCCAAGCATGACTTCGCCTGGTGCGTGCCCATCGGCACCCAGTGCCTGCATGCGGCCGGTTCCGCCCTGGCCTTCAAGATCCGCAATGAAAAGCGCGTGGCCGTGTGCACCATCGGCGACGGCGGTTCGTCCAAGGGCGACTTCTACGGCGCCATCAACGTGGCCGGTGCGCAGAAGCTGCCCATGGTGGCGGTGATCGTGAACAACCAGTGGGCCATCTCGGTGCCCCGCAAGATCCAGTCCGGCGCCGGCACCCTGGCGCAGAAGGGCATCGCCGCGGGCCTGCCGACCATCCAGGTGGACGGCAACGACATCATCGCCGTGCGCAAGGCGATGGAAGATGCGCTCGAGCGCGCCCGTAACGGCGAAGGCGCCAGCGTGATCGAGGCAGTGACCTACCGCCTGGGCGATCACACCACCGCCGACGATGCCCGCCGCTACCGTGGCGAGGACGAAGTCAAGGAAGCCTGGACCAAGGATCCCGTGCCCCGCCTGCGCAAGTGGCTCGAAGCCAAGGGCGCCTGGGACGAGGCGAAGGAAAAAGCCTGGCTGGCCGAGTGCGACGACTGGATGGACAAAGAAGTGGACGCCTACCTGCAGACCAAGACGCAGCCGGTGGAAGCGATGTTCGACTACCTCTACGCCGAACTCCCCGCCGACCTCGTCGCCCAGCGCCAGCAGGCCATCGACCTCGACCGCAAGTCGCACGGATAAGAAGAACATTCATGGCACAGATCACCCTTATCGAAGCGGTAACCCAGGCGCTTGCCTACGAAATGGCCCACGATGATTCCGTCGTGGTGCTGGGCGAGGACGTTGGCGTCAACGGCGGCGTGTTCCGCGCCACCCAGGGCCTGCAGGAAAAATTCGGCGAGCTGCGCGTGCTGGACACGCCGCTGGATGAAACCACCATCGCCGGCCTCACGGTGGGCCTGGCCGTCCAGGGCATGAAGCCCGTGGCCGAGGCGCAGTTCGAAGGCTTCATCTACCCGATGATGGAGCAGATCGCCTGCCACGCCGCACGCCTGCGCCATCGCACACGCGGCCGCATGACGGTACCTGCCGTGTGGCGCGCCCCCTGGGGCGGCGGCATCCGCGCACCGGAGCATCACTCGGAAGCCAACGAGCACCTGTTCACCAACATCCCGGGCCTGCGCGTGGTGCTGCCCTCGTCGCCTGCGCGCGCCTACGGCCTGCTGCTGGCCGCGATCCGCGACCCGGATCCGGTGATGTTCTTCGAACCCAAGCGCATCTACCGCCAGTACAAGGAAGAAGTGCCCGACGACGGCGAGGCACTGCCGCTGGACGTGTGTTTCGTGCTGCGCGACGGCACCGACGTCACCCTGGTCACCTGGGGTGCCCAGGTGAAGGAAGCGCTGGAAGCCGCCGACGCGCTGGCCGAGGAAGGCATCAGCGCCGAGGTGATCGACGTGGCCACGCTGACGCCGCTGGACTTCGACACCATCGCCGAGTCCGTCACCAAGACCGGCCGCTGCGTGATCGTCCACGAGGCCCCGCGCACCGCCGGCTTCGGTGCCGAGATCGCCGCGCGGCTGATGGAGGAATGCTTCTACGACCTCCTGGCCCCCGTGCAGCGCGTCACCGGTTACGACACCCACATCCCGCTGTTCCGCCTGGAAATGAAATACCTGCCCAGCGTCGAACGCATCGTCGACGCGGCCAAGCGCACGCTCGCCGTCAGCTAAAGCATCCAACGAGACCGACCCCATGGCCGATATCAAAACGTTTTACCTTCCCGACCTCGGCGAAGGCCTGCCCGATGCCACCGTCGTGGAATGGCACGTCAAGGAAGGCGACACCGTCAAGCTCGACGCACCGCTGGTGTCGATGGAAACCGCCAAAGCCGTGGTGGACGTCCCCTCGCCGTTCTCCGGCAAGGTGACCAAGCTGCACGGCGCCGCCGGCGACATCATCGAAACCGGCGCGGCCCTGGCCGATGTCGAGATCGATCCCAATGCCAAGCAGCGCGCCGATGCCGAAGCCACCGGCCACCACCATGGCCCGAAGAAGAGCGTCGGCAGCCCGGCACCGGACAACGCCAGCAAGGTCGTCGCTTCCGACGACGGCGGCGAGATTGAATCCAACGGCAAGCCCGAGCGCGAGGACGAAGGCACCGTGGTCGGTGCGATGGTCAGCGGCAACGCCGTGCATACCGAACAGGTGTCCAGCGCCGGCGGCGTCAAGGCGGTTCCCGCCGTGCGCGCGTTGGCCAAGAAGCTGAAGATCGACTTGAGCCGCGTGCGCCCGACCGGCGCGGACGGCGTGGTCACCATGAAGGACGTGAAGGACGCCGCCGCAAACGGCTCGGCTGCCCTGGGCGCCGCACCGGCCCGCTCGGCCGCTGCCCGCCATCTGGCGCCGGAACTGCCCGAGCCTGCCGCCGCGCCACAGCGCAGCGCCGTATCGCTGGCCGGCAAGCCCGTGCGCACCGGTCCGCCTTCGCAGGCGGTGATGGGGCAGCCGGAGCAACTGAAGGGCGTGCGCCGCAACATGGCGCGCGTGATGGCCGACGCCCATGCCCAGGTCGTGCCCACCACGATCGTTGACGACGCGGACCTGCACGCCTGGATCGGCAAGCAGGACATCACCGCCCGCCTGGTGCGCGCGATCGTCGCCGCCTGCAAGGCGGTACCGGCGCTCAACGCCTGGTTCGACGGCAAGAACCTCACCCGTACCCTGCATCCGCAGGTGGATATCGGCATCGCGGTGGACACCGACGACGGCCTGTTCGTCCCTGCCCTGCGCAACGCAGACATGCTCGACGCGGCTGGTGTGCGTGGTGCGATCAAGCGCCTGCGCACCCAGGTGGAGGACCGCTCGATCCCGGCATCGGAACTCTCCGGCTACACCATCAGCCTGTCGAACTTCGGCATGTTTGCCGGCCGCTATGCCAGCCCCGTGGTGGTACCGCCAACCGTCGCCATCGTCGGCGCCGGCAAGCTCAGCCACGACGTGGTCGCCGTGATCGGCGGCATCGAGGTCCATCGCCGCATGCCGCTGTCGCTGACCTTCGACCACCGCGCCGCCACCGGCGGCGAGGCGGCAAGGTTCCTCAAGGCGATGATGGACGACCTGGCCGCGCCGCACTAATCCCAGGTATTCACATGCGGCCCGAATGATTCGCGCTGCTTCCTGACCACGCAGAAACGGTGCCCGCTGGGGGCCTGCATCACCCACCAGCGGTCACGCACCTTGGCCACGCGGCTGGCGCCGAGCTTCTCCAGCCGCGCGGCCTCGGCTTCCAGATCGTCGGTCTCGATGTCCAGGTGCACCCGCGGCTCGTGATCCACCCGCTGCAGCAGGACGATCAGCTCATCGGCCGAAGTGCCAAGTTCGGCATACTTGCCGTCCCCGTCCTGGTCGAAGCTGGTGATGGGCTTGCCCAGCGCGCCGCTCCAGAACAGCGTGTCGGCCTTGATGTCCTGGTCCTTGCAGTCGATGACAAGGGCACACAAGCGGCTATGGTGCATGGTGCTGCGCTCCGTTGGGCAAGAACACCTTGTTTAGCGCGACCAGCGTGAAAAACGGAAAAAACCGACCTCCGCTAAACTACGCCGATGCTCAACAACGACATCTTGCGCAGCGTGCGCTACATGCTGGACCTGGCCGACAACCACCTGGTGCAGATCGCCGGATTGGGCGGCCTGGAGCTAACGGCCGAGCAGGTCCACGGCATGCTCGAAAAGGACGACGCACCCGGGTTCGTACCTTGCAACGACCGCATCATGGCCCATGTGCTCGACGGCCTGATCGTATTCCGCCGCGGGCGTGACGAATCGCAGCCGCCGCGCCCGGTGGAAAAGCGGATCACCAACAACCTGGTGCTGAAGAAGCTGCGCGTTGCCTTCGAGCTGAAGGACCAGGACATCATCGACATCCTGGCCTCGGTGGACTTCGCCGTGTCCAAGGCAGAGCTCAATGCGCTGTTCAGACAGCCGGGCCACAACAACTACCGCCCCTGCGGCGACCAGTTGCTGCGGCTGTTCCTCAAGGGGCTGACGCAGCGATTGCGCGGTTAGGCGCCGCCCATGGAGGGGGTCAGAGTTTTCACTCTGACCCCGGTCCCTTCCTGCGCCAGACCATCCAGCGAAGCCACAGCGCCAGGGCCAACACGGCCATGAACGAGAAGTAGCCATACAGCGCCGGCATGACCTGCTTCCAGATCGATCCGCTCTCCGGCCCGAACGCGCCCACCTGCTTCACCTGCACGGCATCGAACGCCACCAGCGAGAGCGCCACCGCGACCACCGCGGCGAGCACGATGGCCATGGCGTCGAACGTGCGCCGCGCTGCATGGCGTGGCAGCGACTTCGGATATGCCCAATAAGCCCAGGCCAGTACCAGCAGCCACGGGGCAAGCAGCAGGATGGCAAGGAATCGCACGGCGTTACGCCGCAGCCAGGGCGTCGAGCGCGGCGCGCAAGGCTTGCATGGCCGCATCGCGCGATGCGTCGTCGGCATAGGCGGGGCTGACCGCCACCGGCTCGCCATCCACGACCACGCGGTAGGCAAGGCCTTCGGCATCCAGCTGCGCCTTTCCGCCGCCGAGCGTCTGCAGTCGCTGGCGCATGGCGCCGGCCTGCTTGGGATCGGCAAACTTCCGCGACAGCAGCAGTTCGTCGCCTTCGGCGCCAAAAAGCCGAAAGCGGAAGGCGCCGTCATCTTCGCGGAAGCTGGCGAAGCGCGGCATCTTGTCCGACTTGGCCGCCGTCGCCTTTCCTGCTGGCGTCGCAACGGCATTCATGCGGCGCAGGCCCACCGCGTCGCGCAGTTGCGCCACCAGGGGCGCCGCGATCGCCCGAGCCTTCGCCGCGCCCTCGACCAGGATGTCCTCGATGTCACCGGGCCGCGCGATCAACCGGTCGTAGCGCTCGCGCATAGGCGCGACATCATCCTCGATGCGTTCAAAGAGGATCTCCTTCGCTTCGCCCCAGCCCATGCCGTCTTCCAGCGCCTTGCCGAACACCTGGGTCTCTGCGCGGCTGGCGAAAGCCTGGTAGATGGTGAAGAGCGCCGAGTCGTCCAGGCTTTTCGCCTCGCCCGGCGCGCGCGAATCGGTGACGATGCGCATGATCGTCTCGCGCAGCCGCTTGGGGCCACCTTCGAACAACGGGATGGTGTTGTCGTAGCTCTTGGACATCTTGCGTCCGTCCAGCCCCGGCAGGGTAGCCACCTGCTCCTCGATCAAGGCTTCGGGCAGCGTGAAAAACGTACCGCCGTAGAGATGGTTGAAACGCTGCGCGATGTCGCGCGCCATCTCGATATGCTGGATCTGGTCGCGTCCCACCGGCACCTTGTTGGCGTTGAAGGCCAGGATGTCGGCGGCCATCAGCACCGGATACATGTACAACCCGGCCGTGATGCCGGCATCGCTATCCTCACCTTCGGCGACATTGCGATCCACGGCCGCCTTGTAGGCATGCGCACGGTTGAGCAATCCCTTCGACGTGACGCATGTCAGCAGCCAGGTGAGCTCCGGGATCTCGGGAATATCCGACTGCCGGTAGAAGGTGACCCGTGCCGGATCCAGTCCGCAGGCCAGCCACGTGGCTGCGATCTCCAGCCGTGAACGCTCGATGCGCGCGGGCTGGTCGCTCTTGATCAGGGCGTGATAGTCGGCCATGAAATAGAACGCATCGACGCCGGCATCGTGGCTGGCGGCGATAGCGGGGCGGATCGCACCGACGTAATTGCCAAGGTGCGGCGTGCCTGTGGTGGTGATGCCGGTAAGGACGCGGGTCTGCATAAGGCTCAAGGTATGGGGAACCACCTGAGTTTAGCCCTCCCGCTGGCGACCGCGAAACCCGCGAGGCGTGGCGCTCCGTCGCAGCACGCGTACCGGGGCCGGGGGTTGGGGTCAGAGTGAATACTCTGACCCCGTGGAACGTGACAAGCGGTCGCAGTGGACAGCCTGTCCACGCCCCGGCTAGCGCATCAACGTGGACTTGCCGAACAGCGACTCGACCAGGTCCACGGCAAGCTTGGCCGTCTGGTTGCGCTTGTCGAAGGCCGGATTCAATTCCACGATGTCCAGCGAGGCCACGCGCCCGGTATCGGCGATCATCTCCATCACCAGCTGGGCCTCGCGGTAGTTCGGACCGCCGCGCACCGTGGTGCCCACCCCAGGGGCGATGGTCGGGTCGAGGAAGTCGACGTCGAAGCTCACGTGCAGATGGGTGTCCTGGTCGATGTCCGCCAGCGCTTCTTCCATCGACGCCTTGATGCCGATCTCGTCGATGTAGCGCATGTCGTAGATGTCGATGCCCGCCTCGTGCACGAACTTCTTCTCGCCCTCGTCGACCGAGCGGATGCCGATCTGCCGGAAGACATCCGGCTGGGTGGCGGGCTTGGTACCGCCCAGGAGGGTGAGTTCATCCGGACCATGGCCGCACAGGCATGCCACGGGCATGCCGTGGATATTCCCCGACGGGGTAATCTGGCTGGTGTTGAAGTCGGCGTGGGCATCGAGCCACAGCACGCGCAGTTTCTTGCCCGTCTCACGCGCATGGCGTGCGGCAGCGGTGATCGAGCCGATCGCCAGGCAATGGTCTCCGCCGAGCATGATCGGCACGTTGCCATCGTGCAGTTCGCGATACATCGCCTCGTACACCGCGCGATTCCATGCCACCACTTCGGGCAGGTGGCGGTAGCCATCCACCGGGGGCTGCCAGGGATTCAAGGGGCCCGCCAGGTTGCCCCGGTCGACGACGGTGAGGCCGCGGCGGCCGAGCCGGGCGGCAAGATTGGCCACGCGAAGAGCCTCCGGGCCCATCGATGCTCCGCGATGGCCGGCGCCGATATCGGTCGGCGCGCCGATCAAAACCACTGACTTGTTCATAACACCTCTGATCACCCCGGCCGCCGCGGCAGGCGCCTGCAGCAGGACCGGGTGCGCAGGATACTACGCGTCGCGCGATGGCAGCTTCGCCGGTTGCAACAGCCGCTCGATCCTTCGTTGGGGCCTCTCGGTCCACTAGATCGCTGCGTGCGGGGAAGGGGAGGCCGGGGATGCCACCCCGGTCACTAAGTCCTCGTCGGGCTTCGCCCTCCTGCGGAAGCGTTCCCGGGGTGACATCCCCGGCCTCCCCTTCTCGGCACGATTTAGAAACAGCCCGTGGGGCGCGCCTGGATCTTCGGCGCACGCGCGCGGGCTTGCCAGTTCACTTTCGCATCGTCGCCCACCACCACGTCCAGCCAGTACGACGGCGTGGTTTCGAGCCGTTCGGCCATGCGGGCGGGAAATCCCAGCGCCACTACCTCGTCGCGCCGCTTGCGGGCGTTCTCCTGGGCGTTGAATACGCCCAGGGCAATGGAGTTGGGTTCAGGGCCGGCCGGCACCACGAAGTAGTCCTTCACGTTCTTGGCCTGAAGCCGCCGGGCCATGTCGTTGGCCTTCTCGCGCGAATCCATCGGTGGCAGGAACACGCGCCAGCCGTGGGAGACGCTTGCGGTTTCCTGACGGGTGCGGCTTCGAATCACCAAGCTCCCCAGCGCGCTACGCGCGGCACGCGAATCCACGTCGCTGGCAAACGGCCCCAGGGCCACGCAACGGAAGGTACGGCGCTGCGGCGGTTCAATGGGCGTTGGGCGCACGCTGGCAGGCGCCAATGCCTGCGAGCCGATGGGTGGACGCACCGCCGTCGAGGCTGCGGCCACCACCGGCTTGCCGGGCACAGGGGAAAGCGAAGAAGCGCTCGATGCGGGAATCGGCACCGAAGCCATCGGCGACACGGGAAGCGGCGCAGCGACCGACGCGGCTACCACCGGCGTCGCCGGCTGCGTTTCGGCCACCAGTTTCAGCCGCGGCACGCCTTCGTCGGTGACATCACCGATGAAGTGCCCGCCTCCGCCAAACAGCAGCCACGCGGCCACGGCGATGTTCAATGCGACCAGCAACACGAAGATCAGGCGAGGCAGCATCGGATACCGGCGTTGATGGGCGAGGATGAAGGCGTGGCCAATCACTGGCCGCGCGCCAAAGGTATTGCCCATCCCCGGAAAACAAAACCCCCGCCGCGGCGGGGGGAGAAACCTGGTGCCGGCACCCGGATTCGAACTGGGGACCTACCGCTTACAAGGCGGTTGCTCTACCAACTGAGCTATGCCGGCGCAGCCCGCGATTTTAACCTGAAGCCGGGGATGTGGCGAGCAGGGTCTCACCATCGGTGGCGCAGGCCGCCAGGCCGAGCAGCACGGCATCGGGGGCGTGCTCGGTGGCAGTGGCGACCAGGGCGGCGAGCGCCTGGCCATCGCCGCCTCCCACCAGCACCCGGGGATGGCCACCGAGCCGTGGCGCCATGCGCGTGGTGAAGCGCTCCACCAAGGCCGCGGCGGCATGCCAGCAGCCGGAGAAGAGGCCGTCGGCGGTGTTGTCGGCGGCGTCGACCACCTGGCCCACGGCGTCGGGCTTGACCCTGGCGGTGGCGCCCAGCACCGACTGGTACATCAACTGCGCACCCGGGGCGATCAGGCCGCCCAGGTGGCTGCCGTCGGCGGCCAGTGCGTCGAGGGTAAGGGCGGTGCCGGCACTCACCAGGATGCATGGCGCGCGACCGGAGCGATACGCGTGGACCATGGCCAGGAAGCGATCCACGCCAAGGCGACCAGGTTCGGCATAGGCATTGCGCACGCCACACGCCTGGGCCGGCGTACGCAGCCATTGCAGCGGGCGGTCGAAGGCGGCGACAGCGGCTTCATCCACCATCGCCTCGCGAACGCTGTCCACCACCGAGGCGGCCACCACGCGATCGGGACGTGGCCAGTCCGCCCATACCGAGGTCAACGCAAAGGCTACCGAATCGTCCCAGGCAACCACGCCCCGCTGGACGAGGGCGCTGCCATCGAACAGCGCGAACTTCGCCCGCGTGTTGCCCAGGTCCAGAAGCGCAATCATGTACGCCGCACCGAGACGTCAGCACTGTCAACGCGCTTCAGATCGCTTCCCACGCGCACCAGCAGCGCACCGCGGCCATCGATGCCGGCACCCACGCCATGGAATTCGCCCTGTGCGCCGATCACGCGCAAGGGTTGGCCGGCAAGGATGTCGAAAGCGGCATAGTCGTCGACGAAGGCGGCGAAGCCTTCGCGCTCGAAGCGCTCGAGTCCCGACGCCAGCCGGGTGATGAGTGCCGCCGCCATCAGGTTGCGGTCCGGCGGCTCGCCGCCGCAGAGCGTGGCCACATCGGTGACCGGTTGCGCTGCTTCCGCACGAAGGGCATCGGGCACGCGAATGTTCAACCCGATGCCGATCACGGCTGTGCACGGTCCCTGGAATTCCCCGGAGAGTTCCACCAGCACGCCGGCGAGCTTGGCATCGGCGGCAAGGATGTCGTTGGGCCATTTCAGGCCCGCCGTACGGATGCCCATGTCTTCCAGGGCGTGCAGCACCATCACGCCGATGGCCAGCGAAAGCCCGGAAAGCCGCGCAAATCCCGCATCGAAGTGCTTGGCCACGGACAGGTAGATGTTCAATCCCGGTGGTGATATCCAGGACTTGCCGCGCCGGCCGCGGCCGGCCGTCTGCGCTTCGGCCATGACGATGCTCAAATCCGGCACGCCCGGCAGGCGACGCTGCAACTCGGTGGAGGTGGAATCGAGCTCCCAGTGCACTTCCAGGGCGCCCAGGCGCTGCCGGGCCACCACGGGAAGCTCGCCACGGATGGTGGCTTCCTCGAGCAACTGGACGGGCCATGGCAGGCGGTAGCCGCCGCCGACCCGTGCCTCGATCGGCAGGCCGCGCTGGCGGAGGGTTTCGACCTGTTTCCAGATCGCCGCGCGGGTCACGCCCGCGGTACGCGCAAGGACAGCGCCGGATACGGGTTCGCCGGGCGCCAGGGCGCCGAGCACGGCTGGTGTGAGCATCGTGGGTGGAGTCTCGCAGGCCAGTAGGGGGTACGTCGGGGAGGCGCCATCATCGCGCATTCGGCGGCCATTCGGCGGCATTCCTGGGGCACTGGCAGGCCCGGCAGGTTTCTGCGAGTATCGAATGCTCCCCGGGGAGACAGGGGTATTGCCATGCATACCAGGTTCCTTCAGTACGGTTGTCTTGCGCTAGGCCTACTGGCCTGCGGAGCCGTGGCTGCCTCCCCAGCCAATGGCACGCTCACCACCTCCGGCGGCTCCAGCGTCAGTGGCGACGCCAGCCCGCATGGTGCGGGCGGTCAGGGTGGTTCCGTCCACAACCCTGACGACACCGCTCGCGGCAATGCCGGGTCCACACATGCACAGGCACCGGTCGGCGGCGATCTCCCCGATGACGGTACTCGTGGCGATACGCCCCATTCGTCGGCCAAGCCGGACGTGGGCTGGCCTGCCCTGCTCCCGGGCTCGATCTGGTAATTCCCTAGCCGGGTGGCAGTACCACGGTGAACCTTGCCCCGCCGAATTCCTCGGAACGGTCGACATGCATAGTGCCCTGGTAGGCCTTGACGATGTCCTGCACGATCGAAAGACCGATGCCATGGCCTTTCACCCGCTCATCGCCACGCACACCCCGTTGCAGCACGCGCTCGATCTGGGCATCTGCGATACCCGGGCCATCGTCTTCCACCGCCATTGATAGTCCGGGTCGCCCCCGCACCACGCCCTGGCGGGACTTCACCGTCAGCAACACACGGTGATTGGCCCACTTGAAGGCGTTCTCCAGCAGATTGCCCATCAACTCGAGAAGATCGCCCTGCTCGCCGTAGAAGGCGGCCTTTTCCTCGATCTCGAATTCGCATAGGACATTCTTCCCGGCGTAGACCTTCTCCAGGCTTTGCACGAGGTCTTCCGCATGTGCCGACACCATCACCGGCGTGGCGAAGATCTTGCGGCCTGACGTCGCTGCGCGGGACAACTGATAGGCCACGATCTCGTCCATGCGGCGCACCTGGTCCAGGACATCGGCGCGGGCCACGTCCAGGCCGGCTTCCAGTTGCGAGCGGACCACCGCCAGCGGTGTCTTCAGGCTGTGCGCGAGGTCCGCCAGGGTGTTCTGGTAGCGGGTGCGCTGGTCGCGCTCGGAATCGATGAAGGCATTCAGGCGCGCGGTAAGGCCCATCAACTCCACCGGATAAGGCCCTTCCAGATGCTCGCGGTCGCCGCGCTCGATCAGCGCCAGGTCGCTGGACACCCGCCGCAACGGCAGCAGGCTCCAACGCAACAGCAACAGCTGCAGCAGGATCAGCATCAGGCCAAGCGTGGCCAGCCACAGGAACTGCGTGCGGCGGTAGGTACTTACCTGGCGTTCGAACTGGTCTTCGGTCTGGGCCACGGTGAAGGTGAGATGCACTGGCTTGCCGCCATTCTGCGGGTCGATGTCCACGCCGAAGCTGTAGACATACAGACGCCCCGCATGCGTGTCGAGCGGCCCTTCGAACGTCTCGCTGCCCATCGGCAGGCGGCGGGCGAATTCCATGTCGCGACCCAACGCCGACGACGATTCCCATCGATAGCCATCATCGCCGCTGATCACGCCATACAGGCCCGATCCCGGACGGGAGAAATCCGGATGCGGCGGGGAGTCCGGCGGCGTCACCTTGCCCGCGCGCGTGACTTCGGTGCCGGTGATGAAAGCGATCGCATAGTTGTGCAGGCGATCGTGCATCGCCGACAGTTCGCTGGCGTAGTTCGCCTTGTTCTGGGCCAGCCAGGTAAGGCCGAGGAAAGCGGCGAGCGCAAAGCCGGTCGCCAGTGCCGCGCGGGCGGCAAGCGACAGGGGCTTGTGTTCCATCACCCGCTCGATGAACTTCAGCACGCGCGGCTCTCCCGCCGAGCCTTGGGTTTTATTCTTCGTCCGCCTCGTTGCGAGGGATGGCAAAGCGATAGCCGCGACCGCGCACCGTCTCAATCGGCTTCAGGGCGCTGTCCGGGTCGAGCTTGCGGCGCAGGCGGCCGATGAACACTTCAAGCACGTTCGAATCGCGGTCGAAGTCCTGCTGGTAGATGTGCTCGGTGAGGTCGGCCTTGGACACCAGCTCGCCGGCATGCAGCATGAGGTATTCGAGCACCTTGTACTCGTAGCTGGTGAGGTCGACCTGGCGGCCGTCGGAGGTCACCGTCTGCGCCGTGGTATCGAGCTTGATCGGACCACAGGCCAGGATCGGCTTGGACCACCCGCTGGCGCGGCGCACCAGGGCGTTGATGCGGGCCAGGAGCTCTTCGACGTGGAAGGGCTTGACTAGGTAGTCGTCGGCGCCGTGCTTCAAGCCCTCGACCTTGTCCTGCCAGCTGCCACGGGCGGTAAGGATCAGGATGGGATAACGCTGGCCGTGCTCGCGCAGCGCCTTGACCAGGTCCATGCCCGAGAGTTTGGGCAGCCCCAGGTCGATGATGGCCAGGTCGAAGGGCACTTCGCGGCCCAGGTACAAGCCTTCCTCGCCATCCTGGGCTGCATCCACGGCGAATCCATCGCGCTTCAGGCGGGCGGCGAGGGTCTCGCGGAGCGGGGCTTCGTCCTCGACAAGCAGGATGCGCATCAATGTTTCTCCTTGGTATCCCCGGCGGTTGCCGTGGGGATCTTGGCCGTTTCAGTTCGCACCGGCACCACGCGGACATGTCCGTCGGGTGTCAGCACCTTCAGTCGATACTCGGTCGTCAGACCATGTTCCAGTGTGCGGGTCTGGGCCGACAGCACCTTTCCGCCCGTTTCCTGCTGCACCTTCGCCACGGCTTCCTCGAGGGTCAGGCCCACTTCGGACGCCCACACAGGGCCGCCGAGCACAAACCCGAGGAAAATTAGCGAAAGGAACGTGATTTTCATGTAGGGCATCGCAGGTGACGAAGCGATCATGCCCTGCGCCATTGAATTCGTCCTGAATCGACGTTCAGGAGCGTGGAAACTTTCACGCTGCCTGCCGCAGCGGGGCCATCGCCGTCTCCAGCAGCGGCCACCCGGCGCCCGCCTCGTGGGCCCCCTCGCTCAGGGTCCGACGGAAGTGCCGGGCGCCGGCCTCCCCCTGGAAAAGCCCCAGGATGTGGCGGCTGATGTGCTTGAACTGCGTGCCGCGGGCCATTTCCGCCTCGATATAGATGCGCAGGTGCTCAAGCACCTGGACTTTCCCCGGTCGCGGCGTGCCATAAAGCGCCTCTTCGCATTGGGCCAGCAGGTAGGGATCGTGGTACGCACTGCGCCCGAGCATCACCCCGTCCACGTGTGCCAGGTGCGCCTGAACCTGTTCGACCGTGGTGATGCCGCCGTTGATCACGATGGTGAGGTCGGGGAATTCCTGCTTCAGGCGATACACGCGACCATAGTCCAGCGGCGGGATCTCGCGGTTTTCCTTGGGGCTGAGCCCCTGCAGCCATGCCTTGCGGGCATGCACCACCAGTACACCCACACCGGCTGAAACCATGGTGCGGGTGAAGTGCTGGAGGTCGGCATACTCGTCCTGGTCGTCCACGCCGATGCGGCATTTCACCGTCACAGGAATATCCACGGCCGCAGCCATGGCCTCGACGCACTCGCCCACCAGCGCCGGCTCGCGCATCAGGCACGCGCCAAAACGCCCGGACTGGACGCGGTCGGACGGGCATCCGACATTGAGGTTGATCTCGTCGTAACCGGCCGCCGCGCCCATCCGCGCCGCGGCGGCAAGTTCCACCGGGTCGCTGCCGCCCAGTTGCAGGGCCACGGGGTGTTCCTCGTGGCTGTGTTCGAGCAGCCGCACCTGGTTGCCACGCACCAGCGCCGCGCTGGTCACCATCTCGGTGTAGAGGCGCGCGTGGGGCGAAAGCAGGCGGTGGAAGTACCGACAGTGGCGGTCGGTCCAGTCCATCATGGGGGCTACCGTGAGGCGGTAGGCGGCAGGATCGGGAACTTGCATGGGAAATATTATAGCTGCCCCGTCCGTGGCCATCGCTTATGCTTCGCCGGAAAACCAAGGGGGTCATGCGATGCGGCGTTCAGGGCTTGTGGCTTTCCTTTGCATGGCTTTGGCTTTAGGGACCGGAAGTCGCCCCGCTTTGGCAGAGCCTACCCAGGTCGAACACATAACCCTTGGTCATTCGACCGTCCCCTTGAATGGACCGTGGCGATTCAACGTCGGCGACGATCCTCGTTGGTCCACGCCCGACTTCGATGACAGCGCGTGGGAATCCGTCGATCTAACTCCTGCACCAGGCTCTCACGACGGCGATGTCGGGCTGCCGGGGTACGTCTCCGGATGGAGTCCGCGCGGACATGCAGGCTACACGGGTTACGCGTGGTACCGGCTGAAAATCAGTGTCGATAGCGGCACGGACGCTCCGCTTCACCTTGCGGGGCCGACCCTGGTCGATTCGACTTACCAGCTTTACGTGGACGGAAAACTGTTAGGCGGCTCGGGCGCTTTCACCGGTCCGCAACCAACGGTATTCGGCGTGCGGCCGAGTGTATTTACCTTGCCGCCTTCATCATCGACGGGCACGAAAACCTACGTGATTGCCTTCCGCGTATGGATGGATGCCCTCGATGCAGGCGAGGACAATGGAGGGATTCATGTCGCACCGATCATCGGTGACGCAGCAAGCATCGACCTGTTGCATCAAGTGCAATGGCTGCAGACATTCAAGGGCTACGTGGTGGATGCGATTGAACCGATTGCGTTCGTCCTGCTTGCGCTCATGGCTTTCGGACTGATGGCATGCCGAACCAGCGATTCCTATCGCTGGCTGGCTGCCGGACTGATTCTCCTTGCGCTTCTGCGCGCCAATCAAGCTGTGTTCTACTGGTCGGACGTTCTGAGCTCGCGCTGCTCCGACATCGGGACCACCGTGATACTCCGGCCTCTGGTCCTGGCGACATGGACCCTGGCATGGCGGGACTGGTTCGGCGTCAATAAATATTCATGGCTGCGCAACTCGATAGGCGCACTCACCGTGGTTTACCTGGTCTTCGCATTGCTTGGCCGTCCATGGTTCATGCCGGACGCGCCCCAGGGCCTCCTCAAAGCGGTCGCCGACACGATGGTCGCAGGCGTGCGCGTGGCCTTTGCCGCGCTCTACCTATGGATCATTGGGCTTGGCGTGATCCGATCGGCGAAACCTTCCGTTTATCTGGCAGCGCTCGCCGCCATCCTGGTCGGCATTGGCCTGTTCGCCACGGAGCTCAACGCCCTGGGTGTTCCAGGCATCTGGTTCCCTTATGGAACTGGGGTCGCCCGGGGTCAGTATGCGTATGCGGCCTTCATCCCGCTTTTGTTCGTATTGATTTTGATGCGATTGGTTGGTTACGCGCGAAGAAGGTGAGCAGACACTTTAAGCACACGCCTAAAAGAACAGCCGTGAGCAGCGGATTACCCATGCGTATATGAGTGGCGAGGGTACGCCGAGGTAGGTGGCGAGCAACGCCATGCCAAAGATGGCCGTTCGTGACCAGAAAGCGCCGCGGCCGGCGACCACGCCAGCGGGGCCATGCGAAATCAGGGCATTCATGGTGGTTCCTTTCGTCGACGGTTGGCTTTCGACCGGACTCATGGCCGATGGCACCGCACCCCCGATGGGTGCTTTCAGGGGGACGTCGAACGACGAAACGTGATTTCGACAAATGTGCCGGCGATTTATGTGCCGGCTTTCTTCCTGGCCGATGACTTCTTGCTTGCGGCCTTGCCACTCGCGAAATTGCGGGCAACCGGACCCTGGGCTGGGGCCTTGCCGGCGACAGGCTTGGCACGGGACTGGTTGAACGCCACTGCCGATTTCACCAGCGCCTTGAACGCGGTGGCGTCTACCTTCTCGCCCTGGGCAATGTCGATGGCGCGGCGCATGTTTCCGTCGAGGCTTGAGTTGAAGAGTCCGGCCGGGTCAGCTACGGATGCGCCCTTGGCGAAGGTCAGTTTCACCTTGTCCTTATAAGACTCGCCGGTACAAATGATCCCACCGAGCGACCAGACGGGCGTGCCCATCCATTTCCATTCCTCCACTACATCAGGTGCCGCCTGGTGAATCAGCTTGCGCATTCTGGCCAGGGTCTCCCCGCGCCAGTCGCCGAGCTCGGCAATCCTCTGGTCGATCAATTTCGATGCTGTAGCGGCGTCGGTCGACGCTGGCTTTTTCATGACATGTCCTCCCATACCCTGTTATTCGGCGTTAGCGCATTCACTCACCCGGATGATACGTCCGCTCGACATGCCCCTCGAGTTCCTCGGGCCAGAAGTACACCTGGCGCAGGTTGCCCGTGGTGTAGCGCTCGGCCTCGTCGTTGAAATGCTTCGACGCCGGGTCGCCGCTTTCACCACCAGCGGTGATGGCCCGCGCGTGCACCTTGTCACCGAACTCCACCACGGCAACGAAGCTGTTGCCGCTGGTGCCGTAGTAGCGCTTCGTGTCCGGCCAGCGATGCGCGCCGAACGAAGCCAGCGAGCCCCAACGTGACGAGGTGAAAGGCACCGGGATGCTCGCCTTCGTATCGTCGAAGTGCTGCTTGATCGCACCGTCGACGCGCTGGAAGCGATTGACCTCACCCCAGGGCACGCCCCAGCTGCCGAAGTCCTTCTCCAGCCGATCGGCCGCTTCGGCCAGGGCGGCCAGGCGCGCCTGCGAACCGGCTTTCTCCGCCATCACGTCGTAGACGGACAGGCCTTCGGCCGTATCCAGCTTGCTGGCCTTGTCCCAAAGGATGTCGCCCCAGAACACCGCGAGCGAGGTCGGCATGGACGAGATCCCCCAGCGATAATCCCACGTACGCAGAAGCGCCACAGGACCGGCAAGCTTCTTCTTCAGCGGATCGCTGGCAGGCAGCGCATCATAGTCGGCGATCAGGATCGGTAATTGGCGCGCGAAAGCCGGCAAGTATGGATCGAAGGCCGCGTCGATCAGGGAAGCCAGGGTGAAGTCGCGCCGTCCGGTCAACACGCGCGTCGCATGCAGGCCGCGAGGATTCTCCCCCACCGAGTCCATGTAGCGCGGATAGTCCGCCTGCCTGGGGCTGTCGGGACCCGAGGCCGAATAGGGCCAATCGTTGGTGTTGAAAATCCAGCCGGTCGGCGGGTTGAACAGATGCGGAGCCTTGTCCAGCGGCAGCAACCCCTTCCAGTCGGTCGCCGGGTCGCTACCGTCGACGGGCTTGGTGTAATCGAACCGGTCGTCGCGCTTGGGAATGAACTGCGGATGCAGATAGGCAATGTTTCCCTTGTCGTCCGCGTAGATGGTGTTGTTCGACGAATTTGCCTTGAGCTCCGCCACCTTCATATAGGCCACATAGTCGTTGGCTTTCGTGCGCAGCCAGCTTTGCTGCAAGGCTTCCAGCGGCTTGTTCATGAGTGCCACGGCGATCCACTTGTCGCCCTGCGCACGAACGATGGGGCCGTGGTGCGTGGCGTACACGGTAAAATGGCGCTCGGCGAGCGAACCGTCCTCCGATCGTACCGGCACGATGATATCGCGCGCCGTCACGGGGCGCACGTCGTTGCCGTAGCGATAGAACAGCTTGCCGTCCTTATGCTGAATCGTTTCGGCGAACTCGTCCACCACGTCGACTCCGCTGGACGTATGCATCCAGCCGATGTGCTTGTTGAATCCCTGGTAGATGAAGAACTGGCCCCAGGTCACCGCACCGTAGGCGTCGAGTCCTTCATCACTGGACATCTGCAATTCAGAACGGAAGAAGAACGAGGTATGCGGATTGATCAGCAGCAAGGCGTGGCCGTTCACCGTAAGCTTCGGCGAGATGGCGATGCCATTGGAGCCGGTCGGCTCCCACCAGCTGGACGGCGGCGTCACTTGAGCCAGCGCGCCTTGGGGGTCCTTGCCGTAGAAAGACTGCAGATCCTTGGTCGATACGCGCTCGATATCGCCGCCGATACTGCCTTCGCTGAAGCTCAAGGCCATCCACGGCTCGAAGTGGCTGATCACTCGAGGATGCACGTCTGGATGCGTCGCGAGGTAGTAGTTGAGCCCATCGGCCCAGGCATCCATCAGCGCCTTCAGCCACGAGGGGCTTCGCGCATAGTCGGCTTTCAGCGTCACGGGATCGACGAAGAGCTTCTGCCGCAAGTCCTGCCACAGCGTCGATTCGCCTTCGGCCTCGGCGGTGCGGCCCAGCGACGTGAGGTAATTGGTCTCGACACGGTTGAAGTCGTCTTCGGCCTGCGTATACGCCATGCCGAATACCGCATCCGCATCGCGCTTGCCATGGACATGCGCGATGCCCCAGTCGTCGCGAACGATGGTGATCGCCTTGGCTTCGCGCTGCCAGCGTGCGGAATCGTTGTCGGTGGCATGTGTGCTTGTGACGGCGAGCAGTCCGCCGAGCGACAACATAAGCATGGCGTGGCGACGAGCTGACATCGGTGCCTTCCCCTGGGCGGATCGCCGATACTAGCCGCCTGCCTCAAGGGTGCGTCAAGTGCAGGAGATAACGCTCGTCCGTGGCTATTCGCTCAGCTTGGAGCTGCCTTTCCAGGCTTTTGCTTGTGCGCTGGGCCCCGTCAGGCTAAAACGATGCCAGACACGACTTGGCAAGGTCCGTCAGTGAGCAATTACAACCATTACATCTCCAGCTACGTGCACGCCGGGCGCATTGGCGTCCTGGTGGAGTTCGACGTATCCCCTCGTACCAGTGAGGACAACACGTTCCTCTCCCTCGTAAAAGATGTGGCAATGCACATAGCCGCGTCAGCACCTGGTTCCATGCAGGACCTGCTCCAACAGCCCTTCGTAAAGGAGCCATCCATTACCGTCTCCGAACTCCTTGCCGAGTCGTCTATGGTCCTCGCCGAAGAAGTGTCGATAACGAGATTTGTCAGGTGGACGGCGGAGATGGAGAAACCCATGGAAACCGAGCCCCCGAAATCCCCTGCTGTCATCCATCGATTGGCGTCCTAGCCGGCGACCAGAGGATGACTTCGTATCCAGGCCAATCCAGCAGGGAAGAACTTCAAGCGCGTCGACGGGCACTGGCGAGCGCCTCCCAAATCGAGAAGAATCGACTCGTCCACGGACCAGGACTCGTCGACGCTCTCAGTCATGCGACCCTTGGTGAGCTTTCGCTCGCCGATTTTCACGTCGACATCAATCCCCCGTTCTGCCTGGAATGGCCGAAGCGCATCGAAAATGCACCCGGGCTGGTAGCTGCATACGTGAGCAAGCTGCGCGCAGTTGAAATCGCGAAATGCATACAAACCGTTCTGCAGCACCCGAGGGGACTACTGGGCATCCATGACAATAAATACCTGGGCTTCGCAGATGCGAAAGCCGTGAATATGCCCAGCCTCGTGCTTGCATGCGAGGCGTTAAATGATTCGGTGATCTTTTTCCCGCAGGGCTTCGATGGCGCCATTATGTTCGACTGCTATCAAACTCCGCCTGGAAATGCGCCATTCAGCATTCTGATCCAGGGATTGCAACTGACAGAATTGCTAGCCCACTGCGTATAGGGGTCGTAGAAGTGGGTGATCAGGCCGCGCGCGGCCGGATGGCGCGCAGCTGGACCCCGATCGCACGCGTGGCGCATTCGAGCTCGTAGTGATTCTGCAGGTTGATCCAGCTTTGGGCGTCGGTGCCGAAATCGCACCCGCCAGCGCGTTGCTGGATAGTCCCAGAGGCCGCATGAACTCTTCGCGCAGCACTTCGCCGGGATGCACGATTGGCAGACACCTGGCCATTACAAACCTCTTTTTCAATTGCACTCAATTATCTAGGCGCCCCAGACAAGCGCCTGCGCCACGATGGTGTCCGTTCCATTGAAGGTCATCGCCGGCGAGCCGTACAGCTGATAGCCCAATGCAAGGGCCTCGGAGACCCGGTGGCAGAACGAAGCATCGTCCTTGCCTGTGAGGATGCGGTAGATGGGAAGATCGTTCGGCGGTTGGGTTTTCATCGAGTCGTCCTGTAGGTTGGTTGATTGTAGCGTGCTGCCGCGCGGCTCCAAAGCGTTGCAGGTTGAATACGTGCCGATGGCCGGGTAACGTCGTTGGTTGGTCACACGGGGTGTCGAAATGCATGCTTCGGTTTCCTGCGGCGTTTTCGCCATATGGCTGGCGCTTGGCATTCTGGCGTTGCCAGCGAATGCCGCCGGTGTGCCAGTCAATGCGCCATACGAACCGGGCGTCATCTCCACCTCCGCCGCCGAAGTACGCCTGGCAATCAGCCCCGATGGCCGGCAGATGCTGTGGGGCTCAATCGGGCGTGACGGGCCTGCCGAGCAGCAGGACATCTGGGAACGGCACCGGGTTGGAGGCGGATGGAGTGCGCCTGCGCGCGTGTCGTTCGACACCGATGCGGTGGAGTTCGACCCGGCATTCTCGGCGGATGGGACGAAGGTCTACTTCCACTCCGATCGCGCGGGTGGCTTCGGTGGCACGGATATCTATGTGGTCACCCGAGATCGGGCATCGTTTGCCTTCGGCGTGCCCGTCAATGCCGGGCCTAAGATCAATAGCAAAGGCGATGAGTGGGCGCCTACACCCATGCACGATGGCGGCCTGTTGTTCTCATCCGATGGCTGGGGTGGATTGGGCCGGCACGACCTTTTCATCTCACTGCCAGGCGCCGCTCGACCTACCAACCTCGGGCCTTCGGTCAACACCGCCGACGAAGATTTCGATGCCGCGCTTTCGCCCGACGAAACCACCATGGTGTTCGCTTCAGGCGTGATGACCGACGACAAGGCAGTCACGCGCCTGTACGTATCGCACAACAACCACGGCACGTGGTCGCCGCGACAGCGGCTTGGCATGGGCTGCTCGGATTTTGTAATCGGCCCCTCGTTCGACCCCACCGACGGTTCGACGCTCGCGTATTCGGCGAACTGCACCGGTGGGCGGGGACGCATGGACATCCATCGCGAGCGACGGCTCGGCAACAATGTTGACGCGGCCGCACAGTGACCGTGACGGCGCTGCAACATTTCAGGGACTAAACTTATCAGGTCTCCCCTCCCCTCAACCCAAAGGCAAGGAGCCTGACCATGTCCGACCAAAACAACGCCAAGCATTCCGGCCAGTTCCGCATCGGAGGCGATATCGAGGTGAACCGCCTGGGCTTCGGCGCCATGCGCATCACCGGCAAAGGCATCTGGGGCGAGCCGGCCAATCCGGAAGCCGCCCGCGCAACGCTGAAGAAGCTGCCGGACCTGGGCGTCAATTTCATCGACACCGCCGATAGCTACGGTCCCTATGTCAGTGAGGACCTGATCCGCGAGGTGCTGCATCCGTACAAGGGCACGCTGATCGCCACCAAGGGCGGTCTCACCCGCCATGGACCGGATATCTGGGCGCCGGTGGGCCGTCCGGAGTATCTGCGCCAATGCGTGCTGATGAGCCTGCGCCGCCTGGGCGTGGAACGCATCGACCTGTGGCAGCTGCACCGCATCGACGCGAAGGTGCCACGCGACGAACAGTTCGACGTGATCAAGGCCATGCAGTCCGAAGGACTGATCCGCCATGTCGGCCTGTCGGAAGTGAACGTCGAGGAGATCAAGGCCGCCGGGAAGTTCTTCAAGGTCACCACCGTGCAGAACCTCTACAACCTCGGCAACCGCCAGAGCGAGGAAGTGCTCGACTATTGCGACGCAAACAACATCGGCTTCATCCCCTGGTTCCCGCTGGCCGCCGGCGAACTGGCTGCCGAGGGTTCGGTGCTGTCGAAGATTTCTTCGAAGCTGAAAGCCAGCAATGGCCAGGTTGCACTGGCTTGGCTGTTGAAGCGTTCGAAGGTGATGCTCCCCATCCCGGGCACCGGAAGCGTCGACCATCTCATCGAGAACATCGGCGGCGCCTCGATCGAACTGAGCGATGAAGATTTCCAGGCGCTCGAACACGCGGCGAAGTAGAAAGCGAGCGGTTGATGGGGGTCAGAGTAGTTACTCTGACCCCGTTGCCGCTGCAGAAGGGCCCGGTCGAGGTGACCGGGCTTTTTTTCAGGTGAAGCGCACCGTGGCGACCACGCCGGTGACGTCCTCGCGCGGACGCAGCGAAACGTCCCAGCTGTACAGGTGGCAGAGCCGCTTGACGATGGCAAGCCCCAGACCCGCGCCGCTGCCGCCGGCGCCTTCGCCACGGATGCCACGCTGGAAGAGCTTCTCCGCATCGTCGGGATGGATACCTGGACCCGTGTCGGAAACATCGATGCGGTTGTCGCCCACGCGCACCGTCACCTTGCCCTGCATGGTGTACTTGATGGCATTGCCGATCAGGTTGGTCAGTGCCACCGACAGGACCGAGGCGGGCGCGTTCACCGTGACAGGGTCGGCCACCAGAAGATCGATCTCGATCGGCTTGCCGCCCATCTGCGGCCGCTGGCTCTCGATGACATCGCTGGCGACCTTCGCCACATCGGTGGTTTCGCCGCGCGTGGGGCCGCGGCGTTCGGCGCGCGAAAGCAGCAGCAAGGCTTCGATCAGCTCCGTGGCCTGGCGCGAGGCGCGTTCGATGCGCTTCA
>Ga0105238_10000045_pt1 | contig 148069 bp, 113 predicted proteins | sample KBSC34metaG_FD_81526 | JGI IMG/M metagenome (GOLD analysis project Ga0105238, IMG submission 81526) | Corn rhizosphere microbial communities from Kellogg Biological Station, Michigan, USA - KBS C3-4 metaG | ecosystem: Host-associated > Plants > Roots > Rhizosphere > Soil | place: Michigan...
CGGAACAGCCCAGGTCATCGGTGGATAGCAGTGCAGTCCATGGATCTGCGCGTAACGGTTACCGCTTTCCATCCCTTGATCGGTCCCCGAATAATTTCGCAAAGAACCATCGGGCAGAATCATGTCGGCTGGCGTCTTCGCCTTCACCGCCTCAACAGTGGAATGTGTCATCACAGCAGTGCTGGCGGCCCAGCACGTGGTCGGCGTCGGTTGCGGAATACGACGCAGGTTATGGTTGACCGTCGTCAGAGTCAGCCCGGCCGCCGCCGCTTCATGGGTCTTCGAGCCAGCAACTCCATCGGGGACCAGCCCCCGCTTACGCTGAAACTTGAACACCGCTTCCTGAGTCAGTGGCCCAAAGATCCCATCGACATTCAGCCGAGGTATCGTCCCTTGTAGATTCAGTTGAAGTTGCAAAACGGCGACGTCGAAGCCTTGTGCACCAATATGAAGAGTCGCAGGCATCGCCAAGTTTCCTCATCAAAAGGAATTGAACATCTTCGCGCGGAACTCGATTCTAAACCGTCCACAAGAAAACATCGACGCAAGTTACTTCGGCACTTCTTCGCAGGGTCGTGACAAGCGCCGTCTTCGCGCGCAGTTCCACCATCTTCAGTTTTTTCATTCACTCGACGGGCCCCTTGAGCACCATGTCGACTCAGGTGTGCCACGACTTTGGAGTCCTCGACAAAGTCTTGTCTTCAGTCAAATTCGTGCCGCGCCCGATGTCTTCAACTTTTCCGGAAAGTGGACAACTCATGAACTGTTGATCTGCAGTCCGTGTGCGCATCACGGCGCAGAATTTGCCTATTGTCCCGGATCCTCTTCGGTCGTAATGCGACGTCCCGGAGCGCGACCTCAAGACAGCGGAGGTCAATCTATGGGTGTTGAGTTGCGCTCAAAGAAATAGCGCAGGGTCGGGCCCGTTCCAGTGATATTCCGGTCCTGTTCCTGAACGCTCTTCCCGTCAAGGCTCAAGACGACCTTGTCTGCCGTCACTTGAGCCATCGCATAGTACCATCCGTGTTTGTCCCCGGTGGTCCTGAGTTCGATGACAACCATGGCGTCGGGATTGGTTCCGTTCGTTGTCCAGCCGAACATGACGGCATCGGTGACACTCTGATTGGGAACGTGGTACCGGTGCAGGTGTCGCGGCAGGCGGCGCATTTCCTGACTGTCGAGTTTGCCTGAATAGTCTCGTTCAATTGCAATCGAAAATCGCTCCGACAGTTTTTTGAATTGTCGCAAGCGGCCGGCTTCGGTTGCCTCGGGTCGCTCGAAGTCTTCAACCAACTGAAACTGCAAGCCCGGCTTTTGCGAAGTCCACTGTGGTCCTGCGTGCCAGTTGACTTCGATCAACCCGGGGTAGAGGGACGCAAAACAAGTGATCCAACTTGCGCCATCCGGAGGTGATCGGCGCCAGTCTTCAACCTTTTCCAGTGCGACCGGTCGTCCGTTTGACGTCCACATCCACAGCGTGCAGTCTCGAAAGCCACGCGGCGGATCGCTGTATCGGAAAACGGGTTGCTTCTCGAACTGCACTTCAGGAAGCTCTTTGGAGGGGGCCTCCGCGGCTTTACCTGCGGCGTGTTTCGTTTGCGGTCCATCCGACACAATTCGGACCGTTGCTCGATTCGCTCGCTCTCGCATCTGATCCAACCGTCGTGCCGCCACCGAACCTTCGGCGATCGCGGCGGATTCGTCAGCGGCTGAACTCGTCGCGGTGAACAACAACAGACTTGCTATCACATGCCAACACACGCCATGCCGTGCCAAACGGATGGCCGCCGTCGGCGCTTCGCAACCCGCAGGGCGTTCACTCGCACCTCCAGCGGCGTAGCAAGAATGGCCGCGACGCTCCTCATTTCGAGGAAACTCCTGTGTTGCGCCGTTTGATTGCCAAGGCTTCCGTGACTTCACACAGACAAAAGCGTCACCTCGACCCGTAGCATGACTATGCCGACCACAGATGGATATTTGCACAGAAATCTCCTCAACAGCACATGCTTGAACCGAAGCTCAAACTGGATTCAAGTGTCTGACAATTTGTCTGAAAAGACAACTGAATCCGTGTACCTTCAACCTGTCCGGAGAGTCTGCAACTGTGCGTCGCCTGGCCAATTAGCGCCAAGCTCGCCTGACACCACAACGACTGTCGCCATTGGAATATGACAATTGACAGTAGGCTGCGGCACGATATAGTCGAATCAACCAATGACATTCTGACTGATTTCGCGGTCGTTCGGCCGCTGACATCGAAGAAGCTCTGCCCACAAGTGATTGTCCAACCGGAGACAACCAATGATTCGTCGAATTCCCAGATTCCTGGCGGCCCTGTCGATTCTGGCCGGAATATATGGAGTACAGGCCCAGGAAAATGTCGCCACGCACTGGAACGCCGATCCCGCTGCGGACATCTTCAAGATCGGCAAATTTGATGGGCCTGCGGATCTCAAGACGCCCAACGGCTGGCAGGACTTGTCGGCCTTCGGTTCCGGAAATGCAAAGCTAGAACCGACCGGCGCAGGTATCCTTCGTTTGACTCTGCAACCCGGTGACACGAAGGCGCACATCGAGACTCTGATCGATGTTCCGCAGGGTGCAAAGTATCTGACATTTATGGTGAGATTGCGTGGTCCGACTCTCGAACGGACTTCGGAACCGAACTCAGGCGCAGGCGTCCGATTCTCGTTAGTCAAGGACGATCAGGAACGAAGTTTGAAACGATTCGAACCGAACTACGACGGCTATCGAAACTGGTCGTTTCCGATGCAAACGATGCAGGTGATGCCCGGTGAAAACCGGCTGCGGATCCGGGCAGAAGTCACGAACGTGACGGGCGCGCTGGAGATCGAGAGCATCCTGGTTGTTCCTTCCAACACATCGAATGAAGCGACGAAGGAGCAGGCAGAGCAGTTGGAACAAGCGATCCGGAGCGACGACCCTGAACTGATGCGACGACTCGTCGAAGCGGATCCCAATATGCTCGAAGTTCGTACCGGTGGTTACGACAACGGGACACCATTGACCCGCACCGCTTGGGTAGGTGCCAGCAAAGTCGCAGCGATGCTTATCAAGATGGGTGCCAATCTCGAAGCCAAAGACACGAACTGGGGCAACACACCACTGCGCTGGTGCTGCTGGTGGGGCGAACCGGAAGTGGCCCAGGTTCTACTGGAAGCGGGAGCCGACGCACGTGGTGCGTCTGGGATGGCACGCTCGTCCAAGACCAACAATCCGTTCACAAAAAAGAAACCCGAAGACTTCGACCGAACCATCGAAGTGATCGAAGCCTATCTCGCCAAGAAGCAAGCCCAGAAGTAGCTCGCCTGCCGCCACGGGCGGTTTACGTGCGTCTCGTGACCGGAGAATATCACTCGCGCGTTGAGACCGCATCCAGAGGATGCCGGAAGGGGCGAGTGGTGAACTCTAAGTACTACAGAGGAAGTCACCTCAGGGAATTGCCACCGTTCATTCCATGAGGTCCTGCTGGTTTTCGCGGGTCGTGTCAAACAAACACAAAGGGTTCGTGGTGGTATTCGTCGAGGCCAGCTCGAATGATCATGTCGTGAAGTGCTTTGTTCTTCTTGGCACTGCCAAACCCGACGAGGATCCGTCGCAGTGATTTGTGCTTCAATACGTCCGTGTAGTCGGCCGGTTCCATTCCTGGGGCAGAGAACTGCACGAATTCTTCCAAGGCGGGTGCCTTGTTGAGTGGGTTGAGATCTCGCAGGCCCTTCAAAGTGTCGAGGAGAACTCGACGGAGTGACTTCAACTTCGAGAGGTCTGGCAGAATCTGAACTTGCGACAGTGAACGCAAATACAAGAACTGCAAACCTCGTAGCGTCGAGATCACCGAGATGTCATCCAAACCCCGTATTTGGCACAGTTCGAGATATTTCAGTCCGAACATGTCTTTCAGTGCAGCAAGGTTGCGTGTACCCCCCAAGAACAGTCGCAGCGACCACAACTGCTTGAGACCCTTCAAAAAATCAAGATCGTCCACTGTGATCGAGCAGAGCCCGACTTCTTCCAGGCAAGGTAGGATCGAAATCACCTCAATATCTCGTGTATGCCCGGCGATGTTCAATTGACGCAAGCCAGGAAAGCGGGACAGGGGACCGAGCGAGAGCCTTTTCGATTTCGCAGGCCCCAGACGCAAACTCCGCAACTGTTGCGGTGACAGATCGTTCAGAAACTGAAAGTCCTTCAGGTGGAAAACGGCAACCGTTAACGATTCCAAACGGGGTTGCTTGGCGATGAATTCGAGACCGGTTGCATCCATCAGACAGTCGGCAGCGAAGCGGTGCAGATTCGGTAGAAACGACAAGATGGACAGGTCGCAAATCATTCCATAAAAGCCGTAGAGGCGCAGCTCGACATCCGTACGAACCGAGAAGAGTCGGTCGTTGAGCAACTGCGCCGTTTTCACATTCAGAGGTTCGGACGTTTGTAGAATCTCAACGTCCGGATTCGCTACCAGAGAATCGATTTCGCTTTGACTTAGTGTGCCGGTGAAATCCACTCGATTGGTTGAAAAGTTCCGGCCCGACACTGGCATTGCTTAATACCTCTTTCCGACGTGCTGTGACAATCAACAGCGCATGGCGAGTCTCTGACACCTTCACTTGCGCACCGGTCTCAAGATCGTTCTTGTCGTCCGTTGTCGCGGGATGCACCGAGCCATCGAGCATAGCGGTACCGGATGGTCTAAGAGACAACGGCCGACCTTTCAGGCCTTCGGAATTAATTTTTAGTCCGCATCAGGAGTTTTCCGGAGACCTGCGACCTAATGTCGCTTTCGGTCTGCGTAACGAAACTCTCACCCCCAAAGGTCTATAGCTTTCTCTCTGGCGAAAGTCGGCGTTGTGCTCGAACTGACGGCATTGATTTCTCCGTCAACTCATCGCAGTGCTGGTCGCAAAGTCGAACCAAGCCGCACATCTTCAACGCTATTCCACAACCCCGCGGATTCTGCGTTCGTCCCATCAGTAACCAATTCCAACTGGCTCCACGCTAGTAGGTGACCCGTGCAACCGCATCGCGCGTCGATCAGCGACAGGTATTGCCTCGCCTATAAGTATCATCAGAGACGCTTATGAAGTGTAAACAGCGGCACTTTCAGCGGAGACGGCACATCGCCGCAAACTCGCGGCCGCTGGAGCTCAGGGGGTTTCTTTAAGACGAATACGGCGGTATTCCATTTGGCCGCTGTCCCCTTCCAGGCCGATCGGTCCGCTGGGTGGCAGCATCAAGGCTGCTTCCAGGACTTCGCCGTTGCAGGTGCAATGGGCCACATTGTCTTTGACAGTGATCACCAGTTCGTTCCAGTCCTGCGGCTTGTAGTTCTTCAGGTTCTTGTATGGTCCCGCCAAAGGATAATCTCGGCATTGCAACTGGGGCTTGCGGATGAACACACCGCTGTCTGCGGTTGGAGTCGCTCGAAATTCGAGTTTCAGCGTGCAGTCTTTGCTGAAGTCTTTGGTGGTCCACATCTGTTCGACTCGACGACCTTCAGGCGGTGTCGTAACCACGATACGGCCATGCTTTGTGACGTAACGTCCGTCGCTGCTGACAGCTTGTCCATCAAACGGTGAACCCGTCTTTTCCATTGTCTTCTCGTTGCGGAAGCCCCAACCGGTCAGGTCCTTGCCATTGAACAGGCTAACGAATCCTTCTTCCGGAACGAAATTGTCATCCTTCGTTTCCAGGAAATCGTGTGTTGCCAGAATGGGCCGGACCGCTGCGGCCCATTTGTCGTAGCCCAGTTTGTTGGGGTGCAACAAATCGGGGAATTCCGCTTCCTTGGCATCTCCCTGAGCATCTGCAAACAGAGTCCAAGTATCGATCAATGTGACTTGCGCGTCGCCTTTCACAGCGGCGGCGTACAACTTGTTGATTTCCTTGATCTTGTCGGCAGGTCGATTTTTGCTGGCAGAACTCGGGAAGACCTGACACAGAATGATCGGCATTTTGGGATTGTGCTTCTTGAGCGCTGCCAGGATCAGTTTGACATTGCCAGCGATCGTTTCTGGTTCGGCCTTTTCTTCCAGGTCGTTGGTTCCCATCAACATCACGACACCGGCGGGATTCAAAGCCAGGACGTCGTCTTGCAGCCGAACCAGCATTCCACGAGTGGTGTCTCCGCTGATCCCGCGGTTGGCCGCTTTGACTCCGGGAAAGCTGCCGCCAAAGTCGTCGTTCCAACCTTGGGTGATCGAGTCACCCAGGAACACGAGCGACTTCTGATCCTCGGCAACTCGTTTAGCCCATGCACCCCGGCGTTGCGCCCACAGGCCACGAAACCAGTCGTAGCGGCGGATGGGTCCAGCACCTGGCAAGTCATCATCAGTTGCAGGGAGTTCAATGCTGATCCTGGCAGGTTGATCTTGGGCGTGCACAAGTGTCGCACCAGAACTCAACAACTGAACGAAGAATACCGCGACGAGGGAGAGGGGGGTGAGCTGTTTCATGGGCGATATCGTGATGAATCATTTGATGAGTTTCAACCCGCCAAGGACAGGTGGGGTGCCACGGTGTCGGACCCATCGTACCGCAGAAAACCTCGTGCCCCTCACAATCGACTGCATCGCCGATGACCTTGTCGATTCTGTAAAATCTGCCAACATCGACGATTCTGAGATCGATTCCAAGTACCGTTTCCTTGTTTGAGACCCCTGTTCATGACTGCCCCCGTTCGCACTCGATTTGCTCCCAGTCCCACAGGTTACATGCACATTGGTGGCATGCGGACCGCGTTATTTGCCTGGTTGTGGGCTCGCCATACCGGTGGCACGTTCATCCTGCGAATCGATGACACCGACCAGGAACGGAATGTCGAAGCGGCATTGGGTCCGATTTTTCGAGCATTCGAATGGCTGGGTCTGAACTGGGACGAGGGTCCGAAAGTCGGTGGTCCTTACGAACCGTACTACCAATCGCAACGGTCGCATCTGTACAAGGCGGCGGTCGACAGGCTGCTGATGGAAGGCAAAGCGTTCAAGGATTTTGACCAGCCGGAAGTGATCGCCGAAGATCGCAAACAGGCCGAAGCGGCGAAGAAGAATTACATCAACGTTCGCCGGTCGTTGGAACTGTCCGACGCGGACCGACAGAAATTGGAAGCGAATTGCCAGCCGTTCGTCGTTCGCTTCCTGGTTCCTCGTGATCAGAAGATCGCGATCGACGATGCGGTCCGTGGTCATGTCGAATGGGATTGCGCACTGATGCCTGACCCGGTGATCATGCGCAGCAACGGGACGTTCCTTTACAACTTTGCCACGGTTGTCGATGACGCTCAGTTGAAGATCACGCACATCATTCGTGCAGAAGAACACCTGGCCAACACGCCCGTTCAAGCGTTGATTCATCAGGCGTTGGGAAATCCGATGCCTGTGTTCGCTCATATTCCGTTCATCACGGCCCCCGGTTCGACCAAGAAACTGTCCAAACGCGATGTGGAAAAACTCCGCAACAGTCCACAGTTGAAGAAGATGTTCGATCGTGCCGACGTTGTGTTTCCACAACTGGGGATTGGTGATTCGAAAACCTTGAACCCGGTGATGGTCGAGTATTACGAACGGATGGGATATCTGCCGGCAGGGATTTTGAACGCGTTGTCACGACTTGGCTGGTCACTCGACGGCAGCACGGAATACATGTCGCTTGATGAAGTGGTTCAGAACTTTACGCTGGAACGAATTGTTAAGGCGCCAGCCGGGTTCGACCCGGAAAAGCTGCAGGCGTTTCAACAGCACTGGATGAATCAGCTTTCCATTGATCAAAAAGTCGAAGGCTGCGTACCGTTCTTGATTCAGGGCAAGATGATCAGTGCCGATATCGATGCCGCGATCAAGGCCAAGTTGGTTCAAGTCATTACGGCGGTGGCCGATCGGCTGCGTGTGTTCAGCGACATTCTGGATTACTCAGAATTTTTTGTTGCTGACGACACGATGTCGTTCGACGAGAAACCGTTCCAGCAACGGCTACGTGATGCGCCTGAAGCGGCGGGTTTGCTGCAGTCGCTCCGCGAACAGTTTGCGACGGCGGAATCGTTCGACGCCGGGACACTCGACAAGCTGGTTCACGACTTTGTGGAAGCGAACGGAATCAAGATCGGGCAAGTCGTGCATGCGCTGCGAGTGGCGGTCACTGGCAAGTCGGTCGGTGTGGGACTCTTCGATGCAATGATGATCCTGGGCCGGGCGAGTGCTTTGCACCGAATGGATCGCGCTTTGGCAAAAATCTGACGATTCTGTGGTGCCTATCGATCGGGTAAAGAGGATGAGAGGAGATCGAATCCTGTGTGTGCAGCCACATCATTGATCAACACTCAGGGGCATTTCCTCTTCTTTTTACTTCTGTAGAAATCTCTCGTAGCAGTCGTATTAGAGAGGCCTCGAAATTGTGGATTGTCGATTTGGACCTGTATCGAAGATCCAGGCTGAACATCACTTGCGGAGATGATTCCACAAACGAGTGCTGTGGATTGTTTGACGATTGCTCGTCGAAGAGACTGTGGAAAGAGCGTTATTTTGTGTGAGTTATGATCGAGCCCGCTGAGCGACGCTCTGCGGTTGTCGACAACGTGGCAAGTTTTCGAAGGTCTTTCCACAGGTTATGCACATTCCTCCTGCGGGAACTCCTTCAGTTGCGAACGTAGCTTTTGGACCTGTTGCCTCAACGATGGAATCGTTGGAAGCAGTTCTTTCAGACGAGTCAGACTGTGAGAGACCGTCGTATGCGAACGGTCGAAGTAGGCGCCGATCTGTTCGTGGTTGTCTGGTTAGCTCTTTCACGAGCCACATGGCGCATTGGCGAGGAACAGCCAATGACTGCTGTCGTGAGCGTGAGCGGATGTCTGCTGGGTCGACTCCAAACTCGTGTGCGACATGCAGGACGATGGTGTCGAAAGACAAGTGGCGCGTGCGGTTCTCCTTTTGTAACCAGCGTTCCAAGTACGGGACGTCGATCGGTGTCGGCCGACGTCTTTGCCTGGCAGCCAGCGACTTGACCGTCTGGTGAAGTTCTCGCGGTGAGACTGGTAGTTTCTCGGCCAGGAACCGAGCGGACGCGACGAACGGCTTCAGGATCGGCAGACGTGCTTCACGCAACTCGTGCTGAACCAATTGAATTCGGCTGTCGAGGCCGAGCAAAAGCATGACGGCGCACAATCCGCCATGACATCGGCTGACAAGTCGTTGGTCGAGAAGGTGAATTTTTCCGGCTGGTTTGCGCGAGGTCAACAGGATTCGAGTCGATGCCTGTTCGAGGGCTTCGATCAACATGATCAGGTAGGGTTGGGCGTGCGGATTTTGTTCCAGCCACTGCAGGTCTTCGCAGACCAGAATGTCGAGCGACTGACTCTGTTCGATGAATTCAGCCAGCGTTTGCAGTTCGTCGGCCAGTTGCATCAGACCGCAAATGTCTTCGGCAGTGCCGTAGGCGACGGGACGCTGTGGTTGCTTGAAAGCTAGTTCTTTCAGTGTCGACAAAGCGAGATGGGTTTTACCGACACCGCTGGGTCCATGAAGCAGCGTGATCGATCCGGCGGCGTTAGCTGGTCGTGAGGAGTGCAGGCGTGTGACTGCTGCGCGAGCGAGTTGATTCTCGGGAAACGGCAGATACGTATCGACGCTTTGAAGCGCCAGACGGGTTGAGGCGAGCAACTCTTCGAACATCGAGAACCGGCCTTACAGGCAGACATGTTCGCAAGTGTCCGTTTGCACAGAGTCGTCCGTGTGAAGCAAAAAGCTTCGGCGGGGCATCGTACTGCGTCTATTCGAAAATGTCTCGCGAGAGACCCGGCCGCGGGTCGGCGGGATTCGCGATGGAGTCGGGTTCAGAATAGCTGAGTCGCTCGCGCGTTGGAAACGGGTGACCCGGTCGCGGGTCGGCAGGGTGCGCGATCCCGTTGGGTTCGGAATAGCGGGGCGGCTCGCGCGTTGCGGGTGACCTGGCCGCGGATTGGTGGGTTTCGCGATTCAATTGGGTTCAGAAGGGTTGGGTCGTTCGCTCGTTGGAAGCGGGCGTCGCACTTGACGGAGCGGGTGTGTCAGTTGAGATCTTTGGATCTCGATCGGGTTTGATAGATAGACCTCGAAAAAGATTGTCCCGATGACCAGTGAATTGGTGACTGAACATTGCAGGTCTGTCTCAATTCAGGGACAGTTATTTGAGCACTGAAGATTCCCTGGTCGACACTACCTGCAGGACGCGGAACAACTGACAAGTCATGAAAGTCTACGGAATCATCCCCGCCCGTTTGCAGTCGACGCGATTGCCGCGAAAGCTGTTGTTAGCGGAAACCGGTCGACCATTGCTGGAATACACGTGGCGAGCGGCCTCGCAGTGCGGCAGCCTGAGTGAAGTGATTGTCGCTGCCGACAGCGACGAGATCTTTAACGCGGTCAATGCGTTTGGGGCTCGTTGTGAACTGACGGGCGAGCATCCCAGTGGAACTGATCGGATTGCTGAAGTAGCCGATCGGTGCTGCCCGGACGGAGACATTTTCGTCAATATTCAGGGCGACGAACCAGAAATCGATCCCGCGAATATTGATGCCGTGGTGCGGGCACTCGTCACTTGCCCGCAGGCAGAAATGGCGACGTTGGCGACACCGCTGCAAACGCTGGCACAGGTGCGTGCCAGTTCCTGCGTCAAGGTGGTGTGTGCGGCGGATGGGCATGCGCTCTATTTCAGCCGAGCGCCGATTCCATTCTGCCGTGACCGCGATCCTGACGAGATCTTGCAGAGTGAATATCCCTGGTTGTTGCACTTGGGAATTTACGCCTATCGCCGCGAATTTCTGCTACAATTGACCAAATTGAAACCGTCTCGACTCGAGCAGCTTGAAAAACTGGAACAACTGCGTGCGCTGGAAGCCGGTGCTCGCATCCAGGTGGCGGTTGTCGAACACCACTCAGTTGGCATCGACACGCCTGAGGATTATGCTCGGTTCGTTGAACGACACCGCTCGAATCCTGCCCGCTAGCGTCGCAGCAAGGATGAAGGTGAATTGAGGATCGGTCCCGTCTGCCGTTGGTAGCCGCGATCCGCTTTTTGCCCTTCTTCTTTCGGACCTCCTATCAAAAGATTCTCGATGACCAAGCACATTTTTGTTACTGGCGGCGTGGTAAGTTCGCTCGGCAAGGGCCTGACCTCTGCGTCGATCGGCACCATTTTGGAACGCCGCGGCTTGCGCGTGCGGATGCAGAAGCTGGACCCGTACATCAACGTCGATCCGGGCACGATGAGCCCCTTTCAGCACGGTGAGGTTTATGTGTTGGACGACGGTTCCGAGACGGACCTCGACTTGGGCCACTATGAACGATTCACCAACAGTCCGCTGTCGCGAGAATCGAACTACACATCAGGCCGAATCTATTCGAAAGTCATCCAGAAAGAGCGCGAAGGGAAATACTTGGGCAAAACAGTCCAGGTGGTTCCACATATCACTGACGAGATCAAATCGGCTGTCCGCGGATTGGCGGGTCCGGATGTCGATGTCGTGATCACCGAACTGGGTGGGACGGTCGGCGACATTGAAGGTTTGCCGTTCTTCGAAGCGATTCGCCAGATTCCACTTGATATCGGTCGCGAGAATTGTCTGTTCGTGCATCTGACTCTAGTGCCCTACTTGAAGGCGGCAAAAGAGCTGAAGACGAAGCCGACTCAGCACAGCGTCCAGCAGTTGCGACAGATCGGTATTCAACCTGACATTCTGATCGTTCGGACAGAACGCGAGCTGGGACGGGAAAATGCAGACAAGATTGCCCTGTTCTGTAACCTCGAAAAACGAGCGGTCATTGAAGAGAAAGATAAGGAATTCTCAATCTATGAGGTTCCTGTCGGGCTGGTGGAATACGGGCTGGATAAGCTGATCCTTGAGAAGCTGCATCTGCAGGCGAATCCGTCGTCGATGGAAGACTGGGAAGAACTGGTCCAGCGGATCAAGAACCCCAAGCATGAAGTCAACATTGCCGTGGTTGGCAAGTACATCGAACATCGCGACGCATACAAATCGATCTATGAGGCACTCGACCATGCCGGGTTTGCTCATTCGACGCGAGTCATCGTCAAACGAATCGAAGCCGAACTGCTAGAACGGCAAGAGGCGGCTTCAGCCTTGGCCGGGATCGATGGTCTGCTGGTCCCCGGTGGTTTTGGACACCGTGGAATCGAAGGCAAGATCCAGGCGGTGCGCTACGCTCGTGAAAACAACATTCCCTATTTCGGTATTTGCCTGGGGATGCAGGTCGCGGTGATCGAATACGCCCGACATAAGGTGGGCCTGGACGAAGCGAATAGCACCGAATTTGAAGGTGACACACCGCACCCAGTCATTTGTCTGCTGGAAGAGCAGCGGACGATCGACGACAAGGGTGGAACGATGCGATTGGGTGCGCAGACCTGCGTGTTAAGTCCTGGATCGTTGATCGAGTCTGTGTACAAGCGGAGTGAGGTGTCGGAACGGCACCGCCATCGTTACGAATTCAATCCTGACTATCGTGATCGATTCGAATCGGGTGGATTGTCGCTGTGTGGGAACAGTCCGAGTGGTAAGCTGGTCGAGGCGATCGAGCTTCGCAAACATCCGTGGTTCATCGCAGTCCAATTTCATCCGGAATTCAAATCGAAGCCCAATCGGCCGCATCCCTTGTTCTACGGTTTCATCGAAGCAGCACTGAAGCGACACCAATCGCGCATCTGAGGACAATTCATGGACTTCCTGCGGCCAGATCTGGGTGGTCCCAGGCTCGCACCGTTTCAGGCTCCGCAGGGAGACCTGGCGATCATTGCGGGATCTGGGAATCCCTTGTTGGCGCAAACGATCGCGAACACGCTGGGTGTGTCGCTGACGCCGGCACGGGCACACATCTTCAGCGAAGGGAATGTCTTCGTTCGGATCAAAGAGAATGTCCGTGGCAAGGATGTGTATGTCGTGCAGGGTTGCCATTACCCGGTCAACGACAATTTCATGGAGTTGTTGTTCTGGATCGATGCGGCCCGGCGAGCGAGTGCTCAAAACGTAACGGCAGTTATCCCCTTCTTCAGCTATGCACAAGGGGACAAGAAAGACGAGCCGCGGGTTTCGATTCGTGCTCGCGTGTGTGCGGATGCCATCGAAGCGGCGGGGGCCGACCGCGTCTTGACGATGGACCTGCACAGTCCGCAGATTCAGGGCTTCTTTCGCATCCCCGTCGACCATTTGTACGGTCGAATCGTGCTGGTCGAGCACTTTAAGACAATGAACGTCAAAGACCTGGTCGTATGCAGTCCTGACGTTGGCTTCGCCAAGGGGGCTGCGGCTTATGCCAGTTTGCTGAACGCGCCGGTCGTAATCGGCAACAAGCATCGAGCCGACCACAGCGAGACGGTGCAGATCCTGGAAGTGATCGGTGACGTTCAGGGCAAGAACGTGTTTCTGGTCGACGATCTGACGATCACCGGCCGGTCTTTGGTTGAGATGGCCAAGACGTTGAAGTCGCGCGGTGCGAAAGAGATCTATGTCGGGGTGACTCATGGTGTGCTGTCGCAGGGTGCTGCGGCGCGGATTGCAGATAGTGACATCAAGAAAATGTTTATCACCGACACGATCGAGAACTCCTTCGATCCGTTGCCTCACAATATTGAGGTCGTGTCGGTGGCGCACTTGATGGCGGCGGCGATTCGTTCGATCCATGATCGAACCAGCGTCAGCATGTTGTTTCCCGAGAAGCAGGAAGACTTGCATTCGTGAGAGGTCGCGGTTCAGCCGAACCGCTGTCGGTGTGGCACCGAGTGTCGGACGACGGCCAGCTCAGTGGCGACGGAGATGACCCAACGACTCAATTAGATCGAGGGATCGATTTGCCGTGTGGGTCGACGTCAGGTTGGTCGAGTTCGGCGGCCAGTTCGGTCTGCATTTCGGGACTGAGGAAGTGTTCGACCTGTTCGGCGGCAGCGTGCAAATGGTCACCCGGCAGATCGAAGTGTCGGGCCATGTAGGTTTCCCACAGGCGGTGCGAGCGGACCAGATTCTGAGCGAAATCACGGCCTTTGTCGGTTAACAGGACGTTTGGTCCGGCGATGCTGATCAGGCCGCTGCGCTCGAGGCGCCAACGGGCGAACCAATCAATCAGTCGATCGACGTACTTAGTCGCGACAGAGGACAATGGTGTCGATGGTTCGGCGGGCTCTGATTCCGATCGACGATAGAGGGCACCCAGCAAATCTTCCGCGGCAATGCGGCACCTCAGTCGCAGTTGATCCCGGATCCGGCTGATCGCTCCATGACGCGGGCTACAGAAAATGGCGGTCAGGAATAGAACGCCGGCCATTACGGCCATCATACCGCTGGTGCTGGCTCCATCGACGTCACTGTATCCCAAGCGGGAAAACACCATCGCGGGCAGTGTTAGTGCCGCGACATGACCGAGTAGAGCGCTCAATGCCGCGACGACGAGTGTGATCAACAGCATCACGGGCAGACGATCGGTCAACAGTCGTGCGGTTGCTGATGGCACGATCAGCATCGCGATGACGAGGATCGCTCCGACACTCTCGAAGGCCGCGACCAACGTTGCCGCAGTCATGGCCATCAGGCACAGTTGGATCCAATCGGCACTCAATCCGACGGCCGCGGCAAGACCTGGATCAAACGTGCTCAATCGCAGTTCCTTGAAGAATGCGACGACCAAAAGTCCGTTGATCAACAGGATCGCGCCGTTGACGACGACAGCCTGAGGGGCTTGAAAGGATGAATCTCCAGAGACCATCGCGGATGTCTCGAGATTGCCGTACAAAACGCAACTGGGATCGACGTGTGTCTGGTCCGCGAACATGCGAATCATCAACAGGCCAAGGGCGAACATCGTGGTGTAGATGACACCGATGGCGGCTCCGCGATCCAGTCGTCCCCAGCGTTGGATCAATTCGGTCAGGATCGCTGAAATGACGCCCGAAACAGCCGCACCGAAAAACAGCACGAGGTGCCGCGATCCTGATTCGGGAGTCAGCCAGGCAGCACTTTCAAGGCTGTGAAGAATTAGATAAGCCAGCACAATCCCTGGTAGAATCGAGTGGCTGAGTGCATCGCCCAGCAGGCTTTGCCGTCGCAGCAGCAGCCAGGTGCCCGGCAGCGCACACGACATCGCTGCGATCGCACCGGTGAGAACAATCCAGGTATCGAGCGATCCCCACCCGCGCAACGACCCATAGAACTCGGAAAACATGGTGTCACTTGGGGGTATTGGGTTTGTCGCGAGGTTTGGCCACGGGAATCAGTTCGACGGTGACTTTTGTGCCGAGCGGTGGGATTCGTTCAGCGTAGGCTTCGAACATCAGATCGTCATTCGCCGCACTGCTGGAGGCGGATAAGTCCAATGTTGCCGTCGCAAAGTTGGCGACGCAGATCAGATCGCCGGATTCGGCCTGATAAAACTTTTCGCCAGTTTTCTCATCGACGTAAAAATGGCTGCCAGCAAACACCCAGCTCGCTTTCATTTCACGAACCTGGGACTGCTTGAAGAACGACTTTACGGCGTCCTGGAACGCCTTGTCTTTCGAAAGCTTGAGCGCCGTATCGCGTTGAGTCTCTGACATCTGTCCGTACCACAGCAGCTCTTTGTGCTTGGCATCCCATTTCAGTTCCGCATCGGCAGGCAACTGGAAGGTATCGGGCAGGTTTTCGAGCTTCTCGACGTAATAGCGGCGGGTGGCGTGTCGGACCCATGATTGAGCTGGGTCGCGATGGAGCTTGCCTTGTTCGTCGGTCCAAGTGAAGAAGATGTCGATTTGTTGGCCGCTGGCCGGCTGGTAATCTGGCTGCCATCGAACCGGTGATCCCGGTTGGGCACCGATTGCGAGCAGGCCGGCGTGAACGATTTTGGCCTGAGCGTCCAGCGCGAGGATCGCTTCGTGTTCCTTCGTCCGCTTGAGGCAGACCAAAAGTTCCAATAGACCTTCACGCAGCACGACTTCTGACTTCAACAGCAAGCGTTTCCCTTTGACGTCCATCAGGACGGTTTCTGACTTATTCAGGGGGACCAGATCCGTGGCGGCTTGGTCCTTGGCCGGAGCTGTGTCTGCTGCGCGCGCTGCTCGGACGGTCCAGATCAAACTCAGGGCCAGTAGTGCGGCAAACAGTGATCGGGACATTTGGAAACTTCCTTCCCTCTAGACGATCAAACGCAGACAGTCATTTCTTCAGACTATCAGAAATCTTACGACACTGCATCAACTTGCCAGCGGGATTGACGTTAATGGAATCGCACCAATGAGTTGATTGCGACCCGGGCGGGAGAGTCGGTCTCGAATTCTGAAGAAACGGGAACGGCATTCGCGGCCGCTCGACACATATCGGAGAAAAATCGTCGTTGAGGTGTGAACGGGGCGGATGAGATGCTGCAATGTGTCGACGAGTTGATTAAAGTACATGAACCCACTGAGTGGACGTTCGTCTGTTTGGTACCGATCCCTTCGTGATCTCAGCCCTTCCGCGCTCGCCGAGGCCAACGAATTCGAGAAGGATTCCCGCGAAATCGTTTGCGTAAGTGGATGGGAATGTGATCCAGTCGATCTGCCATCGTGGACTTGCTGGATCACGTTTGATTGGACATCGAATCGGACCGTAAAGGATTCCAGTCGTTTGTTGGATTGAAATCGTCTCGAAGGAAGACAGACATGCCCGCTTGGCCTGGCGGCCCGTGCCCGCAATGTGGCGAAGATATGCCACCCGCTTTGATTCACTGTCGAACATGTCGAGCATTATTGAACCCTGAACTCGAACGAGACAGCGTCGAGATTCCGTCGTTTTTCCCACTTCAAGAGGTGGAGAGCGTGGTCGAAATCACTCCCGTCGGGTTGTTCGTCGAATGTGCGAGCTGCCATCAAGAATTGAAGATCAACCGGAAGTACCTTGGTCAGCGGGTTCAGTGCAAATTCTGCTCGGCTGACTTCCGGCTCGATCCGAACAGTCCGGTGGTGCAGAACGCAGACTCGTACGCGACGTGCCCGCATTGTGAGGAATCGTTGCGGTTCGCCAGCAAGTACATTGGTTCAAAGGTGGCCTGCCGGTTTTGTCAGGGTAAAGTACACATTGTGCAGCCTGAGTAGTCGCGATGGCGATCGTTACGGTTATTTTGGCCGGTAGCCGCCGGCCCGTTGATTTGTCGTCGTAGGGTTGGTCTGGCATTTTCCATTGGTTCGTCTCGATTCAATAGACTAGAGCCCTTCAAAATCCTCGCTGTACGTCGATGATCTCCGTCAATTCTGTGGACCAAGCACTCGCGCGCACCGGCTTGAATTTCGTAACGGTCCAACATTGGCAGCGTTTACGAGGCGTGTTGGATCGTGATAGCTTCACCTGAACCGCGACGCAAAAGGTTCGAATCATCGGCTATCCGGTACTGTCCGTTCCGGTGACGTTTTGTTCTGCGCGGCGAGGAGTGACTGCGATGACGATTGACTCAGCGAAAGTTCTGCTCGTCGCGATTCTGTTTGCCATGGTCGCGACGTGCGAATCCGCAGAGCCCGCCAAAATTGCGAGTCGGCGGATTCGCGCACTGCAGAAGGAAATGTCCGAACGCGATTCCGTGGCGGCCGCGAGTGAAGTATTCTGGAAAGAAGTCGAGGGAAAATGTCCGCTGATCGAACCAATTGATGGCGACGATCAGCATCTGCTTGTGACGTTTCTATGGCGCGGCGGTCCGACCACCCGGCAGGTCGAGGTCCGTGGAGGTCCCTTTGCCTCCTCGAGAGAACCGTTCGCGCGGTTAGGCGATTCCGACGTCTGGTTTCGGTGCGAGCGACTGCCGAATGATGCCCGATATGTGTATGGCCTGGTGGTGAAACGAGGCATCGAGCGGCGGGCGGACAATGGATCGATGATGCAAGTGGACGTCGAAGAGTATCCAAACGATCGTCTCAATCCCAATCAATTCAATGAAGGTCCAGTCGTGCAATTGCCCGGTGCACCTCGAGACGCTTGGCACATCAACGACGCCGCCACTCCCAAAGGCCACATCGAAAAAACCACTCTCACGAGCAAAACGCTCGGTGAAGAGCGCAACCTGACCGTCTACATTCCCCCAGGCTTCGATGTAAGCAAAAGGCACGCACTTGCCGTGTTCTTCGACGGCGAGGAGTTTGAAACACTCATGAATCTCCCAACCGTGATGGATAACTTGATCTCCCAGAAAAAGGTTTTACCCGCGATTGTCATCATGGTGAACTCACAATGCTCGCGCGGCCGAGATCTGGTCTTTTCCGATCCGTTCATCAAGTTCGTCGCTGACGAGGTCGTGCGTTGGGCGATCGATCGCCACCGGTTGAAAGTCTCCGCCAAGGAAACGGTCGTTGGTGGCGCGAGCCTCGGCGGGCTCACCGCAGCCTATGCAGCGCACGAGCGTCCGGAGGTTTTCGGAAATGTGCTTTCGCAGTCCGGCGCGTTTTGGCGAACGCAACCGGGCTCCAATGTCGAGGATGGTAAGGGATGGTTTCCCGACCATGTGGCCGGCACTCAAGTCACTTCTATTCGGTATTATCTTGAGGTCGGTCGGTTCGAGGCACCCGCGATGATCGAGAACAATCATCGACTACGCGACGCACTACGAGCGAAGAACAATGAGGTGACTTACGTCGAATGCAATAGTGGCCACGATCATTTCAATTGGCGCGTGTCGATCGGTCGCGGGCTCATGACGCTGATTGGTACGGATGAAGTTCCCTAAATCGAGGGGTGTGTGAACGCGAATTGGCCGTCGCAAGGGTGCGGTGGCACGCGAATTGTGCAGACCGCTCGTTACGGTTCGACTGTTCGGAAGCCTTCACGCAAACCAAATTCTAATCATCTCCTCATCATTTCTTCGCGGATCTGTGGTGGCATTGGGATCTTGTTCTGTTGATCCTGTTTTCAATGTGACCATGGGGGAGAGTTATGATGAGGCCACGCGGCAAGACCCGGCCGATCGGGTTTACGTTAATCGAGTTGTTAGTGGTCATCGCGATCATCGCGGTGTTAATCGCCTTGTTGTTGCCGGCAGTTCAACAGGCCCGCGAAGCGGCCCGGCGAACTCAATGCAAAAACAACCTCAAGCAGATTGGTCTGGCGTTCCACAATTATCATGATGTTTATGGCGCATTCCCCAAGCCCGCAATGGTGACGCTGGATGTCAGCACCGGCAAATTGAGAATCGGCCAATCGATCAGTTGGGGTACAGCGATCCTGCCGTACCTCGATCAGACTCCCGTCTATAACCAGTACAATTCCAGCCTGTCGTGCGTCGATCCGGCAAACGTTCCTGCGATCGCGACCGTGATCAAAGCGTTCCTTTGTCCGACGGCGCCTCGCAGTTCGAACATGACCACCTGGACCATTCCGGCAGGCACAGCTCTTTCGGGCAGTCTTCCCGGCACGATCGCAACTTATTCCTTCAATGGCGGTGCCTCCGACTATGAAGTCGCTTCGGGCGTGCGGGCAGCGTTCGCGACGTTTGCCTATCAGGGAACGACGTTCAACAGCGATCGTGGTGCCTACGCGACTTGGGCGGTAACGGTCATGCCAACCGCCTTGGGACTAAGCGACGGCGGGCGATCCGGCCGAATTGGCGATATTACCGACGGATCGTCCAATACAACGGTGATCATCGAAAACACAAATCGCAACCAGTTTTATCGACGCGGAATACCGGTCCCTGTTAGCGATCCGGAAGCGGCAGTTCAGGCGATTGCGGCGGGTGGCGGCTGGGGTGACGGTATTTTTGCCGGGGATCAGTGGATCAACGGAACGGGTTACAATGGCGCGATCGGCGCCGGCGGTGGACCGTGTGCGATCAACTGTTCCAATGCCAGTCATGCCGGGTTGTATTCATTCCATATCGGCGGCGCTCACACGCTACTGGCGGACGGTTCGGTCCGATTCCTCAGCGAGAACATGTCCGCTCTGAATCTGGCATCGCTGATTACTCGCCAGGGCGGTGAAATCCTGGGCGAATTCTAAAACCGTTTACCACCCGCTGATTTAACAGAGCAATCGCGTGCGAGTCGTGCCGCGATTGCTTGCGCTTTCAATTGATTCGAAGGTTTTGACCATGGGTAGTCGAAGATTCGCAATGGTTATGACGGTCGTCACATTGACCGTCGTTGGATGCAGTCGTGGACCGAAGGGTGTCCCTCGCGACCCCGTGACGCGGGTCAGCGGTACGATTCTGATCGACGGCAAACCGGAACAGATGGTGTCGGTACAACTCGCGCGGGTGGGCGAACCTGATTCAACAGCCACAACATCGAAGGCGCTCACCCCTGCTTCGTTCACTGACGCTGAGGGTAAGTTTTCGATCGGAACCTACGAAGGCGGTCCGAACGGCGACGGTGCACCCAAGGGAGAATATGCGTTGACGATTCAATGGGGAGAACTCAATTTGATCGGTGGGCTTTACAGCGGAGACAAGTTCAAAGGAAAATATGCCGATCCCGCCAAGTCGGAATTCAAGGTGACAGTCGCGGACAAGCCGGTCGATCTTGGCAATCTGGAATTGAAAACCAACTGACGGTTTTTTCACCTTCCTTTGACTGGGACTATCGATCTCATGATTTCACGATGTTTGCGAACGGTTGGACTGATCGGTTGTTTGTTGGTCTGTTCGTCCGTGGCGTTCGCGCAATCTCAGACCGTACCGGCTGTGTCGCCGTTGCAAGAGTTCCTCGCACAGCCTGATTCGGTCTTTGCCTGGAAACTGAATGAAAAGATCGACACCCCTCAGGGACGCATCTACGACATTGAACTGACGTCGCAGTCCTGGATGGACATCACCTGGAAGCACGTGCTGATGGTCTACGAGCCGTCACAGTTGAGGCACAAAGACCATGTGCTGTTGTTTATCACGGGCGGCGGGCACCTGAATAGGCCGAATGAAGGCGAACGCGCGATGGCGATGATGATCGCGCAACTGTGCAATGCGCGCGTCGCGATGTTGCATCAGGTTCCGAACCAACCGCTGTTGGGAGGTCGCACTGAAGATGATCTGATTACCGACACATTCTTGTTTCATCTCGCCACCACCGACAAACGTTGGCCCCTGCTGTTCCCGATGGTGAAAAGTGCCAAGCGGGCCATGGACTGCCTGGAACAGATCGCGGCGAAAGAATGGAATACTGTGGTGAAAGGATTTGTCGTGACCGGTGCATCCAAGCGGGGATGGACCACGTGGCTGACCGGTGCGTCGGACAAGCGTGTGATCGCGATTGCCCCGATGGTCATCGACACACTGAATTTTCCTCGCCAGATGAAATACCAACTGGAAACATGGGGTCGATACAGCGAACAGATTCTGGATTACGAGCGCAAAGGCCTGATCGATCGATTGAAAGATGATCCGAATGTTCCGCTGTGGCAGTGGGTCGATCCGTGGTACTACCGATCTCAATTGACAGTTCCCAAGTTGATCATCAACGGGACGAACGACCGGTATTGGACGGTCGACGCGATGAACAACTATTGGGACGACCTGGAAGGTCCGAAGCATGTCCGCTATGTGCCCAACGCGGGGCACAATCTGCAAGGTGGACGGGAAGGGGCACTGACGACATTGGCGTCCTTCTTTCAGCATGCCGTCGATGGAAAGACATTGCCAACTGTCGGCTGGAAGCACGAAACGGCCGGTGACAACTTACGGTTGACGATTCAGTCCAAATTGCCACCGACGACAGTCCGTTTGTGGACAGCGGCTTCGGACTCGAAGGATTTCCGTAGCGCGAAATGGTCATCGAGTCCCATTCAGGAAACCGCCGGGGCCTTTGTGGGCGAAATCTCGAAACCCGAGCAGGGGCACGTGGCTCTTTACGGCGAAATCCTGTTCAACGCCTATGGCCACGAATACTCGATCACGACGCAAATCCGGCGTGAATAGCGCGTGTCGCGTTGAATCATGGGTTAGACGCTATGAATTAGGCTCGCGAGACGCCACACTCAATTTGGATGCGTTCTCGTCTTTGACGCGCGAGGGCACGGTTACTTGCATTGTGACATTGAACGAGGTGTTCATGACGCAGGCATTTGCTTGGCACGGGATACCACCGCTGGCGGGATTGTGCGCCTTCGAACAGGCCGAACGTGCTTCCATGTCGGTCGAAGAGTGTGTTGGCTGGATGAAACGCCATCACTATCTGCTGGTCAGATTGCATGAGATTCTGACGGCACGAATCACCGCCGAACCAATCTATGAACTGAAGTCGGCGTTCAGCCTGCATGCCTATCTGTGTGCAGAACATGCTTCAGCCTATCGTCGTCGCGTCGGCGAATTACGCGAACCGCCCTTGGGACTGGAGGTCATACCTCATCCTGCTTTAAAGCTGATGTGCGACGAAGTCCTGTGTTCGCCGACTCACGTAGAACTGGCGCTTGGTCTGTACGAGGTGATTGTCCCGGCGTTGATTCAGTCATTGACCGAGTACGTCGCGACGACAAACCATTTGGCAGACGCGCCGTCCGTGCGAGTGACGCGGTTCTGTTTGCTGGAACTGACTGATCTCGCTGAATTCGGCCGCCGTGCAATCGAAAGCCTGGTCGATGTCACCTCTCGTGAGCGACTGCGTACGTGGCTGGACTTGTTGAAGGCCTGTCTTCAGCAAACCGGTGGAATTTCTGGAAGAAGCCCGACCGTCGTTGGGATCGATCTGCGGCCGCAGTTCTCGGCGGTGCCATTCCAGTTCGATGCCGTGCCACGTCGAGACGAACGGTTTCTTGATTCATTCAATGCGGGTGTCAATCCCGAAGCATTCTTGTACGACGAGCGATTTGCGGCTCGTGACAAAGTGCTGATGATGTTCTACAAGCGGCTGCGTGAGATCGACGTGCCCGAGATGATGGCCAGCATCCTGCACGAGACCAAGGGCAAGCCGTGGGACTACTATCGGGAGATGACGCGGCAACTGTGGGACGAAGCTCGGCATGCCATGATGGGCGAGGTGGGGTTTCGTCATGTGGGGGTCGACTGGACGCAGATTCCGATCAACTTCACCTGGTCCCGAAACTTGAATACGCAGCTCAAACCGTGGGAACGGCACGCGGTCTTGTTCTTTATTGAGCAGGGACTGATGCCTCGATCGGGGAAACGCTACGAATGGGAAGTGGGACGAGCATCCGGAATACCACTCGCCGCGCTGTTCCAGGACTTCGACTGGGCTGACGAAGTCCTGCATGCGCAGATCGGACGTGAATGGTATGTCAAAGAGTTCAAGGATCTGAACGAGGCGATGTCGTACGGAGATCGTTGCTGGTCGCAGGTGTTAAGTCATTGGCGGTCTTATCTCGAACAAGGATTGACCAACCATCGAAACTGGTGGCCCGAGATTTACCGGATCGCGTGTGAACAATGGAATGTTGAACCCGATCCGATAGCAATGTCATTCCAAACGACATACGAGTCCACTCGTGCGGACCTGAAGAATATCTCTGCTTCGGGATAGATCGAGGATTTACTACAAGTGCTGAACCATAGAAGCCCGAAGAACTGTCATCCAGAGACGGGAGGACTGCACGGTCATGAGATATTCTTGCCTCATCTGTGGTTATAAAACGTTAGACAGCTATTGCGATTGGGACATCTGCCCGATCTGTTTTTGGGAGGATGATGTACTGCATCACGGTGGAGACAAAACCAGTCCCGCGAATAGCGGGCTGAAAGTCTCACAGGCCCAGGCGAACTTCATGATGTTCCGCTGCTGTTCCACGGAGCATCAACGATTTGTCCGAGGGCCACTGCCCACAGAGGAACATGACCCGGTCTGGCAAACGCTTCCAGAAGCAGTCCGTCTGGCAGAAGAAATGCAACGGATTGACGTGTCATGACGGTAATCGCTCGAGCTTGCATCGTGGATTTTTGTAACGTTCAAAGCAAAAGACACTGGCGAGCGAGGACGCACGCCAGTGGCACCAGTGCCACCCCTACCTTAGTTTTGGCTGTGATAAGTCACTGGTGGGCTGTCAAACCTCGAAACGAACTCCTTGCGCGAGGGGCAATGCCGTGGAATAGTTGATCGTGTTTGTTGCACGACGCATGTACGCCTTCCAGCAGTCCGATCCTGATTCACGTCCGCCGCCGGTCTCTTTTTCGCCGCCGAATGCGCCGCCAATTTCCGCACCGCTGGGACCCACGTTGACGTTGACGATGCCACAATCTGACCCGGCCGCTGAACAGAATTGTTCTGCCTCGCGCATGTCGGTGGTCATGATGGAGGATGCCAGGCCTTGAGGAACATCGTTGTGCAGGGCGACCGCTTCGTCAAAGGTCTGAAATCGCCGGACGTACAGGATCGGCGCGAACGTTTCTTCTCGGACGACGCTGGCAAGGGGTTGGTCCATGGCGGGAAAATCGACGATTGCCGGCCGGACGTAAACTCCGTGGTGTGGAACGCCCGTCGTCAAACGCTCGCCGCCGCTGACGATGCCCCCGGCTGCCGTCGCACGTGTCAGGGCCGATTGCATTCCGGTCCACGCCTGCTCATCGATCAATGGTCCGACCAACGTGCCGGTTTGCAGCGGGTTGCCGATTGGCAATCGTTCGTAGATTGATTTGAGCCGCTGGATCAGACTGTCGGCCAGACTTTCATGAACGATCAGCCGTCGAAGCGTGGTGCAGCGCTGGCCGCAGGTCCCAACTGCAGAGAAGACGATCGCTCGGATTGCCAGTTCCAAGTCGGCAGACGGCATCACGATCATGCCGTTGTTGCCCCCCAATTCCAGCAGGGATCGGCCGAGGCGTGCCGCGACACTTTCGGCAACAGACCGACCCATAGCGGTGGAGCCCGTCGCAGAAACCAGCGGTAGTTCGCGCGCGTTCGAGAGAGCTTCGCCGACGTCGCGCCCGCCGATCGCGAGGCATGAAACGGCGGCGGGAACTTCAGGCAAGCTGCGCAGCACCTCGCCGACAACCGCCTGACAGGCCAAGGCACAGAGCGGCGTCTTTTCTGAAGGTTTCCAGACGACGGGATCACCGCAGACCCAGGCCAGCGCGGCATTCCAGGCCCAGACCGCCATCGGAAAGTTGAACGCGGTGATCACGCCAATCGGCCCGAGGGGGTGCCATTGTTCAGCCAGTCGGTGTGAAGGTCGTTCGCTGGCAATGTTCAGACCGTGCAACTGGCGGCTTAAACCAACGGCGAAGTCGCAGATATCGATGACCTCTTGAACCTCGCCCAGTGCTTCCTGAGTGATCTTGCCCGCTTCCCAGGAAATCACTGCGGCGAGATCCGACTTTCGCTCTCGAAATTGATTTCCGAGTTGTCTGACAAATTCGCCTCGGACCGGGCCGGGGACCACTCGCCAGCTTCGAAACGCTTCTGTCGCGGCGGTGACGACGGGGCCGAGATCCTCGGCAGACGCCGCCGTCAGTCGACCAAGCTGCGATCCATCGATTGGCGAGCGACTGATCAGCTCAAGTCCGGTTCCCGCTGATGCGGTTCCACCGATCCAGAGACCCGACAGCGGGCCGTTCAAACCGAAGCGATCCAGTATCTGTTGAATTTCATGCATGGGAATCCGTTTCCCGCTTCGAGCGATCGATCGCGATCCTAATGAACATACCCCTGCCACACGTGCGCCAGGGGTATTATAACAGCAATTGGAAATGTCGTCTGAAGGTGACTACTTCCCAGCCTTGGCCAGTTCTGCGTCGATCACCTTGATCACTTCAGGATCATCCGGCTTCGTGGCGCTGGGGAAACGAGCGACGATCTCACCGTTACGGCCGATCACGAACTTTTCGAAGTTCCACTTGATCTCACCGTCTTTTGCCGTCAGTTGCTTGTAGATCGGAGCGGCGTCGGCACCGTTAACTTCGATCTTCGAATACAGATCGAACGTCACATCGTATTTGGCTTTGCAGAATTCGGCGATCTTTTCTTCAGATTCGGGTTCTTGTTTGCCAAATTGATTGCACGGGAATCCAACGACTTCCAAGCCCTTGTCGTGGTATTTCTTTTCCAATCCTTCCAGTTGCGTGTATTGCTTCGTGTAACCACAGTGGCTGGCAACGTTCACGATCAACAGAACCTTGCCTTTGTACTTTTCGGCCAGATTGACTTCCTTGCCCTTGATGTCTTTCATCGTGTGATTCAGCACTTTCGAGTCCTTTTCAGCGGCGAGGGCCGAGATCGACGCCGTGGCGACGACACCGGCAAACAGGCAGGCGGCAAGCAGTCTCATGTGGAAGGCACTCCTGGCGGGATGGAAAGCGCGAACGAGCCGACAGCCTCCCCGAGGCCGTACGATTGGGAAACTCGTTGCACTAGACAGTTTATCCATCACCTGCCGGATAACCAGCGATCGTTGATGCGAGGACGCCAACTCGCACCGAATTCGGTGGCCGAATAAGACTCCGATCGCTGGTTGCCTTCTGAGACTGCTGGGTCAGTGGCTGCCTGAATTGAGCCCAAACTGACGTTGGGTAAACGACATCGAACGACTTAAGAAGCTATGCTGCATCCTCTTGGTGCGACACGACGGCCAGCCGCGGCGCGCTGGCTTGTTCGGTCATCCAGGGAGCGAAACGCGCTTCCAGGGTCTCCAATCGCAGCCGCAGTTGTTCGCACTGTGATGACCAAGACTCTTGCCAACTCTGGCACAACCGTTCCAAGCGGCTTTCGTGTTCTATATGGCTCGTCACGCTTTGTTTGAGTGTTCGCAAGGCCTGTTCGATCAGTCGGACGTTGGGATATGAGGAATAATCGGATTCGGACGAAGCTGACATCGGCGTATGCTCCCAGGTGTTACGTCGCGAAGGGGAACTGAATATGCCCTGACCAATCGACTCGAACGCCTGCGAAGCTTGAGTCGCTTGGGCAAGATCTGCCGAAGCCGAGGACTTTGCTCGGTCTATTCCGCCCGTTCCGGATGAGCGACCTGAGTTATCTGAACCTCGCTCGGTGCGGTCAACTTGTCGAAATCGGATCAAGGAGTGTGATCTCGGATTCTGCACGTGCGTGATTCTCGCCCTGTCACAGCGAAATCTCAGGGTGTGCGGTTTCTGGCGTGCGTCCCCGCACGTCTCCGCTCGCCAGCACGTTCCTCATGGAATCCTGACCGTCTCAAGAAACTGTCCACGAAGACGCCCGCCCGTGGCACCCGAACCGAATTGTAGTCGGTCACGATGTACTACTGCTGACGTTCGGCCAGATACCGCGCCAAGGCATCGCGCCAGGGTGGAAGCGACCATCCCAGCACTCGAGTCAACTTCGAACAATCCAAGACGCTATACCGCGGACGCCGAGCCCTGGCGCCATAGTCTTCTGTCGTAATTGGGATGATGGTTGTGCTGAGATTGGCGAGTCGGATGATTTCGGACGCGAAATCGAACCAGGTACAACCGCCTGAATTGGTCGCGTGATAAAGACCGTAGGCTTCCGTTCGAATGAGATCGCTGACGGCTGCCGCCAAGGTTGACGTTGATGTCGGAGTGCAGTGCTGGTCGCTGACGACTCGCAACTCAGGCCGTTCGCGACCTAGTTTCAGCATGGTTTCGACAAAATTGCCTTTGCCGTGTTGCGCGTTGCGGCCATAGAGACCGCAGGTACGAACCACGAAATGCCGTGGACAATGTGTCAGTACCAGTTGTTCGCCGGCGTATTTGCTGCACGCGTAAGTGCTCATCGGCAACGGTTCGTCTTCCTCTTTCCAGGGTCTTCGCCCATCGCGCCCATCGAAAACGTAGTCAGTGCCGATATGCATCAGCTTCAGATCATGTTCGCGACAATAGTCGGCCAGAAATCCGGGGCCGCGGCGATTCACCAGCATTGCCGATTCTCGATCGATTTCGGCTTTGTCAACCAGGTTATAGGCGGCGCAATTGATTACCGAATCAGGACGTTCACGGTCCAACACCGTTGTGATCGAATTCGGATCGGTGATATCGATATCGGCATGTCCCAGGGCGATGGCCTGGTTCCCCATTCTGCTAACAAGATCGCTTCCCAGTTGTCCTCGCGCTCCGATAATGGCCACTCGCATGATGGTATTCGATTCCTGTCAGGATCTGTTCGAAGATGGTTGATCCACGACGACTTGGTCGACATCCATGTCGTGTGTCAATATCACAGCGATTCGATATCAGATGATCATCTGAGGGCAGTAGCGGCTTCCAGTGCGAAATACGTCAATACGCCGTCTGCACCAGCTCGTTTGAATGACAGCAGACTTTCAAGCATGGCATTTGTGGCATCGAGCCAACCATTTTTGACTGCAGCAACGATCATCGCATATTCGCCGCTGACCTGATAAGCGAACGTGGGCATGCCGAATCGGTCTTTGACTCGTCTGACGATGTCCAGATAGGGCATGCCGGGTTTGACCATGATCATATCCGCTCCCTCGGCGATATCCGATGCCACCTCGCGTAAGGCCTCGTCGCCGTTGGCCGGATCCATCTGATATGTGCGCTTGTCCCCCTGACCCAGATTCGTAGCCGACCCAACGGCATCGCGGAACGGTCCGTAGAAAGCCGAGGCGTATTTGGCGGCGTATGCCAGAATCTGCACCTGATCGAAACCAGCGTGATCGAGCGCCTTGCGCACCGCGCCGATGCGACCGTCCATCATGTCCGAAGGAGCAATCACATCACAACCTGCCTGGGCCTGGACGACTGCCTGCCGACCCAGAACGTCCAGCGTTTCGTCATTCACGACGTAACCATTGCGAACGAGTCCATCCTGCCCATGCGATGTATAAGGATCAAGAGCGACATCGCAGATGATACCCAGATCACGCTGCCTCGCTTTGATGGCTCGCACGGCCCGGCAGACGAGGTTGTCCGGATTCGTCGCTTCGGTTGCATCTTCATTTTTCAAATCGGGATTCGTCGCGGGGAAAATCGCAACCGCCGGAATTCCCAGATCGGCCGCTCGCATGACGGCGTCCACCAGCAGATCAACCGACAGTCGTTCGACACCAGGCATCGACGGAATCGGTGCACGACAATTTGTTCCCTCGTGTACGAACACGGGCCAGATCAGATCGTCGACGGTCAAACGATTCTCGCGAACCAGTCGTCGGGACCAGCCATATCGCCGCGTGCGTCGCCAGCGAGTTTGAGGAAATTGGCCAGCCTGGACTGGGAATTGATCGGTCATCAACGAACTCCGTCGCGGTCATCAGAGAATCGAACTATATTCAGGTTCTCAGTTTATGCGACGATGCAGCGGATGTCGTTAGTCAAATAGTGAAATGGCCAGCGAGAATACCCAGGACCAGATCGACCGCGAAAACGAGATCCGAACTCATCTGGGGTCAGATCGACCGCGACGCGAGATGTGCGCTCTGCTCAGGACCAAAGATCCCATAGCGGAGCGTGCGGGACCAACGGTGTATCCTGATCATCGATCTTGATCATCTGGGCGGCACCGTCGACACCGCACCAACTGAGTAACGTGGCGGTGATTTCGCCAGGATGAACTGGACGCTCGACCGGCATTGCAGCGCACGAGTCGCTTACGCCGATGACTTTACCGCCAGAGACCTTTCCGCCAGCGACCAGCGCTGACCAGCAATCAGGCCAGTGGTCGCGACCGACATTTTCGTTCACTTTAGGGGTTCGCCCGAATTCGCCTGAAGCGATCACCAGAGTGTCATCCAACAACCCTCGTTGGGCCAGATCGTCGATCAATCCCGACATCGCGAGATCGAATTCGGGGCACAACCGATCCTGGTAATCGAACAGTGTCGCAGGTCCGCAATTCTTGTCGCCGTGGCAGTCCCACGTGATGCGATCTGTCAGTGAATCGAACAGGTTCACGGTGACGCACCGCGTCCCCTGTTCGATCAATTGCCTCGCTCGCAGCAATGACTTTCCGAACGCCGATTCGCCATACAGGCGACGGATCGATTCCGGTTCGTTTTCGACATCGGCAGCCATCGCAGTGGGTTCATTGCTGCTGCCCAGTATGCCAGCCTGTTGTCCGCGATAGGCGGAAACCCCGGTGTCTGTTACGGGACCGGGGATGACGACGTTCTTGGGAACGCCGGTGCGGCCAGGTACATGTTCGGCAATCACGCTGCTCCAGTTTGGCAACAGCAGTCCACCGGATGACAATTGTCCCGTTTGCAACAGTTGTTGACCGGTTTCGTGAATCGGCGCGGCATCGTGGTTCAACGACCGGATGAGGGCGACGCGATCGGCGCGTTGAGCCAGGTTCGGCAGGGATTCGCCCAGCCGCAAGCCGGGCACAGCCGTTTCAATCGATTTAAACGGACCGCGGATGGCAGATGTGGCGTCGGGCTTGGGATCGAACGTTTCCAGTTGGCTGACGCCGCCCGTCATCAAAATGAAAATGGCGCGTCGGCTGGGTACGACCGCCACGGAGGTCGCCCGCGCCGCGCCGGACAATCCGACCACAGTCAGTCCTCCGGCACGCAAGAAGTCGCGACGCGAAACACCGTCCGCCTCGGTGATGACCTCGCTCGCTGACATTGAAGGATCCTTTTTCCAACCCCAGTGCCACAATGTCATGTTAATGTAACCATCCGAGAGGTCGATGAAAACCACCAATTGCCTGCCAGACAATTGAGATCGACCACCGCCGGCCGGCTCATGGCTCCGTTCCCGCAGGATTACAGACTCGGCACGTTGACTGGGCAAACCTGCGAACCCTGCTTATCCTGCCGGTTGCACGAAAGATCATAGTCGTCGCAATCGTAACGGCAGGGCAATTCCATGATTCTGGACCTTTTCAAGCTGGACGGACGCGTGGCCTTGGTTACTGGGGCCAGGCGGGGATTGGGACAAGCGATGGCGCTGGGATTGGCCGAGGCCGGTGCTGACGTCGCCGCGGTCGGCCGTTCGAGTGACTGGTCCGAGATCGAGCAACTCGTTCGCTCCACGGGACGGCGCTTTTGGGGATTTCCGGCCGATCTGGGCGTCCCTGGCGATCGCATCGGCTTAATTGACCGGATCGTCAACCAAGCGGGTCGCATGGATATCCTGGTCAACAATGCCGGGATTTCACATCGTCATCCGCCCGAGCAGTACCCGTTAGCCCAGTGGCATCAATTGTTCGAAGTTCACCTGCATGCGTCGTTCGATCTTGCTCAGCAGGCTGCCAGACATATGTTGCCTCGAGGCCGCGGCAAGATCATCAACATCGGTTCGGTGATGTCGATGGAGGGTGGACTGAATATTCCTGCCTACGCGGCAGCCAAACACGGGTTGGCAGGATTGACGAAGTCGTTGGCCAATTCTTGGGGAAGGCAAGGCATCAATGTGAACTGCATTTGCCCCGGCTACTTCGAGACCTCGATGTCGCATGTCCTGCAGGATGACCCTGTGCGCGGCCCGCAAATTCTCGACCGCATCCCCGTCGGTCGCTGGGGTCAACCCGACGAGATCGCTGGGCTGTGCGTATTTCTCGCCTCCGATGCATCGAACTATATGCACGGTAGCACGATCGCGATCGACGGAGGCTGGCTGTCGCGCTGAAGATAATGTCAATTCATCGGTGCGGTCTTGATGGTCTCGGCAATCGTCGTGTCATTCCCACGAATTGCCTTCAGCCGTTGCGTTTCGGCAGCACGCCGCTTGGCAATTCTCGCGGCTAGTTGCTGCTTCTTTTGCATCTGTTTGGTGAGGTAGGTCTGCGAGGTTTTTGGAGTTGGCTCAACAACATCGTTAGACACGTCCCGGGTTGTTCCAGGGATGTCGAACATGACGGGAGTCCCGGCTGAAGCGTTCGCTGAGTAACCCAAGCCATATCCAAGGCTTAATCCGTTCCCCAGTTCAATTCCGTAAAACGAACTGACCTGATCTCCTGGCAGACGAAATTGGAAATCCTGCGCATGCAATTGTTGGATGGTCAGGCTGCTCAGGATGAAAGTCGTCAGAATCAGAACGCGTTTCATGTGATCCCTTTGCTGCGGAACTGAGGACTGGGTGAATCACAGCATCCAGTCAAAACGAGTGGCACAACGCAGATTTTGATGCCGACCACAGAGCGGGGTTACAGGAAAGGTTTTTGGAATCGGACGCCGATTCCTGTCTCCTTTTTGACAGATCAGAACGTTCAGGACGCTGCCACCACACCTACTGTAGAATTGGGGCGTGGCCGGTTGTTGTCGATTTTCGACAGTGCCATGACTGCTTCGACCAGCATCGCCAGGGCCAACACCATCAGCAGCGACGAGATGGTAAGCAGTACGTAGGTAATCGGCTGCAGTTTCGGTTCGTCCTTCTGAAGTTCAGTCTGGATGAATAAAACGTAGGCATAGATCATGCGGCCCAACGCCCAGGTACTCATCGTATACATGAACAGCGTCGGTAGTCCGACCACAACCAGTACCCAGGTTTCGCGCCGAGTTCTCCACAGCCAGACGGTCACACCAAGGAGTGTCAAGGCGGCCAGCAATTGATTGCTGGCACCGAACAATGCCCAGAACGTCAACCACAATGGTGCTGGCTTTCCGTCAAGACCGTTGATTGACTGCATCACAAAAAATGCTGGTACGCCCGCCGTCAGGATTGTTCCCAGCCAGCGACCGCGAGCGTCGTGCCAGCCGGTCAGTTCTTGAATGATGTAACGACCCAATCGAGTACAGACGTCCAGCGTGTCATACACAAAGGTCGTAAAGGCCATCAGTGCGAACGAGACGGTGAGTTGCCCAGACAGATGGAAGCTCGACCAGCCTCGCGCACGAACGAATGCTGAAAACTGTTCCAGCAACGAACCAATTCCCTGTGCGTAGATCAAATTCGGCTGCGGCTTCTTCAGCAACTCCGCATCTTTGATCAGGATCATGACGCAACTGAGCGACACGATGGCGACCATCGCTTCCAGCAACATGGCACCATAGCCAATCAGCTTGGCATCAGTTTCATATCGCAGCTGTTTCGACGTCGTTCCAGAAGCAATCAACGAATGAAACCCGGAACAGGCTCCGCACGCGATCGTGATGAAGAGGACGGGGAACAGCGTGTCTCCCTTTGGCGTTTGCCAGCCATTGAAGGCGGGGTACTCAATTGTGGCCCCGCCAAAGATCAGTCCAACAGCACCGGCGGCCAAGGCGACGTAAAGGAAGTAACCGCCCAGATGACCGCGTGGCTGCAGCAACAGCCACATCGGTACGACGGACGCGATGCAACAATAGATCAACAGCAGCACGTCCCAGACCTTATGGGCCAACCTGTCATCGGTCGTCGGGATGAAGACTTTCAAAGCAGCGGTCATATCGAACGGAGCATACTGTCCTGCCCAGATCGACAAGCCTACCAGCGGCAAGAAGATGACGGTTGCCCAGCCGACGGACAACTTCGCATACCTCATCAACAGCCCCATGATGATAGGCAGCGCCAGGTACATGAGCGATGACGAGGCGATTCCAGCCCCAGTGACAATCTCACCGCTCTCCAGTGTCTGTCTGCCGACGAACGATGCCGCTGTGATGTCCGTAAACGCGACGATGATGTAGACCAGCGCCAGCCACACGAAACTCAAGAACAGCATGAAAGCTCGGCGGCTCATGTGATCGCGGACGACCTCGGCGATCGAACGGGCTTTGTGACGAATTGATGCCACCAGCGCGGTAAAGTCGTGAACTCCACCGATCAGGATGGATCCCACCAGAATCCAGATGAGGGCCGGTAACCAGCCGAACATGACGCCGGCCAGGATCGGTCCGACGATCGGGCCGGCCGCCGCGATGGCCGAAAAGTGCTGGCTGAGTAATTCATTTGGAGCCAAAGGTGCGTAGTCGACATCGTCGCGCAGTTCGAATGCGGGTGTTTGAGCTTTTGGGTTCAGCCGCAGCAATCGAACCAGGACTGGTCCGTACGTCCAATAAGCGATCGTCAAAATCGCTGCCGACGCCAGCACTACCACCAACATGCTCATCGTAGTTCGCTCCACTAATCCAATCAGGCCAACGACCAGATTAGCAGGAGATTCTGATCATGACACCTGATTTTCCCGCATGAATTTCGGCAAGACCCACGGCACGGTGATTGGCGGAGAAAACGTCCACCCCTTAGAATCCGGTAACATTTGGAACCAATTCCGTTCGCTTCTGCCTGCACCGCGTCTTGCTGACAATCGAACAAACAATCAGTCGCCGGCAGCCGTGAAATGATTGGGTTTTCCGTGACAGTGCAAATGAAAAACAGAAAGAGAAACTGCCGATGCAAGGTAATCAAGCGGTCATTGATGCTCTGAACGCCGGCCTGACGATCGAACTAACCGCGATCAATCAGTACTTCGTCCAGTCGAAGATGTGCAAGAACTGGGGGCTGAACAAGCTGGCCAAAAAGCACTATGTCGAATCGATCGGCGAAATGAAGCATGCCGAAAAATTGATCGATCGCATCATCTTCCTGGAAGGTGTGCCCGAGATCGCTCGATATGATGTGATCAAAGTCGGCACCACCGTTCAAGAACAGTTTGCCAACGACTTGGCACTCGAGACCAACGGTGTTAACACCTACAACGCGGCGCTGCAAATCTGTTTGGACAACAAGGACGGCGGCAGCCGCGATATGTTGGAACAGATCCTGGTGGAATCAGAAGAGCACGTCGACTGGCTGGAATCGCAGATCGATCTGATCAGCAAGATCGGCATCCAGAACTATTTGGCACAGCAGATTGGTGAGAACGACGAAGAAGGCCATTGATGGCAGTCGGCAGTCGTTCAGTACGTACCAGTGTCCTAAGGCGTCCGTCGATTTGAAGCGGTAGCGCATGCTGATTTCTCGACTGGAAGTCTTCGTCATTGGGGATGGTCCCGGGATCGATCCTGATCAAGGGGGCGTCGAGCCGTTGGCGTGCATTCGAGTTCATACCGACGACGGATTGATTGGCTTGTCGGAAGTGTTTCGCGTCCCTCCCGGCGTCGTGCAAGCGACCGTCGCGGGACGCGATTCTCATTTTGGTCGCTTGCTGATCGGTCAAGAGATCACTCATCCTGAGCGTCTGTGGCAGCAGATGTGGGACGCGTTGATGCACACCAACCGACGCGGTTGGGAGATCATCATCCTGGGTGCTCTCGACGTCGCCATCTGGGACCTGTACGGACAGATGTTGGACCAGCCGGTCTGGCGCTTACTAGGCGGCGTCCAGCGCGGTCCGTTCCAAACGCCTGCCGGCAGCAATCTGGAAATCGTGCCGTACTGCACGCTAGTGTCCGACATCTGGGGCGGAGAACCGATGTTCTCTCAACAGATGTCACGAGCCGAGCAACTGGCGGTGGCTGGTTATCGTGCATTCAAGATCGAACCGATGATGTCGAGTCCCGCCGATGTCGTCGAACTAGCAAGACGCTTCCGGCGAACGCTCGGTGATGCCCTCGTCTTGATGGTTGATGTTGGCTACCTATTCAACGACGTGCCGACCGCGACTCGTGTCTGCCAGCAACTGGAACAGCTCGACATCGCGTTCTTCGAGACCCCGTTTCCAGTCGATTCACCCGAGCCCTATGCCAGGCTGGCGGCGAAAACGTCGATTCCATTGGCGATGGGGGAACACGGTGTGACACGCTGGGAGTTCCTGCACATGATGGATCACGGTGGAGTCACCGTGGTTCAACCGTATGCCACGACGTGTGGTGGATTGACCGAAGCGAAACGCATCGTCGAGCTGGCCCTGGCCCGAGGGGCGCAGGTTTGTCCCGGCAATTGGTCCACACAGATCCTGGGATCTGCATCAGTTCATCTGGCGGCCTATTCACCGATCACTCCGCACATCGAGTTCGCTCCAGCGGAAGTGTACGACTCGCCTCTTCGGAAAGAGCTGCAAAACCTGGGCTTTCCGGTCCGTAACGGCGCCATCGAACTACCTCACAGACCGGGTATTGGTTACGAACTGCCGGACGATGTCATCGAGGCGTTTCGTATGGGATAGGTGCGGTTCCGGGCCGTCGCCGCAGTTCTACGCCGGTGTGGTTTCGGCGTAAGGAATTCGCTCAACCGAAGCTGTCTGGCCAGTTTACGCAAGGAACCGCTGCCCACAGGTTGGTTGGTGGAGTATACTTGTCTGAAGCCGGGTTGCTTGTAGGCCATATGAGCAGAGGCTGTTTGCTGTTGCGCATCCACCGAGGGAATCGAGCATGATTCGCCTGCGAAGATACCGTGCGTCGTACGCGTACTTTGTGAAATCCCTGTTGCCGCTGTTTCTCATCGTTGGGTTGGTACCAACGTGGACGTTACGCGGCGACGAAAAGGAAGAGAAGAAGGAGGAGACACCGCCGCCAGCTCCTGCACCGGCGGATCCCAAGCTATTGCAGGGGATCATGCGTGACTTATTGCAACGGAACATGAATCGCCCCCGTCCCGGTCGGCCGTTCATTCCTGGGCAGGCTGCCGACAGTGACGGAACAAATAAAGATGGTGACCCGGTCGACAGTCGTGCGCCGCGCGACGCAAAAGTCGAACAACTGCTGCAGGCGGCCGACCTCGCCACGAAACAAAAGAATTGGAAATCGGCCGTCGACTTGTTCCAGCGATTGCTCGACCAACCCGAAGACACGCTACATCGAACATCAAACGGACAGTGGCAATCGGTCCGCCGCACGGCCAACCAGATGCTGGGTCAACTGCCCGAAGCAACCTTGGGCGAGTATCGTTCTCAATACGGCGGCTTGGCTCAACAGAAGTTGAACGAGGCCAAACGTAGCGGTCAGACCGCCGATTTCGTCAATATTGCGACTCGATTCTTCCATACGCCAGCGGGGTACGAGGCCGCTCATTTTCTGGCGGCTCAACATTTCGACCGTTCGGAATTCGGCCTGGCCGCTCGTTGGTTTGAGGAATTGGTTTCATCTCCGGCGCCGATCGCTCGCAACGATGCGTGGTTGCTGCAGGCGGCATTAGCGTTCGCTCGATCAGGCGACTCCAACCGAGCGAATCAGATGTTGGAGCGCCTGACTCGCGGTCCTGAGACGCTGGTTCCGCTCGCGACGGGTTCATTCAAAGCTCAAGATTGGTTGACCCACATACAAACAGAAGCGGTGGCGCCGTCGCTGGCTCTGACCGATTGGACGCAGTTGTACGGGACCGCGGCGCGAACTGGTACAGCGGTCGGAGGTGATGCTCTGCTATCGCCGAACTGGTCGCTGCCGCTCACTTCCAGTCACAACGTTCGCAACTCGTTGAAGTGGCTGGTCCACGATCTGCAGGATCAGCAGCGTGCCATGATACTGGCTGCCGTTCCACTGGTGATCGACGGCAAAGTGATCTACCGCGACCTGCGAGGCATGAGGTGCGTCGACATCGAACGGGGAACGACGATTTGGGAGAGTATCGAAGGAGTTTCAGCGGAACAAATCTTGGGTGGGCTGCCATCTCAGCAAATCGATCCGAAGGATGCTTGGCGACAACAGGTGAACCCGTTCCAGAACATGGGCGAATTCCAGGGGCTTTCCGCTGAGTATAGTCCGCTGACCAGCTTGTTGTTTCGGGACGGGACCTATGGCCTGATCAGCAGCGACGGTCATCAATTGTTTGTCATCGAAGATCATGGAATCTTGTCTCGCAATCAGCCAGGACAGCACTGGGGCTGGGACGGAAACGCTGAACCTCAAGACCCGTACGGCCTGCCTTGGAAAACGAATCGTCTGGTCTCATACGATCTGCAGACGGGCCGCACTTTGTGGAGCCTGGGCGGTAATGAGTCGCGTGAGTCGTTCGAATTGCCCTTGGCGGGGTCGTACTTTTATGGCACTCCTGCCGTTGATGGTGACGATTTGTTCCTGGTGGCAGGAAAGGGAGATGACGTCCGCATGTGGTGCGTCAATCGACGCACTGGTGTACCGCAATGGTCGCAGTTGATTGCTTATTCCGACACCAAAATCGATCTCGATATCGCGCGGCGGTGGGTGACGTCTCAAGTTGCCGTCGGCGACGGTGTCGTGATCTGTCCGACCACCGTTGGTTGGTTGGTGGCGATCGATCGAATGCGGCAATCCGTCCTGTGGGCGCATCGTTATACGGCACGTTCCGCCAATAGCTCCGAACGGGAACCGGGGGCGCAGTTCCTGCCGCAGCGAGAATTGAATGCTCAATGGAGTCCTTCCGCACCAGTAATTGCAGGGCGGTATGTGGTCTTCACTCCGCAAGACGAACCCATCCTGTTCTGCTTGAATGCCGTCGATGGTCAAAAAGTTTGGGAGAAGCCGAAAGAACGTGGGCTGTACCTGGCTGGCGTCTTCGATCAAATCGTATTGATCGTAGGCGAAACGGGCGCGACCGGTATTCAATTGGCCGATGGCAAGCCCGCATGGACAACCACATTTGATGAGACGGTCCGTCCTTCGGGCCGTGGTGTCGCAGTCGACGATCACTTCTATCTGCCGCTGAGTAGTGGGGAATTGCAGACAATTGAAATCACCACAGGGCAGGTTCTGCAGAAGACATACGTGGGATCACGGCAACCTGCGTTGGGCAACCTGGCAATGCACCACGGCAGTCTGGTGTCTCTCAGTCCTTCAGGGCTCACTGGGTTCGGTCAACGCGACGCGATCCTGGCAGAGATCAAGCGTCGGCTGACGGCCGATCCTGATGATGCCTGGGCCTTGTTACGATCGAGCGAGATTCAGTTGCTCAATCGTCAATATGCGGATGCCATTCCACTTTTGCGGAAGATCGATCTCGATCGCCTGACAGTGGACCAACGAAACCGGCAACACGTCGCTTTGGTCGAAAGCTTGTCGACCCTGATTCACAATGACATCTTGAATCATTCGGGCGAGCTGAACGAATTGAAGCAACTGGTTTCGACACCGGCCGAGCAACTGCAGTATCACGAGCTAACGGCAGAGAAACTGCTCGCCGAAAAGCAATCCTTTGCGGCATTCGAGGTTTTCACTCGTCTGGCCGATCAATCCGGCGATATCACCGTGGTTCGAACTGATGATCGGCACGTAACAGCTCATCGAATGACCTGGCTTTGCGGTCGGATGTTGGAGATCTGGTCGACTGCCACAGAAGTGGAACGGCGTAAGATCGATCAGCTGGTCGCGTCAAAGGCGACCGATGCGGCCGGTCGCGGCGCTGAAGCTTGTCAGCGAATCGCTCAATTGTTTGCGTTTCACCCTGCCGCGATCGATGCGAGCCATCGATTCGTCGAGGCATTGATTGAAGGAAACGATTTCAGCGGTGCTCGTTTAATCTTGCAGGGATTCGCCGACCGATCGGAGAAACCGGTTGCAGCCAGAGCAATCGAGCGGCTGGCGCGGTTGATGGTTCAACAGCACCTGCCTGACGATGCGGTGTATTACTACCGGTTGCTCGAATCCGACTACGGTGACACCGTGGTTCGTGATGGCAAAACAGGTGTGACAATCGCCAACGAAGCGCGCACTTCAAATCAGCTTGAGTTCGAACCACATCAACGCGGGGTCTCATGGAAAGAAACCCCGCTGCGCGTTGAACAATCGGTCGTGAACTACACTCAGCCTTCACAGGATGTGGTGCACGAAACATCCCTGCCATTCTTCGATCGGCTGAATTTGGAAGCGCACCAGAACGAGCAACGCTTGTCGCTCGAATCGGCAGCGACTGGTGAAGTGGAATGGATGATGTCGCTGCGGAGTGCGGTTCGCGGTGCCGACGAAGGCTACTTGACGACCAGTCACATCGGTCATCAGTTGTTTTTCGTGAATCGGGGCGTGTTGCACGCGGTCTCTCCGATCGAAAAACAGGTTTTGTGGACGAAATCTCTCGACGATTTCATGGAAGGGGATTCGCAGGCACGGCATTCTGTTCGTCCGACGATCACGGCGATGATGGCGCCGATTCAAGATGAATCGCAGTCATTGTTGCTCCAGCGCGCCTACACGCTGGGCCATCTCGCCGTCGTCCAGGCCAATTACCTCTGCGTGTATGGCCGACGCTCTTTAACGGTGCTCGATCCGCGTACAGGGAATGAACTTTGGAAACTGGATGGGCTGCCAACGAATGCACAAGTCGTTGGAACTCGAGATGCGCTATTTGCTGTCGTGCAAGGCAAGAACGAAGCGTCGGCATACCGGGCACTTGATGGGAAGCCGATCGAAATCCCCGGAGTGGCCAAACTGTTGAATCATGCGTTGATGACACATGGCTCTTCGTTACTGCTGCTCGAACAGAACTCTGCCGGGGCTCTTGAGGCCTTGGGGATCAAGCGGACCAAGACTCAGAAGACGATCCTGCGACTGTATGATCCGGTGGCTCGAACGAATCAATGGCAGTTGGAATTCCAGGGCCGTGCGGTCGTCAGTCCTCTGGGCGAGAATGAAGTGGTTGTCGTCCTGTCCGATGGGCAGGTGCAGCGCATCGACGTGGCATCGGGAGCGGTGGCGGATCTCGATTCGATCCTTTTCAAGAAGAACGCGTTACCCGTCGAGCGGTATCTGTTGGCCGATGATGATCAGATCTACCTGATCACCAATACGATGGACAACGGCAGTCACACATTTGGAGAAAGCCTGAATTCCATTCGGGTCAATGGGACCATTCAAGCCTGGAATCGCGCGGACAACAAGTTATGCTGGCCGAATCCGGTCAAGGTTTCCCACCAGAATCTGATCGTCGATCGATTCCAGAATATGCCAGTGATGTTGTTCATTTCGAGAACGTGGCGTCGTCGCGGGCGAGCGAACATGGGATCGCTAAATGTGATCGCGATCCAAAAGCAATCTGGAAAGTCGTTGCTCGATTCCAAAGTTCCGTCGGTCTACAGCGGATTCCACGCGATCAATATTCACCCCGACGAACCATCGATCGAACTTCGATCGTACAACGTCAGGATGCGATTGATCCCTACGGAAGAGGCACCGCCAGCGGACGCGACTCAGCCCGTCGGATCGGGTTGAACAGGATCGGACGAAGCTGCCTCATGCCGATCAGGGCAAGAGCACTTTGACACTCGACCCGACGGCAAACTTCGGCCACAACTTGCCAGCCGGTTCGATTTTGACCGACAGGCATGATTCGCTATCGGCGGTGGTCGATGTGGCCTGCGGTGGAATCGATGCAATGATGCCTATCCGTCGTTGTTCCGGCGGAAAGACCAAGGTGACGGTCGAGCCTGTTTTCAGCTTCGCGGCGGCACTCGAGGGAATCTGAGCGACGACGTGCCGCCGTTCGTTATCCAGAATCTCGACCAGCATTCCGCCTCCGGAAACACGATCACCCGATTGCAATTTCACTTCGCCAATTGTTCCATATGCGGGACTGATAACGGCAAGTTCTTTCACTTCGCCTTCGAGTGTCATCAGTTCCTGCTTGATACTCGCGAGGCGCGCTTCGGCCAGATCGACTCCCGACGACGCTTTGATTTTTGATTCGATCTCTTTTTCCAACGATTCCAATTTCTTCAATCGCTGTTCGCACAAGGCGACCTGGGTCGCGATCGCTTCGACCGCCGCAGCCGCAGCGTCTTCGCGCAACATCGCTTGAAGACGACGTTCATCAGGTGAGCGTAGTGTCATCGAGATCGAACGAAATGGGCTGTTTTCGTCATTGTTGGACGATTCGATGCTCGATTCCACATTGGTCAGATGATCTTTCCAGGCGATCTGTTCGACCTGCTTGTTGAGTTTATCTTGCGACAGTGTTGCGATCTTCAGTTGTGTTTCGAAGATCTCTGCCTGTACATCTCGGCGACGCCAGGTCATTTCCACTTCGGCGACCGCTTTGCTACGTCCCAGTTCAATTTCGCTTTGGGCCAATTCGCGTCGTTTGGCTTCGAGTCGATCGGCGAGTTGACCGTCGATCAGTTGGAACAAGGCATCGCCCGGCACGACTGTCTGCCCCGTTTTGACGGCGACGTCCTGAATCCGTGCCGCTCGATTCGCCGTGACGACGGTGGTACGTGCTTCGAGTGAACTGGCAAAAGCTCGCAGCCCTGCCAATTCCAGGTACCATGCGAGTCCGGTTCCGGCAGAAATAGCCAGAACCAGCATGATGGCAAATCGTCGGCGTTGTAGCGATCGCGACGGTTCCGGCACGGAGGAATTTGCACTCGTCGTCATGCGCGTCATCTCGAGCTGATGTGTTCGTCTGGTTGCCTATCGTTTTCGTCTCGAGCTTCGGTGCGCTGGTCAGCGATTCTTGAAGTGACACCTTGTGCCAAGTGCTTGATTGGTCACTCGTCCAAACGGCGTATTCGCAGACTGATCTCGGCGCGCAGAAACCTCATAAAGGAATCGGCAGAATCGTCTGACGGAGATTGAGCAGACTTTACCCGGCTCGATCAGTTCATCGAACGACTTGGCCAAAGGCGCGCCAAACCGCAAAGTCTTCCTTGCGTCAGAGACCACACTTTGGGCCTCGCGTTCGGCATAACACGAAATCTTGACGCAGCCGCTCAATCTTCGCGTCAGTCGTGGCCGACGTGCTATCGAATGTTGAGATTTACGCCAGCAGCTTTTCGACAACATGCCCGTGCACGTCGGTCAAGCGGTAGTCACGTCCGGCATGGCGATAGGTCAGCCGAGTGTGATCAAATCCCATCAGTCGCAGGATCGTTGCATGGAAGTCGTGCACATGCACGCGGTCTTTGGCGACGGTGGCTCCCAACTCGTCGGTCTCGCCGTAGACCATTCCGCCCTTCACGCCACCACCTGCCATCCAGGATGAGAAACAGGCGCTGTGATGGCCGCGGCCCAGATTACCGTCGACGCCGGGCGTGCGGCCGAATTCCGTGGTCCAGATCACCAGGGTTTCCTCCAGCATTCCTTGCCGTTTCAGATCTTTCAGTAATCCGGCGATCGGCTGGTCGATCTTCTGGGCGAGTGGACCGTGTTCCGCCATGTCGCCGTGCGAGTCCCAGTTGCCCGACGAACCACTATCAATCAATTCGATAAAACGAACGCCACGTTCTGCCAGTCGACGCGCGATCAGGCATTGCCAACCGAACCCGTCGGTCTGACCGCGCTTCAGTCCGTACATCGCCAACGTTTCATCCGACTCGCGCGCGAGGTCGAACGCCTCTGGGGCCTCTGTCTGCATGTGAAATGCCGTCTGGAACGACTGCATGCGTGCAGCCAATTCCGCAGCCGCGTCGCGTTCGGCCAAATGTCGTCGATTCAGCTCTGCCGCGAGTTCCAGTTCCAGCGTCTGCAAGCCGCCGACTGTTGTGCGCGGGACAAGATTGGCGATCGGATCTTTACCAGGAATGACGCGCGTTCCCTGGTGATAGGCAGGCAAAAAATCGTTCGCAAAGACTTGAGTTCCCGCATAGGGAAGATGAGGGGACAAAACGATGAATGAGGGCAAGTTCTGGTTGGCTGTCCCCAATCCATAACTGATCCACGAACCCAGGCTGGGTCGGGAAAAGAAGAACGAGCCTGTGTGAATTGCCAGCGTGGCTTGGTAGTGTTCGTTGTCGTCAGACTTCATTGAGCGAATTAAGCAGACGTCGTCCATGCATTCGCGCACGTGAGGGAACAAGTCGCTCACCAGCGTGCCACACTTGCCGCCCGGCCGGAACTGCCACTTCGGTTTGAGCAAGACGCGCTGCTGATTCGACAACCCACCGCCGACGCCCATCATCTTGCCATCAGCTTTGAACAGTTCTGGCTTGTAGTCGAACGAGTCCATGTGTGACACGCCGCCGGTGGAAAACAGCAAGATGACGCGCTTGGCTTTGGCTGGGAAATGAGGCGACTTCGGCGCCAGCGGTCCGCCGTCTTTAGACGATGCGGAATCGGTCGAACCTCCCATCAAATCTGACAGCAGTCCAGGAAGCAGCAGTGATCCGCCGACAAGCGAATGCAGCAGCTTGCGTCGACTGAAAGAATGTTGCAGGCCATGCATATGAGCGCCAATCGTGGAGTTCAATCGATGTAAACGAATTCGTTCAGGGACAACAGCGAGCGGACGTAGCTTTGCCAGGCCAGGTGATCGAGAGCATCACTTGAAGTGGCGGCATCACGAAGCAGCGTGCGAGCCTTGTTCAAGTAGGTAGTACCCGACGCTTGCTCATCTGCGATCGGCAGTCTGGCGAACATTAACTGGTAGGCGTAGGACACACGCGCTTTGTCCTCAGGGCGTGCTTGCAACAGACGGTCCGTCAGCTTTCCGGCTTGCTGGTGAGTGAAAGGATCATTCAACAAGAACAGTGCTTGCAGCGGTGTCGTGCTGGTCAATCGCATCGGGGTGCTGGTACTGGGATCAGGCCCATCGAAGATCGCCAGATAGGGATGACGCTGGATCCGCTGCGTCATCAAGTAGACACTGCGTCGATTCGTGGGGTAGACCGCCTTGAACGGATTGTGTTGTGTAAAATTCCATTCGGTAGCAGGCGGAAATGGATGCGGACCGCTGGGAGACGTGTCCAGATTTCCGCCTAAAACCAGGAACGAATCGCGGATCGCTTCGGCATCCAGGCGGTGCGGCCGAAAGCCGCTTAGCAGGTCATTTGCCGGATCGCCCGGGATCTCGGCAGGATTGTGGATTGCCGCCGTTTGATAAGTGTGAGAACGCATGATCAGCCGATGCATGGCTTTGACGGACCATCCAGAATCCATAAACTGTCGTGCCAGCCAATCGAGCAATTCGGGATGAGTCGGCGGTTTACCCTGTTTGCCAAAGTCATTTGCGGTCGCCACGATGCCGCGGCCGAAGTGATACGTCCATAACCGATTCATCATTACGCGTGCGGTCAGTGGATTGGATGGATCCGCGATCCAGTTGGCCAGGCTGATTCGTCCGCTGGAATCGTCATCGACCTCAAGTGACTTTCCACCCAACGCGACCGGAAACCGACGCGGAACGAGTGTGCCCGGCTTCTCCGGGTCCCCTTTAAGCTGAACCGTCGCATCTTCGATCTGCTCCGATTCTGTCACGGCATACGCGACCGGAATGGAGAGCGGCGTTTTGGAATGTTGGTCGGCCGTCTTGCGAGCCGCTTCGACCGACTTCTTCAACGCTTCCTTTTGAGGTCCGGTCGCCTGGTCGCGTTCTTTCTCGAGTCGCCGAACGTCCGCATCGAGTTCGGCTTGTTTGGACTTGTGCTGCGACGATGCCTGAGTGGCTTGCTCGTTAGACGTCAGCGGAATCAGATCGCGTTGTCGCTGTTCCAGTTCGATACCAGGCCAGGGATAGCGCGTGCTGCGAAAGATCCCGTAGATCCCGTAATAGTCTTCTGTTGAGATCGGATCGAATTTGTGATCATGACAACGAGCGCAATTCAGGCTCAAACCCTGAAAGGCACGTCCCAGGTTGTCGATCGTGTCTTCGATTGTCAGGTGATGCGGATAGTCGTCGACTCGCGAACCAAATCGCCGCGCGTTGGCGATGTAGCCAGTGGCAATTGTCTTCTGATAGTGATCTTGTTCGCCATCTGCAGGCAATCGGTCACCAGCCAGTTGTTGGCGAATGAATTCGTCATAGGGCAAATCGCGATTGAACGCGTCGATCACCCAGTTTCGATACAGGTACATTTGAGGGATCGGAAAGTCTGAGTTATCACCAGCGGTATCCGAATACCGTGCGACGTCCAGCCAGTACCGTCCCCATCGTTCTCCATAGTGGGGTGATTGCAGCAGTCGGTCGATGACTCGATCAAAAGCTCCCGGGACGCTGTCGGCGACGAACGCATCGACTTCTTCAGGTGTGGGAGGCAGCCCGATTAGATCGAAGGTCGCACGGCGGATCAGCACGCGCTTGTCGGCATCGGAGACTGGTGTCAATCCAGTTGCTTCCAATCGATTCAGGATGAAATGATCAACTCCAGTGCGTGGCCAATCGGCTTTCTGAACTTTCGGCAACAGCGGGTCTTGGGGTGCGGTGAATGCCCACCGCTGGGATGCTTCCGAGGTCAGCGAAGTTCGCTTCTGGACGAGCAGTTCAGATCCATCGCGCGGATCGGCGGCTCCCCGCTCGATCCAGCGCTTGAAGTCGGCAATGACGTGATCAGGCAATTTGTTGTCAGGTGGCATTTGCAGGTCGTCACCATGTTGTAATGCCTTCATCAGCAGACTTTTTTCTGGATCACCGGCAATGATCGCAGGCCCGTTTTCTCCGCCTGTCTGCCAACCGGTGCGCGTGTCCAACCGCAATTCGGCGCCGATTTTTTTCGACGATTCGCTATGGCACTCAAAACAACTCGCTAACAGCACCGGTCGAATCCGTCGCTCGAAAAAGGCAAGTTCCTCCGGATTTGCCGTCAGTGGTTTGGTCGATTCGACCGCACCGCGCCAAATTTCAATTCCTGAAAAGTTTGCAGCGCCACCGCGGCTGGTCAGTCGAATCCGGCCGTCGACGGACTTGGTGACCCAAGGACCCAATTTATCCCAATGCCCTTCACTGCCGCTGTGATACTGTTTCGCGACGACGCGACCATTCAGACTGATATCGAAAGTCTCTGATTGATTATCTTCCCACACGTAGAGGTAGACGGAATAGACGCCTTTGGGAATGTTGGTCAGCACGACTTCGTTGCCGCCCCACCGACTCGATCGAATCATGCGCGCCCGCGCTTCGTCCGTCTCAGGGACGAGGCGCACAGACTGATTCTCGAATGCCTTGTCCCGACAGTCATAGTTGGCTGATTCCTGTCCTTCCCAGGCGTGTTCGTCGATAACCAGGGCCGGGCCGTTCAAGTTCAACCCGCGAAAGAATGTCGGAGGTTCATCGCCCGATGAAGGGCCGACTATCGTGAGCAACGCCGTGGCAACGACGAATAGTCGAACGAATTCTTGTCGAAGCAAACTCATGGCAGCATTTCGGCAATGGGAAGACAGACCGTCGACGACAGACCAACAAAATTGGACGGCGACTATCAGACCGCAACCGGCCCGTCCCGTGAATGTCATTTTGCGTAAATGTTTTGTCAATTTGCGACACGACGATATGCTGTGGGTATGAACAGGAAGATGGTTCGAATCGGTCTGGTCTTCGGTTATGGCCTGGGTTTCTATCGTGAAATCCTGCACGGGATCAACGCGTTCGCGGCAGAACGGCCCGATTGGATCCTGACCCCGATTGCGCCAGACTTGCGATCGTTTCATTCGCCATTGGTCTCGATGCAGGACGGCTTCATCGCGCATGTCTTTACCAATTCCATTGCCAAGGGCCTCGGATCCTTTTCGAAGCCGCTGGTCAATGTCTCGGGAGTCTTGCCTGAGCTGCCATTTCCACGCGTCGCGGTTGATCACGAGGCGGTCGGTCGTATGGTGGCCTCGCATCTGCTAAGTCAGGGAGTGACTCAATTCGGCTATGTGGGTTTCGCACAGCATGCCTTTTCGATTGGTCGTGAATACGGCTTTCGCAGCCAGGTGGAAGAGGCGGGCTTCGATGTCTCTGTGTTTCATGACCACCTGCAACGTGCTGGTGATCCCAACGGATTGTGGCGCTGGAATCCACTGATGCTGGACTGGTTGAAGTCGCTCTCTTCGCCGGTTGGCATCATGACCAGCAATGATGTGCAAGGGATGCAGGTGTCGGAGTACTGTCGGCAGCTCAGATTGCGCGTCCCGGAAGATGTCGCGATTGTGGGCGTTGACGATGACGATTTGCTGTGCAATCTGGCTCGGCCATCGCTTTCGAGTGTTGCCCTGCCAGGTGAACGTCTGGGCTACGAAGCAGCAGGAATGCTCGAACAACTGTTGTTGGGAAAGAAGCTGAAGGAACCGTTGAGGCAGTTGTTGCCCGTTAAGTTACAAGTGCGCCAGTCGTCCGATATCCAGGCGATCCTTGACCCCGACGTGGCCCGGGCCGTTCGCTTTATACGAGAACACGCGGGCGAAGCGATCAATGTCGACGACGTGTTGAAGGTGGTTGCAACCTCGCGTCGTTCGCTGGAGCGCCGGTTCCGTAAGCTACTGAATCGAGGTGTGTGGGAAGAGATTCGTCGAGTGCACCTTGAACTGGCCAAGGCGCTGTTGGTCGACACCGATCTGCCCATGTCGCGCATTGCAGTTCGTGCAGGTTTCACCGACGCGCGACAGCTTTCGATCGTATTTCGCCAGACCTGCGGGATGACACCCACGGCGTGGCGACACCAATTTCGTCCACGGTAAAGGGTGCGGAGTGATTTGGAACAGGCAGTCGCGGCGCAGGATCGTGGTTCGAGTTGATGGCCTGGCGGGTAGTCAGATCAATGGACGATCTTGCCACTCGCGAACGGCGGTACTGCCTTGCGCTGAATGCGTGACATGACATCCTGTGGCATTGAGGTCGAGATCAAACCAACCTCATCCACGTGCATTTCCACGGGTTCCGGAGGCAACTCGGGTGCCAGATAATGGCAGGTATTTCCATCGTGATAATAACAACGGTTCCGCCCGGCGTTTTTGGCCGAGTACAAGGCACGGTCTGCCTTCTGCAGAAATTCGGCTTCGGTTTCGTTGTCACCGATCTCTTTAATGCCGATCGAAGTCGTGATTTGGATTTCAAGATCGGCGACGCGATAGCGGCTGTTTGCAATTTCGCATCGAACGCCTTCGGCGATCTTCATTGCTTCATCGAGTGGAGTTCGTCGCAGCACCGCGACGAACTCTTCACCGCCAAACCGCGCCACAAAGATCTGCTCGCCCAGTGCATTGGTTAGACAACGAGAAATGCATTTCAACAATTGATCACCCACCAGGTGACCATATTGATCATTGATCCGTTTGAAGTAATCGATGTCGAACATCAACAGTGTAAATGTGGGGCCGCCCCGTCGACGTTGGACGAAGGCACGGTTGATCTCCAGGTCCAGGGCGCGCCGATTCGGAATGCCGGTCAGTGCATCGGTTCGCGATTCCTGCACGCAGGAACTCATCATTTCACGTTGACGCACGATCTCGGCCTTCGCGTCGGCCAGATCGGACTGCAGTTTGTGGTTTTCGGCAATCAATTGTTTACCGGCGGACAGCGGATCATTGCCGGAAGACGCAAGGGTGCTGGTGATTTCACTGACCCGCAGTGAATGCTGGCCCACCTGCGAATCCACGCGCGAAGTCAACTCGTCCAGCGAGGTTGCCATTAGTTCCAATTCTTTCGGATTCTGACGGGGAGCGGCTTCTGTCGAGGGATTGGAATTGCCGTCTGCAGGAGTGGTTTTGGATCCGAACCACTGAGGGGCGCGAGCCAAAATGAAGCCGACGAAAAGGCTGATTGTGCAATAGATTGCCGTCGTGTACACGGTAACCGACGTCATCACAATACCCTGTGTATGGCCCGCATTTTCGAGGAAGCTTATCTGGTGATTGACCTGTTTTGGTGACCTGACCTTGCAAGGTGTGTCACTGACGATCTCCGTTCGTCAGGCTGAACTGTTCCAAGGTGAACATAGACCACTGGTAGGACTGTAGCTTGGATTCGCACCAGATGACGTGGTATTCCACGAATTGCCGTCGCGAAATCAGCTCGCCTGCAGGCTTTGATCTGCATTGGACGATAGGCTTTCGACCATTTCCTGATTTGCTTCGAACAATCGCTGATTCAGTGCGTTCGCCGCGTCCTGACTTTCCTTCAGTCGCAGCGCCGCGTTCACGCGGCTGCGCAATTGCACGATGCTGAGTGGTTTGACGAGATAGTCGTCTGCACCGGCAGACATCATGCGCGCCATCTCGTTGGGGCTCGAACGGCCCGAGAACACCAGCACCTTGATGTTTCCCAGTCCAATTCGATTGCGAATAATCTTCAGCAGTTCCAGACCAGACATGACCGGCATTTCGATGTCGGTTAAAACCAGGTCATAGACTGTTTCGTTGAGTAGCGCCAGCGCTGATTCACCATTTTCTGCTTCATCGCAGTCGATGCCCTCCGAGATCAGCGAGAGCTTCACGCACTTACGGACGGTCGGTTCATCGTCCACAATCAGCACTCGTGGCTTGCGTCGCATTTCGCTGGAAGCGGGTTCTGACACTGACAAACCTGGGAAGCTGCGCATACTTCGTTCGGGTTTGGGCTCAGCTCGTTTCGTTTCTACAAATGGTATTAGCGCCGTCATAACGGCCGTTGGTGTTTGATACCGATCACCAGGTTGGATCGCCATCATGCGCGTGACGATCGACGCCAATTCTGCGGGCAGGTCCGGGCGCACTTCCAGGATCGACGGTGGCGGCTGATTCAAGCGGCGCAGGAAATCTTCGACCACGCGACCGTTCGAAACGAATGGCGCCTGTCCCGTCAGGCACCAATACAACGTCGCACCAAGACTGTAGATGTCGGCTCGAATATCGACGGCACTGGCATCCTGAGCTTGCTCTGGGGCCAGGAAATCGATTGTTCCCAACCATGCACCGGGATTCGTCATGCGACTGCCGTATTGTCGAGATAGTCCAAAATCCAGCAGTTTCGCAATGCCATCCGGCGTCATGATGATGTTCGACGGCTTGATGTCTCGATGCACCAAGTTCTGCTTGGCTGTTTCTTGCAGTGCGTTCGCTGCCTGGAAGATCAAATTGCAAGCTTGCTCTTTCGACAGGGCACCATTCGTCCGCACCTCGTCATCGAGATTTGTGCCTGGCACGTATTCCATGACGAAATACAGCAACCGATCACCGTTCTCGCGATTGAAGGCTTCGCCCGCATCGATGGCGCCGACGATATTCCGATGTTGTAATCGAGCGACGTTCCAAGCCTCGTTCTCGAACCGTCGGACAAGATCAGGTTCAAGATCCTGTGCCGTCTGGACCTTGATGGCGACGACGCGAGGCAGTCGGATGTGTTCGGCTTTGTAGACTTGGCCCATCGCGCCATGACCCAGTCGGCCAATCAGGCGATAGTTTCCCAGCACCATGCCGAAACGTTGTCCTGAACGCAGACGTTCAGCCTGATATTCGGTGAGCAGGTGGTACTCGACAAGATGCACAAGCAGGCAATCGTCGTCGCCTTCCGCAATGAGGTTAGCTCGCTTCGCGATGTCGAGATGTTCCCAGTCATGACGTCGAATAATCGACGATTGGAGCAGGTCCTCCAGCAATCCATGCGCGCCATCCCACGGGGGCTGAGCATCATGGGTGGCTCGCCCCGATGGACAGATCGTTGGAGAAAAGATGTCTGTCATATTCGCAGAAATTCTGACGGACATTTCCTGCGGATCGGTTTGCAAAGCGCAACGATGCCGCGATGGAAGTTAGCCCTGGACAGTGATCGAAGGGGAATGAAATCTCTGAACATGAAATTGTGTACCGGCTGGGGAATTCAGCAAATCTCTTGGAGCTACGACAGCAGAGACGAGATTTTCAGCCGCAAGTGATAAAACCTCCGCTTACAATTGGGATGATCCGCACAATCGGTGATGTTGGTTTGCCTGGAACTACGGACGACTCAACCATCGCCGCGAACAGAACAACGATTATTCATGTTAAGTCGTCTTCGAAGCATCTTTCTGCCGGTCGGCATCGCTTTCGCGATGACGTGCTTGTTTTGGTGGCCCCTTTACGGTGGTGCCGGTTTTATCGGGGGCGATCTGTATCCCTATTTCTTTCCACAAAAGGCCTTCTATGCCGACTGTCTCAAAGCTGGCGCCTTTCCGTTGTGGAATGATCTGACAGGTTTTGGTTATCCGGTGCTGGGCGAAAGCCAGACGGGTGCGGCTTATCCATTTCACTTGGTGCTGTACCGCTGTCTCGATCTGAACACGGCTTACAACTGTGAACATTTGTTGCACTACATTCTCTGCTTTCTCGCGACCTGGCTGTTTGCAAGCCGACTCGGACTGAGGAAGGCAGGCGCCGCGTTGTCGGCCATTGTCTTCACCTACGGCTGGTTTCCACCCAGGGCTTGTCTGGAATGGGCGATATTGACTGGCGCCTGGATGCCGGTCGCGTTGTGGTGCGCCGAGTCGCTTTTGCAAACACGACTGTGGCGGTACAGCATCGGATTGAGTGGTGCCATCGGTCTGCAGCTATTGGCTGGTCACTACCACCTGGCGTTCATCACACTGCTGCTGATCGTCACGTTTACGGCCTTTCGATTGGCATTCGACCCATCGAATGCAACACAACGAGCCAACTCCAGCGATCCAGCCGGCAGAACTACGATCGTTGCTGTCGTCGTGTTGTCGATCATTGCCGGATTTGCTTTGGCGGCGATACAGGTGATTCCTACCTGGGAATTGAAACAGCGCAGTTCGCGTGTCGTCCAAAGTGATGAATACGATCCCGCCTATGGACATCTTCCTCCCGCTTACCTTTCGCAGGTTGTCGCTCCCTGGCTCTGGTACAGCCCACTCGCGATCGAAGAAGAGAATTCGGTCCGCGATGTGTCCGAATTCCTGGCACCGTGGCATTGGTTCGGCCCTATGCACGATCTGCAAGGCGCCCTCCAGCGCAGTCGGAGCACTGTCAGGGCGGGCACGAACAAGATTGAGGCCCATCTGTTTTGCGGTCTGGTTCCAATCGGTTTGGCGTTGATGTGGATGGGGATGTGGATGGTTTGCCGGCGCCGGATGGTGGGGCCGAACGGGCCGCCGACGCTCGTTCAATCAACCACAATCTACTGGGCGATCGCCGGATGTGGTGCGATGATTTACGCGACAGGAATACTGCTTCCGATCGGCCTACACCTGCCAGGTTTCAGTTTCTTTCGTGGCCCAGGTCGATACGGAATCGTGACAACGCTCGCAGTGGCATTGTTTGCGGGCCAAATGTTGCAATGGTTATTGGCGTGCGTGTCATCCCGGGTGGGTCGTATCGCCATCATGTGCGTCGTGTTTGGCTCGACGTGTGGCGACTTGTGGCTCGTCAGTCGCATGGTTCGTTACACCTCTATCGTCTCGCCTCCCCGGATCAATCTGCGCGAATTAAGCCCGGTTCGAGAGAAATTGCAGGCCGAGCTGATGCCGCCACGCTTGCTGGCTCCAGGGCCCAACGTTGGCAACCTGCTGGGAGTCTCCTGCGTTCCCTGGTACCTGGGCATCGCACCGGCCGAATACCTCGACCCTCGGTACGCGATGCCGCCGATCCCAAAACCGTCAGACGATCATCAACGCACCACTGCTTCAGTGGATTTAGTCGAGTGGCTTGGTCGAATGGGTGTCACTCACGTATTGAGTTTTGACAAAGTGGATACCACATCGTGGCATGCGGAACCGGTCTTCAGCGGCGTCGATCCGTTTTTGAACTCCGTCTGGGGACGTGGTCAAGAACCAATCTATCTTTATCGACTCGTGTCACATAGAGCGGGCGCCTCTGGTGTCATTTTTCCCGGTCGGATTTCCTCGTCCAGTGACGTCGGACGAGTGACGCCCATGAATTGGCGAACGACTCCCGCAGAAACCAGGCGCTATGCCATCGGACAGTCCGCTCAGCCCGGCTCGACGTTGGTTGTTACCGAGCTCGACTATCCAGGCTGGTCAGCCAAACAAGGCGACGTCCATTTGAAGCAGAACTCGGCAGGCATGTTTCGAACCGTCGAATTGACTGACAGCAGGTCGGACGTTATCTGGACCTACCGACCGGCGAGCGTCTACTACGGTGCCATCATTAGTCTGACGACGTTGTTGTTTCTGGCAGCAATCGCACACGTCAGGTTTTGGCATACCGAGTGGCTGGATCGAATGTTGAGTTCATTCCATCGTGGCAAATAAGTCGGCGCTCTCGACAACGAGGATTCTCAATAGTCGACGCGCATCAGGTACAAGCCTTGGGGTGGGGCGGTCTCGCCAGCGTGAGTGCGGTCGCCCATCGTCAGAATGCGACGCATGTCATTTTCCGTCCAGCGTCCGCGTCCGATGTGAATCAACGTGCCGACAATCGTGCGAACCATGTTATACAAGAAACCGTCGGCTTGAAGATCGACGAATAAAAATGCCGGTTCTGCTGAGCCGAAACTCGATGTCGGTTCATTCGATGTTGCGAGTTGAGCGTCCGGCAATTCGGCCATTCGTGTGTCCCAGGCCGCCCACCCCGAAGTACGAGTGACACTTGCGTGCATTATCGTTCTGACGCTGGACGATCGATTGGGCCATTGCGTTTCGAAGCAACGAAAATCGTGTGTCCCCTGCAATACCTGGATGGCCGCCCGCATCGCCGCTTCGTCCAGGCGCGACCGTTGCCACATCACCGCATGGCGCAGGAACGGCAACCGGATCGGACTGTTGTGAATGACATAGCGATACCACTTTCGTTTGGCATCATAGCGCGCGTTAAAGCCTGATGGCACGTCGACCGCGTCGCGCACAACGACGTCGGCGGGCAGAAACGGGGCCAGACCATGGACGAATCCACGGCAGGGTGTTGTCGCCTTGGTCTCGAAGCTGATCACCTGGCCGATGGCATGAACGCCTGCATCCGTTCGGCCTGACGCGATGACCTTGATTGATTCACCGGTGAACTCGCTTAACGCCTGTTCCACCACTGCCTGTAGCGCAATTCCGTTCGGTTGAACCTGCCAGCCAAAATAGTCGGTCCCGTCGTAAGCGAGTGTCATTCGCAACGTGCGCTTGGGTGTTGGACCATCGGCGGGTGACGGGCTGGATTCCAAATCAAACGTTCAAAGTGAGAGGAATGTGGGAAAGATCAAGCGAGGCCAGCAGGCTGACGTGATCATCGCAAATACTTCACGACTTGGCTAATTCTTCGGACGGCCTCGTCAACTTCGTCCTGAGTTGTCAGGCAACTGAGCGTCAACCGCAACGCCGACCGATACAGTTCTGCAGGCAAGCCCATCGCGACCAGAATCGGTGTCGGTTCGATTGAGCCGCTGGCGCACGCACTTCCCAGCGAGGCTGCCACGCCTTCCAGATCGAGTGCGACAAGCAACGCTTCGCCATCGACACCGGGAAACGAGATGTTCAGCGTGTTCGGTAATCGATCTGCCTCTCGTCCGTTGACGACCGCTGGAGGCGCCTCGGCGAGAAGCTGGGTTTCCAGGCGATCACGAAGACGTGTGACGTAGGTTGTCCGCGCCGCTTGCGACTGGTGCCACAGCTCGAGTGCCTTGGCCATTCCTGCCACAAGTGCGACCGCTTCGGTGCCCGCGCGCCGACCGGTTTCCTGCAGCCCTCCGACGGCGAAACCGGGCGCCAGTTGGACGCCCTCACGCACCAGTAATCCGCCGATCCCGCGTGGACCATGAAATTTGTGGGCACCGAAACTGAGCGTCGTTGCGCCCAGGTCGCGAAACTTGACAGGCAACTTTCCGACTGCCTGGACGCCATCCAAATGTACAGCGAACCCCGACCTCGCGGCTTGATCAACCAGTGGCTTCGTCTGCTGGATCACTCCCGTTTCATTGTGAGCCAGAATGACCGCCGCGAGTCGGCACTGAGTCCAATCGCGATCCGTCCAACAGGACGAAGTCAGATCGAACAGACCAGAACCGTCGACCGACAACGTATCGATCTGCCATCCCTGTTTCTGGCGAACATGACACGCTTCAAGATTGGACGGATGCTCCCCTGGCGATGCCACAATCGTTGCGGGCTGACAAGCGGTCAATCCGAGCACCGCCAGATTGTTGGATTCCGTCCCGCCGCTGGAGAAGATCAATTCTCCAGGTATCGCACCCAGAATCGTCGCGATCTGCTCGCGACTGTCTTCGAGAACGCGACGCGCCCGGCGACCCGGCGCGTGCCGACTGCTGGGATTGCCATATGAGTCTCTCAAGTGCCGCGCGACAGTTTCGACGACTTCCGGCAAGGGTTGAGTCGTCGCGTTGTTGTCCAGATAGATTTCAGACACAAATCAGCTCGATACATCGTCGAAGCTTGCTCGACGAGATTCAAAAGGACGAGGGACAGGATACGTTGAGGGTGCTGATTCAGTGCGATACCTGATCAGAAACGGGGATCAGATTGCCGTCTGAATCGAATGCCATCTCGGTCGGCTGCGAAATCTGTTCGAGATCGGGACGACCCGGTAGGTCTTTCAAGTAGGCTTCGCTGACGAGGACTTCCCCGAGGTGCAGCGTGTCTGGAATCTGCGTGACGCGGGAATGAACCGGTTCGACCAGGCCGCATGTGTGCAGCGCGTTGGTGATGACTTCGCGATCTGTGTCATAGGCGATTGGGATCATCGCCGCGGTAGGATGCAGACCGGTGATGCAGTTGATATTGGTGATCTTGCGGTCAATCGCATCGGCCGTGCGCTGATTGGTGAATTCGCTGATTCCAATTCCGGTTGCATTGCCGTGAGTCTCGTCAGTCAGTCCTCGAACGAAGATCCGTTTGCAGCGGGCCTGATCCCGATCCGTGGCGGCGTGGTCGTTAAATTTGCGTCCAACCACATTGGTGTCCAACCCGGTTCCACTGATGTTCTTACCGATCTTGTCGATGATCAGCAGATCGGTGTAGGTAAACGGAAGCCGCGGCAACCACTTCGCCGCAAGTTTCAACAGTTCCTTTTCGCGTTCCAAAAACCGTTCCGGAGCGACGCCCTCGATCAATGCCGTTTCGTCATAGGCATTCTCAACGATGGCCAGTCCACCAACGACTCGACACCTCGAGATCACAGACGCTGCCACAGCGGTGATGATTTCCATGAAACTGTAATCGGCAATTGCACGGTGATAGATTTTGGCACCTTCGTGCTTGCCCAAGCCGATCAACATCATCTTGTGCAAGCCCGATTCGACGTCGCCCACGAACCCGGTGTGCGGTTTTACGCGGCCGACGATAAACACATGATCGGCTTGCGACGCATGTTTGTCGAAATGCACCGGAATCCCCTGCGGTGTCTTGTCGACGATGACCGTCTCCATTGAGGCCCGCAGTTCGCAACCCATCTTCTCGGGTGTGATGCCATAGTGTTCGAGCAGTTGAGTCTGTCCGGCCGCGGTGCCGCCACCATGGCTGCCCATCGCCGGAACGATGAATGGTTTGGCTCCGATTGATTTGAAGTGATCGACAACGGCACGCGTGATCTGACCGATGTGCGCGATACCACGGCTGCCTGCCGTGATCGCGACAGACTGTCCTGCCCGGATGCGGTCATTCAAAGGCAGCGATGCCAATTGCTGCGTTACTTCGGTTGTAATATTGGAAACGCGTCGCGCATCGAATTTCTGACGAATGCGAAACATCCGGGGAAACGTTGACATGGGCAAGCCTGTGCTGAAGTCAAAGTGTGCGAGTTAAGTTGAGCGAATCACCTATAAGTTTGTCTGCAGGTGATGCGCAATTCTATGCCGAGCTGAAGCTGACGCTGATGCAAGAGTTCTGCTCCAAACAGTACCAGGAATTACCTGACCACGACTCCCTTCTTCAGGATCAGGTTTGCATACACGGCGGTTTCACCGGTGGCGACGATGGCATAGGCAGACTTGGCAAAATCGTAAAAGCGGAATCGCTCGATAGGTCGCAGCTCAATCTCACGTTCTTCGTGATGCTTCAAGACCTTGCGATATTCTGTCCAGATTGGTGGATCGGCCGCCGCTTCGTTGACTGGCTGCATCACGCTGGCGGGATGATCGACGAACGAATCAAGTGGAAAAAATTTCAGGATGGCGTCGAGCAATTCAACCACTCCGTGTCCGTCGGCCCGAACACTCCGTTGTGCACAGCTTTCGGCGGGAAAGTTTCCGTCGGCCAGCACGATCTCGTCTCCATGGCCCATCCGCATCAGGATGGACATCAGTTCGGGCGAAATGACGGGCGGAATCAGCTTTAACATGGTGTCACATCATTGAAAAAAGTTTAGAATCCGTGGTTACATGATTCTAACCAACTGGATCGGGGATTCACGAGTCCTTTGTAGTTGCAGGACGCGTGCGCCGCGAGTTTCAGTCGAATATCGGAATCCCACGATGCGCGCGAACCCCGTATCAAGACGACACTTGCTGGCCACCGCGGCTGGTGGTTTCGGTTCATTGGCTTTGGCCGACTTGCTGGGCCGATCCAATCTTCTGGCGGAAGAACCACGGCCAGAATTCAATGGCGGATTGCACCACAAGTCGAAAGTACGACGCGTCATTCAGTTGTTCATGAATGGCGGCGCCAGCCAGATGGACCTGTTCGACTATAAGCCCGCTCTTTTTAAAAACGCGGGCGAAAAGTTCGATCCGGGTCAGGGAGAACGCGTCGAAGCGGCGACCAGTGCTCCAGGAAGCGTCCTGAAACCTCCGTTCGAATTTCGGCAACATGGCGCGTGCGGACGGTGGGTTTCCGATCAACTGCCGTTTCTGGCGAAGCACGTCGATCGCCTGGCATTCTGCATGGCGATGCAATCAAAGACGAATGTGCATGGCCCCGGAAGTTATTTGATGAATACCGGTTTCCTGCTGCCCGGTTTTCCCTGTATGGGGGCGTGGATCAGTTACGGACTGGGTAGCCTGACCGACAATTTGCCAACGTTCGTGGTGCTACCCGACGCACGCGGACTACCGTACAACCAGAAAGGGAACTTTTCGCCTGGGTTTCTGTCGGCCCGGCATCAGGGCACGATCCTCAGTACGACATCGCCGGAACCGATCGCCGATCTGCAGGCACCAGCCTCTGCCGCGTTCATCACGCCTGACGCTGATCGCGAAGGCCGGCAATTGTTGGACAAACTCAACCGCGATCATCTGCGATTGAATGAGGGTGATTCGCGACTGGAAGCCAGGATCCGTGCTTATGAACTGGCAGCGAAACTGCAATTGAGTGCTCCTGAGGCATTTGATTTGAGCAGCGAATCAGAGGCGACTCACAAGGCGTACGGCCTACAGGAAAAGCCGACCGAGGATTTCGGCAAACGCTGTTTGCTGGCACGTCGATTGATCGAACGTGGGGTCAGGTTTGTCCAGGTGTGGAGTGGTGCGGGCGGACCGAGCAATAATTGGGACAACCACAACAGTATCATTAATGAATTGCCGCCAATGTGTCTATCGACGGATCAACCGATCGCAGCGCTGCTCGCAGATCTCGATCAGCGAGGTTTGTTGGAAGACACCCTGGTCTTGTGGAGCACGGAGTTTGGCCGCATGCCGTTCTCGCAAGGCAGCGAGGGCCGCGATCATAACGGTGGGACATTTGTAGGCTGGATGGCCGGAGCTGGCGTCAAAGGCGGTACGACGTTCGGAGAAAGTGATCCCTGGTCCTGGCGCGCCGCGCATGACATCACCACGACCTATGATTTCCACGCGACCGTCCTGCATCTCTTGGGCATCGATCACGAACGATTGACCGTCCGCCACAACGGAGCGAACCGTCGATTGACGGATGTCCACGGACACGTCATTCATCAACTGTTATCGTGATGCAATCTTGGCATCAACGAACACCATTCCAGGATTGAGGCAACCGATGAATCTGACGCTACGACGCGGCTTGGGACTCTGTCTGCTTATGATCTACGCCTTCGTGACTGAAACCCAATGTAGGGCTGCGGACGAGCCCCAGAAAGAAGGACAACGACTGTCACTATGGAACGGAAAATCCCCCATCGGGAACGGCGAAACCGAAGACGCTGATGCCTGGATCACGGTGCATCTGGCTCCAAAACCCGATGGCGACGCATTTGTGATCTGCCCCGGTGGTGGTTACGGCGGCCTGGTCACCGGTGCCGAAGGTCACGGCATCGCGAAATGGCTGAACGGTCACGGCATCACCGGTATCGTCCTCGAATACCGCCTTCCCAAAGGACGCTCGATGGTCCCTTTGTTGGACGCTCAACGAGCGATTCGAACTGTACGGTCGAATGCCAAAACCTGGAAGATCGACCCGGCTCGAATTGGCATCATCGGCTTCTCCGCCGGTGGGCATCTGGCCTCAACGGCAGCCACTCACTTCGACAAAGGAGACGCGGCAGCCAAAGATCCGATCGAAAAAGTCAGTTGTCGACCCGACTTCGCCATCCTGATCTATCCCGTCGTGACAATGGGTGAAAAAACTCATCAGGGGTCGAAATCAAACCTGCTGGGGAAAGATCCGACAGCAGCGCAGATCGAATTGTTCTCCAACGAAAAGCAAGTCGCAGACGCGACACCACCGATCTTCCTGGCACATCCATTGGACGACACCGTCGTCGTCCCCGACAACAGCCGCATGCTGTATGAAGCCTTGGTTGCTCACAAGATTTCCGCAGAATACCTGGAGCTACCATCTGGCGGTCACGGCTTGAACGGTTACCAGGGGCCAATGTGGGACGCTTGGCAGGAAAAGTCTCTGATCTGGCTGTCGAAACTGAAGGTCCGTCAGTAATGCGGTAAGAATTGTCAGAGATTTCGAAGTGATCGAATGTCTCAAAGTTGCCGGTAATCGGCAATCGATTATTTCGCCTCGATACAAAACAGATGGTTCTCGCCGCGAATGAATAACTGGTTGTCCACCGGAGCTGGCGTTGCGTCAACTGTTTCATCCACCGAATTGGTCGCGACGATTTCCAGCCTGTCAGCGTCTTTGATGACAACTGTCGTACCGTTCCGTCCGGTCAGATAGACATGTCCACCGGCCGCAATCGGTGAGGCATAGATTTCAGTGAGACCTGGGATCCGAGTCGCGGTGTAGTGTGGTTTCCCTGTGGCAACATCGACACAGGTCAACGGAGCGACCTTGGCCTTGTGGAAATAGATCCGTCCCTGCGACAGCAGCGGAGACGCGACGTCGGGCGTGTCTCGATCGATCACCCATTCCACATTCTTGGTCCCTTTGATGTCGCCGCGGCCATCCAAATGAAATGCGGCCATAAACGATCCCTGGTGTCCGCTGCCGACAACCACCAAACCCTTGTCAGCCACCGGTGACGCGATCGGCCGCTGTGTCTGGCCCGGACAGCGCCACAACTCGTTGCCGCTGTCTAGATCGTAGCTGCGTGCGAACCGTTGACCGTTCATGATGACCTGTTTCTGACCGTGATTGTCGACTACCAGCGGAGTTGCCCAGCAGGTGGGTTCGTCACGATCCTGTTTCCATTCGGTTTTGCCGGTCAGCTTGTTCAACGCATACAGACGCGAACCACCCTCGTGATCCCACGGGATGATAATCTTGTCGCCGGACAACGTCGGTGAACTGCCCTCGCCAAAGCTGTTACGGATTCGCATGTTGCCGAAGTCGTCACGCTTCCAGACGAAGTCGCCTTTCATCGAGTAGCAGTACAGGCCACGCGAGCCGAAGTGAGCGTACACATGTTCGCCATCGGTACAGGGCGAAGCAGACGCAAATCCATTGGTTCCGTGCGTGTCCTCGTGTGGTTTGGCGGTCGACGCGGTTTTCTCCCACTGCAACTTGCCATCATCACGGTTGTAGCACAGCACCTTGTATTCCAGCGGCGACAGCTTCCCTTCGTTTTTGCCCGCCGACACGGCCGTCGTGATAAAGACCTGGTTGCCCCAGATAATCGGAGACGACGATCCACGGCCGGGAATCGAAACCTTCCATTTCACGCTCTTGCTGCTGCTCCATTCCGTTGGCGGATTCGCTGTGGGCGACGAACCGTTTCCGGTCGGCCCACGCCAATGAGCCCAATTGTCTGCTTGAGCGACTGAAGTCAAAGTGAGGCAAGCCAAGGCAACATACGTGACAAGATTTCGCATGACGATTCCCGATCGAATTGACACGTCGTCAGCTTCGGAGGCAGGGAAGCTAACACAAACAAGTGATCGGGATTCTATCGTCATCCAGATCCGCTGGGCAGGGTTGGCTTGAGACCTGAACTTCCTTTTCAGATCTGGTATTAAGCTGCACTTGTCCGACGAAGCTCGCTCGCACCTTGGTGTTCATACACCAGGTCCATCGGGTCTCCTCACCCTACCCGAGTCCATCGCGATTTGGGTCTCGATTCAGATAAGGTCTTTCGCAGAAGACAAACACGCAATGTGTCGTGCTGAGTGCGTAGGAAACCCAATGAAATCGCGACGTCATTTGATTACAGAAACGTAAGCACAAGGCGTCTGCGAATACACGCATTTCTGTCGTGAATTGCTTAGCGTGTGCACTCTCCAGTAAATCCTGTTTAGATCTCCTAAACTGCGCGAATGTCCGTTCATGCTCGTGGAAAGTTTGTCCGATGCAGATGACTCACTGGTTAACCTGGCTGACTTCACGTCTGAACTCTACACGGAACTATCGACGAGCATCACACCGATCTCAAATCTATCGGTCGTTGAGCGGCTCTAACTCGTTGTATGTTGAACGAATGGAGAATCGGCAGTTGCTGTCAGCAACGACGATTGTCGTCACGACGTCGGCAGACTCGATCGCACTGGGGCAGTCCGAAGTTCTGACAGCGACCGTGACGAGCACTGGTGGAACTCCCAGCGTCGGAACCGTGACATTCTTCGACGGTCCGACGGCAATCAGTGCACCGATTGCAATTGGGGCGGATGGAACGGCGTCGTTCACGACCGGTTCATTGCCAGGCGGAGCGAACACGATCACCGCCACCTACAGCGGCGGTGGAACGTTCGATCCCAGTGCAACCGAGGTCAATTGGAATTCAATCGCATTGAACATCGCTGGAACGGGCTCGGCTGGCTTTAGTGGGGATGGTGGCCCGGCGGTGGCGGCCCTGATGAACGACACGGAATTTCTGGTTGTTGATCTCGCGGGAAATGTCTACTTCGACGACTTCGGAAACGACATCGTCCGGCGCATTGATGCCGTTACTCATGTCATCACTAGCTACGCAGGTAACGGTATCCATGGTGTGATTGGAGACGGTGGTTTAGCGACTGATGCCGAGCTCGACAATCCCGGCGGATTGGCGGTTGACGCGGCCGGGAACTTGTATATCGCCGACACCGGTGCCGAATGTATCCGTGAAGTGAATGCCGTCACCCACGTCATCACGACGATCGCGGGGACGAACAATCAATTTGGGTTTGCCGGTGATGGTGGCCCTGCAACTTCGGCATTAATGGAGTTCTTCGATAGCTCTGACAGCGGGATCTCAATCGACGCTGCAGGCAATCTTTACATATCGGATTCTTACAATTCTCGAATTCGAAAAGTCGACGCCACCACGCACATCATCTCGACAGTGACCGGAGACGGTGACTTTGCAACACCTCTCGAGAATGTTCCCGCTTCCAGTTCAGCGATCAATGATCCCTTTGGAATCGCCACGGATTACGCGGGGAACTTGTACATCACCATGTTTGGCAGCCGGGTTTCCCGAATTGACGCTGCCACGGGACTCATTTCCACGTATGCAGGAAATGGAACCTACGGGTATTCGGGGGATGGCGGCCCTGCCACATCGGCGCAAATTGCTCAATCGCGACGGCTGGCCTTCGATGCTTCGGGGAATATGTACATTGGCGATACCGGAGATGGATATCTGCGTCGAGTCGATGTGCAGACGCACATCATCACAACCGTGATGGGTTATAGCGGGACTGCCATCACCTTCGACTCCGCCAACAACCTGTACGTTTCCGGCGGTGCCTACAACAACGTCGTCGAATACAAGAGTGGCGGTGCAGCCGTGATGGTTTCGAAGATCACGCCAACCGTGGTCGCGAGTGACAATGGCGGCACCTACAGCGGCAGTGCATATCCCGCATCTGCGTCGGCAACGGGACTGGGTGGTGTCACTGTCAGCGGCACCGACATTTTCACCTACTACCAGGGCAGCGACACCACGGGCGCCGTACTGAGTGGGGCTCCTGTTGATGCCGGGACGTACACGGTCGTGGCTGCGTTCACCAGCACTGATCCAAGTTACGGCAATGCGGTGAGTGAGCCAGTGACTTTCACGATCAGCGATGCCGACAGTAGCGTCTCGGTCGTTGCTTCGACGAATTCGGTCGTTTATCAAGGTTCGGTCACATTGACAGCCACTGTCACCAGCCCCGCCGGGACACCGAATTCAGGAACGATCAGTTTCTGGTCTGGCGCCACCTTCTTGGGATCGTCGGCCGTCGGCAGCAACGGCAAAGGTTCAATCGCGACGCAACTATTGCCCGTTGGCCATGACCTCGTGACTGCCGTTTACAGCCAGGGAGGGAATTTTGCTGGCAGCACGTCTCCAAGGATCACAATCGATGTTGGTCAGGCGGTCTCATCCATTGCACTAACCACGTCTGCGACATCGATCAGTTTCGGTCAATCCATCACCCTGACGGCAACCGTGACATCGACAGCGACGATCGACGGCGGATTTGTGACGTTTTACGACGGAAATACACCACTGGGAATTCCTGTCGTTGTCGGTCGTGACGGGAAAGCACAAGAGTCAGTGACATCTCTTGTGACAGGCATCCATGCGATGACGGCGTCCTACAGTGGATCCGCAATCATCGCCGCGAGCCGGACGACGCTGACGTCGTCGTCGGTCATCGACACGATCGCAGGCAACGGAACCGCTGGATTTACTGGTAACAATGTCATCGCCACCACAGCCGAGCTGAACACACCTGCGGGAATTGCCGTCGATGCAAACGGTGATTTGTTCATCGCCGATTACGTCAACAATGTCGTCCGCGAAGTCGACCCAACGACACACCTGATCACAACGATCGCTGGCGGCGGAAGTCACGGGGCCGTCAATTTCAGCGGACAAGCGACAGACGCAAAGTTGAATGGTCCGATCTCACTGGCTCTGGATAATGTCGGTGATCTGTTTATCGCCGACGCCACAAACAATGTCATTCGAGAAGTGGTCCTGGCAACAGGGGCCATCACGACGGTCGCTGGTGGTGGAACGAATAATGGAAATGGTGTGCTCGCCACAGCGGCGGTCTTGCAGAATCCGCAGGGTGTCGCCGTGGATACCAATGGAGTCTTGTATATCGCCGAGTATGGCCGCAATGCGGTCCGCGAAGTCGATCCGGGGACGCATCTGATTACCACTGTTGCGGGAAACGGGATTCATGGTTACCTGGGTGATAACGGCGCTGCCACGTCCGCCGAACTGGCATATCCAACGGGTGTGACTGTCGACGGTCAAGGGAACCTGTTCATCGCCGACTACGGCAATAACGTGATCCGCAAGGTGGCGAACGGAATCATCACCACCGTGGCGGGCAATCACACGTCGATCAGCGGTGGAGAGCAGGTCGCGGCAACTTCGGTCGGCTTGCACGGTCCCTTCGGAGTGTCAGTCGACTCGTCCGGGAACGTGTATTTTGCGGAAACGTACAACCACTCTATCCGCGTTGTCGAGGCGGCAACTCAGAAGATCTCGACGTTTTCCGGAACCGGAAGCGTTGGATTCAGTGGGGATAATGGCCCATCCAACACAGCTCGGTTGTCGTATCCCACAGGTGTGGCCATCGATCCCTTTGGCGACGTCTTTATTGCCGATCAAGGGAACAACCGAATTCGCGAGATCGTTGCCGGTCAGGTTGTGATCGTAACGCCCAGCGTACCGACCGTCACGACGCCAACGACAACCAGCATCACCAGCGGTTCGGCAGTTCTGGGTGGAACGATTGCCAGTGATGGTGGTGCGCCTGTCGCCGCCACGGGCTTTTTGTACGCACTGACGAGCGTCAATGCGAACCCGACCCTCGGAGGCGTCGGAGTGAGCAGCGCCGTCGGTTCGGCCACATCCGCCACCTTCACAGCGAACGTCACGGGCCTCGATCCGAATGCGAGTTACACCTTTGTCGCGTTTGCTGCGAATGTCGCGGGAATCAGCTATTCGTCTTTGGGGACATTCAATACGTTGCCGGCTCCCACGGTAACGGGTGTTGATGTGAGCCAGGTTTACACCAAGGGTTCGGAGCCAATCCCCATTGCGGCCAACGTGTCGATTGCTGATCCGAACGGCTACGACATTATTAGCGCGATCGTCACAGTCGCCAACTGGCAAGGGGAGGACCGATTGAGCTTCCTCAACTCTTATGCACTGCAACACACATTCACTGTCAATTCGTCGACGAACATCGCGACGTTGACACTGACTGGTTCGGCGACTTCGGCCGCCTATCAGGCGACATTGCAAACACTGATGTATCAGGACGTGAATAGCAATGTTCCCGTGATGACGACACGCATGGTCAGCATCACAATCAACGACGGCTACGCCGACAGCGATCCCGTCTCAACGAACATCACTTACCAGAATGTCGATCTGGCACCGCTGCTTAGCACGGTCGACACGACCTCAGTGACGGCCACGGCCAATGGAGATGCGGTGATCTTGTCAAGCACCGTGGCAGTCACCGATCCGGATAGTAACTCTCTGAACAAACTGGTCATTCAAATCACTTCAGGATATCAGCACAGCGCGAACAATCAGGACGTGCTGTTGTTCAACAATCAAAATGGCATCGTCGGACTGTTCGACATGTCAACGGGCACCTTGACTCTGACCGGTCATAGTTCGCTGAGCAATTACCGACTCGCCATGCGATCGATCCTGTTCAGTTCCACCGGACCATCAATCGCCACCGGAACGCGCACGCTGACATTCACCGCAACAGATGATGACGTGCACACGTCTGGGGTCAGCAGCATTCCGGTCACTCGACACGTCAATGTGAAAGCCTTGCCCACATTTTCGGGGGCGAATCCAACTCAGATCTTCATCAAGGGATCGCCGCCAACCGTGATTGCACCGAGTTTGGTGATTTCCGAGTCCTTGACCGCACAGATCACTTCAGCCACCGTGACGATCACAAACTGGCAAGGTGAAGATCGACTGACGTTCTACAACTTTTATGCATTGCAGCACACGTTCACCGTCAATTCCGCAACGCAGACGGCCACGTTGACGCTGACAGGCAACGCATCCGCTGCCGCCTACCAGGCGACGTTGCGTACGGTGATGTATCAAGACGTTAACCACAACGCACCGAATTTGTCCGTCAGGACGGCAACGATCACGGTAACCGACAACAGCTCGAACACCGCCTCAACGGCCGTCAGCATCTATGATCAAAACGTCAATCTTTCACCTGTTTTGTCGGTCATTGAAACCAATCCGCTGGTGTACACAGTGAATGGGTTACCGGTTGCGATCTCGTCCACAATTCTGGTTAATGATCCTGACAGCAATTCGCTCGGTCGCCTGACAATTCAAATCTCCAGCGGCTATCAGAACAACGCTCAAGGAAATGATCGGTTGTCGTTCGTCAATCAGAATGGCATCAGCGGATCGTTCGATGCCGTGACGGGCACGTTGACTCTAAATGGCATCAGTTCCCTCAGCCACTATCGATCCGCGGTTCGTTCGGTGCTGTTCAGTTCATCAGGTTCGTCGATCAGCACAACCGCACGGACCTTGACTATCAGCGGCTTCGATGATGGAACACCGACGCCCCTGAGCTCCAACTCCGTCACGCGGACAATTTTGATCTCGACGTGACCCAGCGGGACTGTGACTTCGTCGAAGCAATGTACGACACCTGCCTCGTTGTACATCTCGAACGGGGCTGCCCCTGGACGGAGCGGCTTGGCTTGCCAGGATTTCTCGGACAAAAGCTTTCTTCTTGCGAGCGCCCACACCGTGAGCAAATCGAGTGTGCAGGTGATCACACGGTGTCATCTACGTTGGTTTTCCAAGTGGTGATCCGATTGTCGTTTCTGCTTGGTGGTTTGCAAACTCAAGTGGCCGTGCGCACTGTCGAGTGTGTTTGTCTGGTCGCGAACCAAGCGTGTTCCCGGACTTCCAGAGCACCGGAGTCCCTCGGCCACCCATCAGTGAGGTCAGACCCATCATTCATCGTGCCTCGACAGTCACGGAATGCAGACCTAGGATGAGGTTTGGATATTCGATGGGCAAAACCAAGGAAAGATCGAGCGATGACTGTCCGAACCATCGTAGCTCTCGTTGTCGTGCTGCTGGGGGCCATCGCGGCGGTTGTGCTCTCGCAGTCGTACTGGCGTCCGTCGGAAACGATGCAATTGCCAGGTGTGGTCGAGATTCAGGAAGTGCGGCTGGGATCGAAAGTGGGTGGCCGCGTTGCAGAAGTGCTCGTGCGTGAAGGCGAAATCGCTCAGCCCGGTCAGTTGCTGGTCCGCTTTGCCGTGCCGGAGCTCGAAGCACAACGTCAGCAACAAGAAGGTCGAATCGCCGCCATGGAAGCAACCCTGTTGCGTACCAAGAATGGTTCGCGACCAGAAGAAATTCAGCAGGCCCAGAGTGATCTGGAAAGCAACGAGGCGGATCTGAAACAAGCACAAGAGGATTATGTGCGTGTCGAGCGTCTGTACAAAGCGGGCACGTTGACGCGGGCCGATTACGACATTGCTCGAGCGGCCCAGGATCGATTCAAGGGCCGTGTCGCTTCAAGTCGTGCTCATTTTGAGCTGATGAAGATCGGCTCGCGAGCCGAAGATATCGCTCTGGCAGAAGCCAATTTGATCGAAGCACGCGGCAAACTGGTCGAGATCAAAGCGAACCTGGAGGAAGCCAGAGTCATTGCGCCCGAACGCGCTGTCGTTGAAGTGGTCGCCGTTCGCCAGGGGGATCTCGTGTCGCCGAACACGCCGGTTGTTCGAGTCTTGCGGGCCGCCGATCTGTGGGTTCGGGTCTATGTGCCTGAAACCCGGTTGGGTCAAGTGCAATTGGATCAGGAAGTCACCGCGACCATCGATGCATATCCCAAACGCAAATTCAAAGGGAAGGTGTTTCAAGTCGCCAGTGAATCCGAGTTCACTCCCCGCAACGTGCAAAGCCTGGAAGAACGCCACTACCAAGTCTTTGGCGTGAAGGTGCGGATCGACGACACTGACGGGATTTTTAAGGCCGGCATGGCAGCTCAGATTCAGTTCTCACCTGACAATAACTAGCCGTTAACCGATTACGCGAACGTGGTGAGGATGGAACAAGCCGTGGCGAACTCAGACCAGCATAGTGACACACCGGTGATCGACGTGCAGAGCGTCTCGATCCGCTTCGGCAAGTTCACAGCAGTCGATCAGGCCGGCCTGTCGGTCAAACGAGGTGAAGTATTCGGACTGCTGGGGCCAAATGGGTCGGGCAAAACGACATTGATCCGCGCGATGTGCGGCCTGATTCCGTTTTCGTCCGGTTCCGCCTCCGTGCTCGGCTTTGATGTCAGCCGGAATGCCGAACGAGTTCGCGCATCAATTGGGTATATGTCACAGAAGTTCTCGCTGTACGAAGACCTGACGGCGACGGAAAACATGGATTTCTACGCGGGCATCTATGGATTGAGTCCTTCCGCGGCAAAACAGCGAAAGAGTGAACTGGTCGAGCAACTGGGGATCGGCCCGTATCTTGATCGGCATGCCGGTCGACTGTCGGGCGGCTGGAAACAGCGACTGGCTTTGGCATGCGCGTTGTTGCATCGACCAGAACTGGTGTTCCTCGATGAGCCGACAGCAGGGATTGACCCCGTCGCTCGACGTGATCTGTGGGATCTGTTGTTTCGGCTGGCGGCAGAGGGGATCACGCTATTCGTCACAACGCACTACATGGATGAGGCCGAGCGCTGCGCACGGATTGGCTACATCTACCTGGGCCATATGCTGGCCTTCGGAACTCCGGCAGAATTGAAGTCACAGCCCGGAGTCACTCCATCAGGAACGAAACGGATTGAAATTCGCGGGGCAGAACCAGCTCCGCTGCTTGATCAATTGCGGCATGTCAAAGGCGTCCATCAGGCGACGATCTTCGGTCAAGCGGTGTTCGCACTCGTCGACGAAAAGGTCTCGAACGCGGAATTGGGACTCGACGGTCTCGAAGTGCGTCCGACTTCGGCAACCTTGGAAGACGTATTCGTCATGTTGTCGCGTGCTCAGGCAGCGGCTGCCAAGGAGGAAGTGAAATGAAACCTGATCCTGCTCCGGTCGGAAAGACGGATCCCTCGAAATCAGTATCGCCTGCCGGATCAAGACCGCTGCCATATACGGGTTTGTCTCTGCAGCGCACGGTGTCCGTCGCGAAAAAAGAATTCCTGCACATCATTCGCGATCCGGCAACATTGTTCTTCAGCCTGTTCGTACCCGTCGTTGAACTGTTCATGCTGGGCTATGCGATCGATACCAATGTGCGGCATGTGCCGACGGTCGTCTTCGACCAGGCACGCACGCAGGAAAGCCGGATTCTGGCGCAGAGTTTCGAGAATTCGCAGGACTTCACGATCATCGGAGAAGTGTTTACCGACGCGGCGTTACGTGAAGCGATCGTGTCAGGTCGCGCCCACGTGGGGATCAAGATTCCGGAAGACTATTCGCGGCAGGTTCAGGCGGGTCAGAGTGCCCAATTGTTGATCCTGGTCGACGGGTCTCAGTCCAGTGTCGCGGCGGAAGCGGTCAGCGTGGGCAACGCCCTTGCATTGCGAGAATCACTCAAACAGATCCTGGGTGACCGTCCGATGCCCGTCGACATGCGGCCCGAAATCTTGTTCAACCCGGATACTCGTTCGGCCAACTATTTCATTCCTGGACTGTTGGTCGTGATGTGCCAGATGATGGCCGTCATGCTGTCGGCCAACGCCATCGTGCGAGAAAAGGAAAACGGGACGCTCGAACAATTGTTCATGACACCGGTCAGATCACTGGAACTGATTCTGGGAAAGCTGACGCCGTACCTGTGTCTGACATTGGCCGAGTTCTGTTTCATCACTTTTCTGATGTGGACGGCGTTTCAAGTGCCGATCCATGGATCGTTTTTGCTGCTGATGGCGATTGGCATGCCGTTCATTATGGGCATGCTGGGATTGGGTCTGTTGATTTCGACACGCGCAGCGACCCGTGATGCATCGATGCAGCTGGCCTTGGGGACTGTTATTCCGTCGATCTTTCTGTCGGGATATGTGTTCCCGATCGAATCGATGCCTCAGTTCTTTCGATACCTGGCGTTCGCAATTCCAACGACATGGATGATCGATGCATCGCGGGGAGTGATCTTACGTGGCTCCGGCTGGTTTGAGTTACGACAACATTTTTTAATCCTGACGAGCATGTCCGTTGCGTTGATCGTGCTCAGCATGTCTCAGTTCCGCAAACGATTGAGTTGAGAGGCGAAGTACGAGCTACAGGTTGGCCGTCCGCGGACAACCTGTACTCGAAGTCATCAACGCTTAGCGCTAAGACACTGTTTCTCCGAAAAAAATCCCGAAACAGTGGCACAACTCATCGGATCGCCGACTGACAGAGCTCAAGACTTGCGGCGATGATTGGAACGCTGCGTGACGATCTGTTGCGCGATCGGCTTGGGAATATCGTTGGCATTCAACAGGCCTGCGTGCGGGAACGTGTGCGGGGCTCGATCCGAGAAATGCGGTAGGAAGACTCCGGCGACTCGTGGTTTGGCGACCAGCAATTCGAACATCTGATCGATCCACTTCGCCTGACGTCCTTCGTCACACGTGCCATTCCAGATACGTGGGTTCACTTTCACGTCGGGTGACGCTTTCGGATCTTCCTGCGAACTCGACGGACAAACGAGTGTCACATAGATCGGAACATCCAGAATCGTCCACGTGTCGATCAATCGTGAACATTCCAAGAGATCACGCAGCGCGGAACCAAATGGCTTGTAGCCGACTGCGACTTCCAGATTCACGGCGGACAGTCCCACACCCGACCGCAACAGCGCATCGACGACTTGCAGCGGTGACAGTCGATGCTGGCCGCGCGATTGATAGTCGCCCCACGGCTGGTCGATCCGAACAATAAGTTGAGCCTCTTCGTCAACCTGACGGGCCACATCCAGAACGCGCGCGGTCAGTGTCAGACGACTTTCTTCGTTCAGGTTCAATGCACCACCGGTGTTCATCCGCGTGCAGATTTCCCAGACTCGAATCCGGCCAACGTATCGGGAAATCGCCGTTTCGACAAAATCGCAGACGAAACTTTGCAAGTTCAGAATGTCATTTTCCCAACGTGACAACCAGGTGGGCAGGCCATTGGTCCCCAGATCGAGCAACGGTCCGCCGCGAACCATCAACCGCTGGGCTTCGCACCACTCCAATTGGCTGTCGGTCGATTGCCAATTGTATTCACCTTCGGTCCCCTCGATGACGTTCCAGGGGACCGACACAGTTGCCGAATTGAACAACGAATGAAACACCTCATTCGACGTTGGAGGGGGCAGGACACCTTGCAGATCGCAACCGATCGACACGGGCAACGAACCGAACCGCTGCAGCCGTCCGTTCAACGCCTGAGCTGCATACGAGCGTGTCAGGATCTCGGCTGCCTCGCACGCATAGCGAATCGCTTCGTTGGCCAGTTGGCTGGCAACGACGGGATCTTGCTGCGACGCCGCTGCGCGCGCAAACGTGCGATGCGCAGCTCGGTGCGGAATCGTGAATTCCGGCGGGATCTTCAGGCCCGACAGTTGCCACTGCGCTTCCTGATTTCTGACCTGAACGATCTTGCCGCGGGCCAGCTCCACCGCCAGCAGGTACGGTTGTTCGCGCTCGGGCAGCGACGCAGTCGGGATGATCATCCGGCCAAAGCCTTCGACGGGCCAGGCAACATGGAATTTCGCGCTTTCGGACGAGGTGCGGCGGCAGCCAATGATATTGTCGAGGATTTCGATGCGGGTTGGAAAGACGCGGCCGTCGGCGCCCGTCAAATAGCCCGCATGAACCTCGGGCCAGTCGCCCAAGAGCGATGAGGGGTAGACGTCAAAGCGAATCAACCCCATCGCGGCTCCGACTAGCGCTAAAAAATGTGGAAACGGAAACTCGGAAAGTCAACTGGAAGTTTAGTCCTGCCATGCTCGTTGTTCAAGAAGCCCGCGGTCTGATAGGCTCGGTTGACGGTCGGCCCGCCGCCCGTTGAGCTTGTTTTTCGTCGCCTTGGCAACGTGCCGCTGGTGACACGACTCGAATCCTGCACCACTTTTCAGACGACCTCCCATGCCAGCCCGATCTCAGACTCCGCTGTTGCAAAGCCTGATTCCCGGCCGCACGCCAATCCGTGGAAAGGTTCGAGACGTCTACGATTTCGGCGATCGCCTGCTGTTTGTAGCGACCGACCGCATCAGTGCGTTCGATTGGATTCTGCCGAGCGGTATTCCGGATAAAGGGCGCGTATTGACGCAGATGAGCTGGTTCTGGTTCGAACTGCTCAACGTTCCCAATCACCTGCTCAGCATGAGCCCGGCCGATGTCGATCTGCCCGTCGGCACCGATGTCAGCGTGCTGGAAGGTCGCAGCATGGTGGTGTGGAAGACCAAGGTCTTTCCCGTCGAATGCGTCGTCCGTGGCTATCTGGCGGGGTCGGGCTGGAAGGAATACAAAGCCAGCCAGACCGTCTGCGGGCTGAAATTGCCGGCAGGACTACGCGAGAGCGAGCGATTGCCCGAACCGATCTTCACGCCAGCGACAAAGGCGGAAAGCGGGCACGACGAGAATATCTCGTTCGAACAAATGGCGCACGTTCTGGGTGAATCGATTGCTCAGCAACTGAAACAGTTCAGCATGCAGGTTTACATGAAAGCCGCCGAGCATGCGCGATCTCGCGGCATCATCATTGCGGACACCAAGTTTGAATTTGGGTTGTTGAACGATCAGATCATTCTGATCGACGAAGTGCTGACGCCGGACAGTTCGCGATTCTGGCCGGTCAATCAGTACGCGGCAGGTGGTTCGCAACCGAGCTTCGACAAGCAATTCATCCGCGACTGGCTGGAAACGACCACGTGGGACAAGAACAGTCCTCCTCCCTCGCTGCCGGACGAGATCGTGACGAAGTCGTTGGAAAAATACATCGAAGCCTACGAGCGTCTGACCGGAACGACCTTCGCCTGGAAATGAGCGACCCATGAGACGCCTGTCGTTGTTTCTGGGTTCGCTTTCCTGGGGCTCGCGCCTGCAATTGCTGGCCAGCATTTTGATCCTGGGAACTTTGTGCTGGGTGGACTACCAGCGGAAGTTGTTGCACTACACGATCGCATTTATCCTGTTCGCCTGGTTTCTGGGTTGGATTCTAAAACTGGCGATGCTGTCGTCGGCACGGCAGATCTTTCGCATCTTGAGTGTCATCAGCATCGCGATCCTGTTGACCTACATTGCGGCCCCGAACCTGCGCTGGTGGCGGAGGCCAATATCGCGACTGGTGTGCGAGTTCCTGCTCGTGATGGATCTGAGTTGTCGGTATTGGTTCCTTTCAGAATTGCGTTTGCGCCAGATGAAGAATTCGGACCGCGGCGCGCATGACGACGATGGACTTGATCCTGACATCACTGACTTTGAGCAGTCGACCCAACGAGCGGACGATGACCGGACCGACAAACAACATCTCCCGTTCTAGGATGAGATCGCTCGACGCACTTTCCTGCTATGACAGCAGGCAACTTCCAGACACGTTTTTGTGGAATGACATCAATGCAGTTGGCACGTTTGAACGAGATTCTCAGCGGGTTCCCTCAGCGGCGCGTTGCTGTGCTTGGAGATTTCTTTCTGGACAAGTATCTGGAAGTTTCGCCCGAATTGGCCGAGCCCAGTCTCGAGACGGGACGGGTCGCGCATCAGGTGATGTCAATCCGCCGTTATCCCGGTGCGGCCGGAACTGTGGTGAACAACCTGGCCTCGCTGGATGCAAAGGAGCTGCACGCCATTGGTGCGGTGGGTGACGACGGCGAAGGCTTCGATCTTTGCAAGGGATTGCACAAGATCGGTTGCACAACCGATGGGCTGTTGCGCTGCCCGGAACTGCTGACACCCACATATCTGAAGCCACACGATCAATATGTCGCCGGGCTGGCGGGTGAGCATTCACGGTATGACACCAAGAACCGTGTGCCGACACCTGTTGCCATCGTCCAACGCGTAGCAGAAGAACTGGAACGCATCCTCCCGCAGGTCGATGCGTTGCTGATCATGGATCAGGTCGAGTTACCCGAATGTGGTGTCGTCACGACCACCTTGCGCGACCATTTGAAGGAGCTGGCCCTGCGGTTCCCCAAAACGATCTTCTGGGCCGACAGCCGGCGATTCATCCACCAGTTTCGCAATGCGGTGATCAAGGCCAATCAGTTCGAAGCCGTGCATCAACTGAACCCGGCCGTCGGCGAGGAAGTCTCGATCGACGACTTGCGGCGTCTGGTCCCTCAATTGCGATCACAGAATGGAGCAACGGTGTTCGTCACGTGCGGCGACCGAGGGATACTAGTCAGTGACCCTGCAGTGACACTCGTACCTGGAGTCAAAGTCACGGGTCCGATCGACCCAACAGGAGCCGGCGACAGCGCATCAGCGGGAGCTGTGATGTCGCTTTGCAGCGGAGCAACTCCCGCCGAAGCTGCCTTGATTGCCAATCTTGTCGCATCTATCACGGTACAACAACTGGGCACAACAGGCTCTGCGACGCCCGATCAGGTACGAGCGGCTTTGGCTATCTGGCACGCGCAACGGCAATCGTCGTGACACGGATACCAATGGATTCGCTTGTTACCTCATCCTTGGATGAATCTTGCAGCAGCGGCGGAATTCTCACGGATCGTTAGCACCCATGAATTCGACGATCCAGTTTCGGCCATCTCGTTTTGGCTTGTAGTAAACTGAGCAACCACCAATGACACCCTTGTTCCCGCTCGCATTCATAATTGTGACTTCAACGGGTGCATGAAATATTAGTTTCGCTAGATCGTCTTCCTCTTCTTCGTCGGGTACAAATTTATCAATTCTGACCCCAAAATACGGCTCTGAGGTGGCCTCAGTTTCACCCTCCTCAACCCGTGTTATGGTCCAGCCTGCAATTGCTGGTAGATATTCTGCCGGCCAGGTAATTCCGTATCCAGAGCCCGGGACGAGGGCCAGTTGCCTGCTGTTTGGAGAGCCGTAGAACTCTCGAGTATGCTCCAAGGTACGATTATTCACGATGTCATTTAAGATCGCATCTAGGATGGCCTCTTGGTCGGATCTTTGGACATTGGCGTTTGCACCAGCAGGCGCGGCTTTTGGCGAATTCTCGGTGTGGACAGACTGGTCATCCGCTTTGTCTATTTCTGTCCTAGCTCGAGCGTCGGGTACTTTGGACTTGGAGTCAATGAGGCTCCCGGTGCAACCGTGGATCGAGGCAACTAATCCCACGATGAGCAGAATTCGCATCGAACACATCTCCGTCGAAAAGATTCCCGATCGACTGCACTTCGATTGATTTCGACGTTTACAGCGCATCATCGCAACAACTTGCATTTCAGAATCCACTGACACGACGCCCGTCGTTAATTGTGGACAAGTCGCGATAGAGTCCGATGCCGATCTTGTCGGAGATGAACTTGACCGATCCATCGGCGAGTAAAAAGTGCGATCCGCCGATGTGATGGCTGCCGAACCCCGTTGTGGGTCGTATGCCGAGGTGACCGGCATTCAGTGGTACACTAGTATCGCCCAGGACGTTCGCCAGACCTGTTGATGTCGAACAATCGGTGGCGGCGATCCAGGTGCCGTGACCCACTGTCGCCGCAGTCGTCAGTCCAGGCATGTATCGTTCGCCAACCATAAAAACATTCGATGTCCCATCCTTGATGTCTTGTTGCTTTGTTCCGCTGTTCTGGGCGAACACTCCCTGGAAGTTCTGGGGATCACAGTATCGATGAGCGGATGAGCATGCGTTTCCGATTTGGCCCAGGCTGCCGCGATTCATGAAAGTTCCTTTTGGATCGATCACTTCACTGTGTTCGCGATCAATCCCACCGGCTTCAGCCCGAAGGTACCCGGCAACACCGAACAGATGCGACCGCGGAAAACGCAACGGAATGTCGACGTCTCCCGGAGTAACAACTCCGTCGGCGACATCGGCTGTCACGATCAATGCGTGCTCCAGCGGGACTGTTTCGCCGGCGGAGGGGCAGCAAAAGACCGACCCACGCGCAGAATTGATCCTGTCCAGATTCGCGTGCAATCCTTTCGGGAAGTCGACGGTTGTGATCGAATCAACGTAAGGGGCCACAAACAGTCCCCAGCTCCAACCGAGATACGGTCCGTCCGGATTGATCAGATAGCCAGGCGGATAGGATTGATGAGTATCGTGGTAGTTGTGCAATCCCAGCCCGATTTGCTTGAGATTGTTTTTGCACTGCATGCGTCGTGCAGGCTCACGAGCAACGCGCACGGCAGGAAGGCAGAATGCCACCACGAGCAACAGGATTCCCAACACGACCAGCACTTCGATCCACGTGATTCCCGCCCGGTCGCGTTTTAATTGTTGGCAATGACGGCGGCGATTGATCCGCATGATGCTCGTTCTCCGATCGTCAGTACTCACCGACTTTGCGTCCATCGCTGATCGTAGACAGGTCACGATAGACATCGATATCGATGTTTTCGGAGACAAATCTGACCGATCCATCCGCCAGCAACAGGTGCGCACCCATACTGTGCGCGCTTCCAAATCCCGTTGTGGTTTGCCGCTTGGCGACCCCCGCATTTAGCGCAGAACTCGTGTCGCCCAGAACTGATGCCAGCCCTGCGGGCGTCGAGCAATCGGTCGCACCGATCCACGTACCGTGACCAACTGTGGCCGCGGCCGTCCCTTCTGGAACGTAACGTTCTCCGACAATCATTGTGTTTGAGGTCCCGTCACGGATCTCACCGATTGCCGTCCCACTGTTTTGACCGAAGATTCCCCGAAAGTTCTGCAGATCGCAGTAACGATGTTCATTGCGAACGGTATTTCCAACATTACCGAGGCTTCCGGGGTTTTGTATCTGCAATTGATTTGATCCGGATGGTTTGAAACTTCGATCAAAGCCTCCCGCTTCCGGTTGCAGGTATCCGGCCACGCCGAAGTAATTCGATCGTGGAAACTGGCGCGGCGCATCAATTGTTCCTGGCGTCACAAGTCCCGCTGCCACTTTCGTCGTCACAACAAAAGCGTGTTCCAGCGAAGGCTGCCCGTTGTCTTCCGGGCAGATGAACGCAGCGCGAAAATAACGAGGATCGAGGGCGCCAATGCTTCCGGCCAGGCCTGTGGAATAGTCGACCGATGGATTGAAATCACAATAAGGGCTGATAAACATTCCCCAGCTCCATCCCAGATACGGGCCGTCCTGATCGAGGATGTATCCTGGAGGGAACGACTGATAGTCGTTGTGATAGTTGTGGAGCGCCAATCCGAGTTGTTTGAGATTGTTTTTGCACTGAGTGCGTTTGGCCGCAACCCGCGATCTCTGCACGGAGGGAAGCAGAAATGCCATCAGCACGACGATGATTGCAAATGTTATTGCCAACTCTACCCACGTGAATCCTGATCGAGGGTTCGTGATGAGTTTGTGGCGCGCACGGTGACGAGATCGGATCATGACGACTCTCCGATGTCGAATGACTTCAGGACTTGAACTGCATCTGTGTTATCGGACTTGCGATCTGACGTGCTTCAATTGGCCATGGTCTGGCTGCTGTTGAAGATGGGCAGCATCAGGGCGATCAATACGAACAGAATGATACCGGCCATCACTACCAGCATGGCGGGTTCAAGCAATCGAACCACCATGTCCAGTTGTCGATTTGTCTGCCGTTCCATCTTATCGGCCACACCCACCAGCACCTGCTCCAGATTATTCGCTTCTTCACCCACAGCGATCATTTCCAGCACGTCCGGCGGAAATTGCTTGCATTCGGCCAAAGGTTGCGCCAACGACCGGCCCGACGACACGTGGTCGGCGGCTTGAGCGATCGCGGCACTGATCACTTTGTTACCGGTCGCATCCTTGGCAATGTTGAGCGAACTGAGAATCGGCACGCCGTTTTTCAGCAGCGTTCCCAGCACGCGACAGAATCGCGCGACAGCCAGACTGCGGACCACCTTTCCTACACCAAAAATCTTCAACCGTACCTCGTCGAGTCGCAGACGGCCGATTTCGTTGGCAAAGTAGCTTTGAGCGAAAAAGCCTGCGACAGCCATCGCAATCAGGATCAGCAAGCCGTAGCTCTTCAGCGTGTTGCTGAACCACAGCAGGATGATCGTGGCGCTCGGCAAGGTTCCATCTTTGCGCATCGTGTCGAACATCGGTTCGAACTTGGGAACGAAAAAGATCAGCATCAGCACGACGATCAACGTTCCGACGACAACCAGGAACGCCGGGTACGCCATCGCGCCCGCAACGCGGCCTTTCAGTTCTTCCTGATGTTCGGTGAAGTCTGCGATGCGTTGCAGCGATTCTTCCAGGAAGCTTCCTTCTTCACCGGCGCGCACCATGCTGACTGTCAGTTCGTTGAAGACCGTCGGATGCTGACGCAGGGCCTCGGCCAGTCGAGTCCCATCAGCGACCTGGTCGCGCACTTCCTGCACGACCATCTTCAATGTCATATGCCGTGTCTGCCGCACCAGCAGGTCGAGCGATCGAAGCAGTGGCACACCTGCCCGCAGCAAATCGGAGAGTTGTGTGTAAAAGACGGTCAACAACCGCGCGGGTACGCGCCGGCGCTTGTTGGCCTGATGGGCTCGGGACGCGTCCGCCAGATTGATCGAAACCGGAAACAGGTTCTTGGCAGCCAGCGAGCCCAAGGCTTCGCGTTCGGATGCCGCCGTGATCGTTCCCTGAATCTGCTGTCCCGAAAACTCACGAGCAACATAGTGGAATTCGGCCATGAAACGATCTCGGACGAAATGGGGTGGTACGCGCTGAATCTTCAGGGATCACAATAGTTTATCGCAAGGGCAAGAGGCGCAGCGAGCCTGTTCTGGCACGAAAGGCGATCAGCAAGCGTATTTCAGGTGCCACTCAGGAGCGGCCACTCAAAGGCATTGCGTCGACATTGCATCCACTGTCGTAGAGCAAACGGAACCGACTGTTGCCAGAGGCGTTAAATCAACGCGCTGACAGCCGTCGGTATAAAAATCGCTCCCGGAGGTCAGGTTGGGGAGCAGATTTCTCTCTCGGATACGAATCATCAACTTTGCACTGAATACCCCCGACCGAGCGTCCGTCGAATGTCACTCATTCCGGCAGCCCATTTACAGGTCTAGAGAGTTTCGCCAAACTGGGTGTGGGTTCGGGTTTCGGTAAACCCGGTAGGCAAACATCTCAATCGACTTCCATGCAGACAGGATCGTGAATGAAAAAGCTACTGACCGCAGTTGCCCTGGCACTCATTTCAACCTCGGTCATCGGGTTGACGGCCGAACCGGACAAAGATGGTTTCGTGACGATTTTCGATGGTAAATCGATGGACGGCTGGAAGATCAACGAAAAGCCTGAAAGCTGGAAGTTGAAGGACGGGGCGCTGGTCGCTAAAGGCGAACGCAGCCACATTTTCTACGTTGGTGATGACAAGCCGTTCGTCAATTTCGAACTGCGCGTCGAAGCCAAGACGGAACCCGGAAGCAACGGCGGCATCTACTTCCACACCAAGTATCAGCCTGAGGGTTGGCCGAAGTATGGTTTCGAAGCTCAGGTGAACAACAGCCAAGGCGATCCCAAGCGCACGGGCAGCCTGTATGGCGTCGTCGACGTGCTCGACAAGAACGTTCCCGACGGCGAATGGTACACCGAGACCGTGATCGTCAAAGGCAAGCGCGTCACGATCAAGATCAATGACAAGATTGTCGTCGACTATCTGGAACCGGCCGACAAGAAGGCTGGCGAAGACTTTACTCGCAAGATCGATCAGGGAACCTTCGCGCTGCAGGCTCATGATCCCGGCAGCACGATTTCCTACCGAAACATTCGCGTCAAACGACTCGACTGACGAACTGACTACTGGGAACGGAGCGCTTTGAGTTCATCAAAGCGCTGTCTTTCTGCGAATAGTGAGCGATCAACGGTGACACTCGCACCGATCCAATGAATGACCTCGTGTTCACGGGTAGTTTCAGCCAGAAGACTCATATGAAACGGCTCTTTCAAATCCTCGTGCTCACGATCATGACGGCCACTGGTCTGCCAGTGACTACTGTCGGTGCACAAGAAAAAGCGCCCATTCCCAATGGTCGAAACGGTGGAATTGCCCGCCCCGAGGTGATTCAACGAAAGCTGAATTGGACATTTGCTGACGGTATTCGCACGCTGGCTGTGATTGATGGTGAGGAGCAGATTGAAATCCGCGACGCGGGCGGCAAGGACATCATGATCAAGCACACGCGCCGTGTGGCCGGCCAACTCAAAACTGACGAGTATCAGGCCGAGAACGTCGCAGCCTTGCGGATGAAATCGGCCGAAGCCGCGACACTCTATCAAAAGTACATGGCAGCCGAGCCACAGCTTCAGCCGGGTGGACGCCTCCAGTTGGGTGCTCCGTTACCCAACATGCCAAACGTCCGCCGAGGTGCACCGCGACAGGTTCTCGACGACGTGTTCGTGGACGAATTCGAACCGTCGCGTCACGGCCCACGTAAGATCCGTTTCGATTTCGACGACCGCAAATTCGAAATCTACGACGGCCCCGATGCCGCGATCCGCATCAAGATCAGCAGCACGGTGGAAGGCAAAACGGTGGCCGAAGAGTTCAAAGCCAACAATATCTACCAATTCCGTCACGCTCATCCCGAGCTGTATCAACTCTACGCGAAGTACACCGGCGTCAGAGCAGAATAGCCGCGTCGGCCCGTGTCATCGGCAAAAACTATCTTTCGGCGGGCGTTTTGCCGAACGCCGCCTTGCGTTGCCGTCGCGTTTTGCCGAAAATATCAACATCCGCCGATGCACGAATGGGGCGGTAACTTCCGCAAGAACGCTCCTGCCTCAACCCTGCCTGTACCTACCTGCTTGTTTGAATAACTCACCGCGATCACGCGTCTCATTGACGAGATTCGTATGACAACACGCCGATTGATTTCGCGCTTTGCCCGATTCGGACGACTGATGTGCTACACATCGCTGGGCCTACTGGCGATTGGCATCCTCGCCAGTTCGACAGCCCCTGTCTGCGCGGCCGAGGGATTGACGTTCGAAACGGACGTCCGGCCGATCCTGAAAGCGTATTGCCTTGACTGTCATGGCGGGGCCGAGAAGCTGTCGGGGGGACTCGATCTGCGACTGCGGCGGTTTGCCGTTGCGGGCGGCGAGAGTGGCAGTGCACTTCAACCTGGCGTTCCCGCAGACAGTTCGATCGTCCGCCGAATGCGCTCCCACGAAATGCCACCGGGTGAAAAGAAGGTTCCAGATGACAAGATTCAATTGATCGAACGGTGGATCGCCGACGGCGCAAGAACGGTTCACGATGAACCTGAAAACCTTGAACCGGGGATCGGCATTACCAGCGAAGAACGCGCGTACTGGGCGTTTCAGCCCATCCGCCGACCCGACATCCCGGCCGTGAAACAGGTATCCAGTGTTCGCACTCCGATTGATGCGTTTGTGCTGGCGAAGTTGGAAACGAACGGTCTGACGATCAATCCCGAAGCAGACCGAATGACGTTGCTCAAACGAGCCTGTTTCGATCTGGTCGGACTGCCTCCCACGCCGGAAGAGACACTCGCGTTTCTGAATGACGACTCTCCCAGTGCCTACGACGCATTGATCGATCGACTACTGGAATCCAAGCACTACGGCGAACGATGGGGCCGCCATTGGCTGGACGTCGCGGGTTATGCCGATTCCGAAGGAGATGGCAATGTCGATACCGTGCGGCCGTACATCTACAAGTTTCGCGACTACGTGATTCGGTCGTTGAACGCCGACAAGCCACTCGACCAGTTTATCATCGAACAACTGGCTGGCGACGAACTGACACCATTGCCGTACAAGAACATGTCGCCTGAATCGGTCGAAAAGCTGGTGGCCACCGGCTTTTTGCGAATGGCTGCCGATGCGACGGCCAGCGGTCAAGGTGACCCGGATGTCTCTCGAAATCTAGTGATGTCGGACACGATCAAGATCGTGTCATCATCATTGCTGGGTCTCTCGGTGGGATGCGCTCAGTGTCATGATCATCGCTACGACCCAATTCCGCAGACCGACTACTACCGCTTGCGAGCGATCTTTGAGCCTGCTCTGAATACCAAAGCCTGGATCATCCCGCGTGACCGAGTGATCTCGCTTTATACCGACGAACAGCGAACCAAAGCAGGCGAGGTTGAGACCGAAGCCGGCAAGTTGCAGACGACCTACAACGAGAAACAGTCGAAGCTGGTCACCGAAGCCTTTGAGAAGGCACTTGAGAAATTCCCTGAAGACAAGCGCGAGATGTTGCGAACCGCGTTTAACACACCCGCGGACAAGCGAACGGATGATCAGAAAAAGCTGGTCGACACCAATCCGGGGCTGAAGGTCGACCCCGGTGTGCTCTACCAGTTCAACCAGGCCGCCGCGGATGATTTAAAGAAGGATGCAGCCGTTATTCAGGCGAAGCGTAGCGAAAAGCCGGTCGAAGATTTCATCAGTATTTTAACCGAGCCCGCGAGTGAACCGCCGGTGACGTCGGTCTTCTACCGCGGCGATCATCGACAACCGACAGTCCCCGTGAAGCCGGGCGATCTGACGATTGCGTCCGCCGAGGGCGAGCGTTTCACGATCCCCGATCATGATGCATCGCTGACCACAACCGGTCGCCGACTGGCATGGGCACGACACTTGGTCGACAGCAAACATCCGCTGGTTGGACGCGTGCTGGCCAACCGCATCTGGCTACACCATTTTGGCCGCGGCATTGTCGACACTCCTGGCGAATTCGGTGTCTTGGGAACGCGGCCGTCTCATCCCGAGCTACTCGACTGGCTCGCCGACGAACTTCCTCGGCAGGGTTGGAGCTTGAAGCGGATTCACAAGCTGATCATGTCGTCGGCAACCTATCGCCAGTCCTCGACTCGTCCTGCAGCTGGAACCGGTCTCGACAGCGATGGTGCTCTGTATTCGCGATTCGGCTTGCGACGTTTGGAAGCGGAAATTGTCCGCGATCGCATGTTGGCAACGTCGGGACGACTCGATCGAACGCAGTTTGGTTCTCCTATACCTGTCGTCGAAGATTTCGCTGGTCAGGTTCACGTCCAGGACAATTCACCGCGCCGCAGCGTCTATATCCAGGCTCGCCGCAGTAAGCCTGTCTCGCTGCTGAGTGCCTTCGATGCCCCCGTGATGGCGGTGAACTGTGATCGACGGATCGCGAGTACCGTGGCACCGCAATCGTTGATGCTGATGAACGGCGAATTCATGTTGAAAGAAGCCGAGCACCTCGCCAAACGCGTCCGTACGGAAACTCCTCCCGACCTTGATCGAGATCTGACGCAATCGTTCGCGAATCGAATTCCCAATCCGCAACTGGCCTGGCAGTATGGCTACGGCGCGATTGCAGAACAGTCCGCCGAACCTGGCAAATCGACCCTCGTCGTGCAGTTCAAACCGCTGCCTCATTGGACGGGTTCGATCTGGCAGGGGGGGACGAGTCTTCCCGACGCGACAGTGGGCTGGGCGTTGATTCATGCTGCCGGCGGACACGCAGGCGACGATCAGCAGCGTTGCGTCATTCGCCGTTGGACCGCGTCCCAGCCAGGCACGATCGAAGTGCGCGGTGAATTACGACATCCGTCGGAATCGGGTGACGGTGTTCGATCGAAGTTGATTTCCAGCCGACTGGGAATGCTGGGGCAATGGGCGGCGAAGACGAATAAGGTCGAAACGAATGTCGCCAGGATCGACGTTCAACCTGGCGATCAGCTCGACTTTGTCACTGACTGTATCGAAAACGTCACCAGTGATTCGTTCGAATGGCCGACAACACTGCGCTTGACCAATGACGCCGGCATGCTGATCGATCAATGGGATTCTGCAGCCAACTTCCATGGACCGCTGAATGCCTCCGTCGTTCAACAGGTCGCTTATGTCTGGCGGCTGGCATATTGTCGCCCGATCACAACTGACGAACTGGAACTGTCGTGCCGATTCTTCGATCTGCAACTGCAGACACTGAAGAAGACGGATGCCAAGGGCAACCACGAATTGATCGCGCTGACCAGCTTGTGCCAGCAAATCATGAGCAGCAACGAATTCCTTTACACGGATTGAGACGAATGACCGGATTCGATTCCATTCCCGTCGGCGGACAATCACGGCGCCAGTTTCTGGCGACGAACGCGTTCGGGATCGGCAGTTTCGCACTTGCCACGCTGCTGCGGGATCAAGGCCTGTTGGCCGCGCCGCCCGGCAAGCCCACCGAATCTCAGCCGAACGATCTGAAACAGCGTCAGCCTCAGTTCGCTCCTCGCGCGAACGCTATGATCTCGCTGTTCATGCACGGCGGACCCGCCCACATGGATCTACTTGATCCAAAGCCCGAACTGACGAAACATCACGGGCAGGACTATGGTGGCGAAGTCGTCTACAGCTTCGTCAATCGAGCCAGTAAGAAGCTGTTTGGCAGCCCTTGGAAGTTTTCGGCGCATGGACAGTGCGGCACTGAAGTCTCGGAACTGTTGCCACATACGGCCGGGATCGTCGACGACATCTGCGTCGTTCGATCGATGCACACAGGACATAACGGACACGAAGTCTCGATTCGTTATTTCCACGGTGGCATCCCCGCCGTCACCGGGCGACCAACGCTGGGGAGTTGGATCACCTATGGCCTGGGGACCGAAAATCAAAACCTGCCGGCCTATCTGGTGCTGGCAGATCCAGGAGGTCATCCTGTTGATGGGACGTTCAACTGGTCCAGTGGCTTCATGCCGCCGACGTTTCAGGGAACGGTGCTGCGGGCTGAAGAGCCGCGGATTTTCAATCTCGACCCGCCACCTCAACTGCGGGGTTCGCTGCAGCAACAGAACCTGGATCTGTTGGCAGCGCTGAATAAACGTCACCTGGAACGACGTCCCGGAGAAGTCGATCTGGAAGCGCGCATCGCTAGCTATGAACTGGCCGCGGCCATGCAGACGGCTGCGAAAGAAGCGCTCGATATCAGTCAAGAACCTGAGCACATCCACAAGCTGTACGGTCTCGATCAACCACATACGCGTGAATATGGCGCGCGGTGCTTGATCTCACGCCGACTAGTCGAGCGTGGTGTGCGGTTCGTGCAATTGTTTCTGGGCGGCCAGCCGTGGGACACGCACACCGACATCCGCAAAGGATTGCCCCCCATTTGTCAGCGGACCGATCAACCGGCGGCGGCGCTAGTGACCGATTTGAAACAACGAGGCATGCTCGATTCCACCATCGTGCATTGGGGTGGTGAGATCGGCAGATTGCCGGTCAGCGAAGGGGGATTGAGCGACACGACGGGTGGCCGGGACCATAACGGACAAGGCTTTTCGATCTGGCTCGCCGGTGGTGGATTCAAGCCCGGCATGACCTATGGCGAGACCGATGAGGTCGGCCATCGAGCGGCAGTCAACGTCGTCACACCGAACGACTTCCAAGCCACCATTCTGCGACAATTGGGCATCGATCATTCCAAGCTGTTGTATCAATTCAACGGTCGCGAGCAGCAAATCACGGACGGTCGACCGGCGCGCGTCGTCACCGACATCCTGACCGCCTGATTGAATTTCTGGTTCAAACCACTCGGAACAGCCATATCTTCAATGTCGTCGGTATCCGACTGATACCACGATAGGGATTGCTTTGCGCGCGACGCGGAGCGTGTTGTCTCGCTTCGCCTGCCCGCAAACCTTACAAAATATTCAGTCAACAGGAGTAGTTCATTTCGGGTAGAACCCGCGACAATCAAAGGAGTTGGACACTCTCTCATTTCAGCCGCTCGACCAGATCAAGCAATCTCAGCGAACGGAAAGATTAGGAAAACATGTCGCAGCCTGGAAACGCCGTTCCCAAGCCGGGGTTGTCCGGATTGGGCGAGAACTTTTCGGCAGACATCAAATCTGGATTTCTGGTCTTTCTGATCGCGATGCCACTTTGCCTGGGGATCGCTAAAGCGAGTGGATACCCGCCTATCGCAGGGATTTTTACAGCAATCATCGGCGGCATCCTGACGCCGTGGATCAGCAATTCCGAACTGACGATCAAAGGACCGGCGGCCGGCTTGATCGTGATCGTGCTGGGCTGCGTCAATGGATTCGGCTACACAGGGGGAGAGAACCCGGATGCAGATCGCCAGGCCTATCAGATGGCTTTGGCCGTCGGCGTGACGGCGGGCCTGGTGCAGATTGGATTCGCCGTCATTCGATCCGGCATCCTGAGCGAATTCTTTCCCACCGCCGCGGTGCATGGGATGCTGGCATCGATCGGCGTGATGATCGCGACGAAACAGGTCTATCCAATGATCGGCGATGCCACCAAAGAAAAAGAACCGCTGAAAGTCATCGAGAAGATTCCCGAAGCGTTTATGACCATGTTCGAGAAGAGGGAGTTCAAGGTCGCCTCGATCGGATTGACGTGCTTAGGGATTATGATCCTGTGGGCTCTGATGCCAAAAAAGTTTGCCGCCGTGAAAAGGATCCCCGCGCAACTGGTGGTGGTGATCGTCGGCATCATCATGGGAATGTGCTTGAACCTGCCTTCAACGGCGTTGGTCAGCGTTCCAAGCGATATCCGCCAGGGGATCGCGTTCCCCAATTTCAGCGGGGCGTTTTCTGGACCTTTCCTGGGTAATGCGATCCAGTACATCGTGATGTTCTCGTTGATCGGGACTCTGGAATCCTTGCTCAGCGCCAAAGCCGTTGATCTGCTCGACCCACACCGACGTCGCACCGACTACAACCGTGACCTGTTGGGGATCGGTGTGGCCAACACGATCGCTGCCAGCATTGGCGGCTTGCCGATGATTTCTGAAATCGTCCGCAGCAAGGCCAACATCGACAACGGAGCCCGCAGTCGTTTCGCCAACATGTTTCACGGGATCTTCTTGTTGGTGTTCGTGGCGTTGCTGCCACAACTGATCACCAAAATTCCGAATGCCTCGTTGGCGGCGATGCTGGTCTTTACCGGTTACCGGCTGGCGTCACCGAATGAATTCATTCACATGTACAAAGTCGGTGTCGAGCAGTTGACGGTATTTGTGTCCACGATCATCGGTGTCCTGGCGACCGACCTGCTGATGGGAGTTGGCATTGGAATTCTGGTGAAGATCCTATTTCACCTATGGAATGGTGCTCCGATCCGTTCGTTGTTTTCACCGAATGTGGAAATCAGCGAACCCGACAATGCGACGACTCTGGTCCGCGTGAAGAATGCCGCGGTGTTCAGCACGTGGATTCCGTTGCGCAAGAAGCTGCTGGCAATCGATTCGACGCGCGCGGTGATTATTGATCTGTCGGAAACACGGTTGGTCGATCACACCGTGATGGAGAAGCTGCACGAGCTGAAGGGCGACTTCGAACAGAAGCAGCGTAGTTTCGTGATTCAAGGTCTGGAAGGGCACCGTGGTGTGTCAGGCCATCCGCTGGCGGCTCAAAAGCGATCGGTTGGTTGATTCGCGTTGGGTGTTTGGTAATGTCGATCGTTTGTTCGACGACGAGTTCTTAACGGCCAGATCACCGTTCGTCGTCCTAGAACCCGCCCTAAGAGCAAGAAACCGTATTGCTGAAGACGGTGGGATGATTGCGGTCGAAGGCGACCTTGTCGCCTCCCTACCATTTGTCGCCATAGGGCTTTGCGTTAATCGTCCAATTTGTCGATCAATGTGTTTGTGGGGTGCGAACCTGGCGGGATTTCGACTTGTCTGCTGGACGATGACTTCCCGAAATCTTGGTCTCGGTTGGTGATTTCGGTCTTGCCCAATCGAGTGTTCTCGGGAATGATCATGGTGTGGGTCGCGGAAACGTACGCGACGGGACCCTGCAAGCCGCGAGGTGACTGGTACTGGCCGTCCAGCCGAAGCGGGTAGTTTTTTCAAGAAAGGGAGGTGGTCTAGTGGATTCCGACAGTAAACGCCAGCGAGGTGGCATCGTCTGACAGCAGTCGACGGGCTGTCTACAGACGGCCACTGTCTCGTCCCCGGATCCCTTTCGATCCGAACGATGACGTCAATCAGCAGGCTCGGCTTTCTCACGAAGGCCGAGCCTGCATTATTTCCTGCCTCTCTTGTTTCTAGACTGTATTGGTTCTTACTCGGGTAATTCCTGGCAGTATTGTTTCCGGGGCATGGCAAAAGGATTATTGTGATCCGGCGCCGACCTGGTTACGTATCTCAATCACGTCAGCGCTCGAATTCTCGAAACCTGCGAGGAACCGATGGACGTCAATCAACCCGACTTGGGCTCAACTGTCACCGATACCGCGACACCACCACCGATTGTGGCCGCCAGTTCGAACGATCGGATCTGGGCACTGTGCTGCCATCTTGGCACGCTAGCGACGTTCTTTCCCTTCGCCAACATCATCATTCCGTTGGCCATCTGGCTGATCAACAAGGACAAGTCACCGTTCGTGAATGATCAAGGCAAAGAGGCGTTGAATTTCCAGATTACGATGATGATCGGCTATGCGATTTGCGCTGCGCTTGTTTTTGTCCTCATCGGTTTTCCGATGATCATTGTGCTACTCCTGTATCACATCATTTATTCGATCATTGCTGCTATCAAGGCGAACGAAGGCGTCGCCTATCGATATCCGTGGGCGATTCGGCTGATCACGTAAACGGCGAATCAGGTCAAGGCGAATGCAGGCGGAACAACCGTCGGGCATTGGCGGTCGTCACTGCGGCGATTTGTTCTTTTGACACGCCGCGGGCTTCCGCAAGACATGCGGCAGTCAGTCGAACGTGGGCTGGCTCGTTTCGCTTGCTTCGAAAGGGCGTTGGGGCCAGGTAGGGTGCGTCGGTTTCGATCAAGATTCGATCGGACGGAATGGGCACGGCGACGGTTCGTTGAGCGTCATTCTTCTTAAACGTGATCATGCCGCCGAACGAGAGGTACATGCCCATATTGAGACAGGCCTTCGCTGTCTCCGCTGTACCACAGAACGCGTGCATCACTCCATTGAGTGGACCCTGGGCCGCATGACGTTGCAACTGAGCGATCACATCAGCTTCGGCTTCGCGACAGTGAACGACGAACGGAAGTCCCGTCGCGCGTGATAAGGCGATGTGCCGGTCGAAATAGTCTGCCTGCAAATCCAGTGGCGAATGATCCCAGTATTTGTCCAGGCCTGTTTCACCCAACCCGACAACTTTGGGTGACTTGGCCAGTTCGACGATTTGTTCCCAATCATGGGGGCCAGCCGCGGCCACATAGTTGGGATGCAGTCCGACGGTCGCATAGACCAGCGGATACTGCTGAGCCAGATCGATCACCCGCTTGCTGCTTTCCAGCGTGATCCCGATGGCCACCATCGCAACAATACCAGATTCGACAGCGCGCTGAACGACCTCGGCACAGTCCTGGGAGAAGGTATCTTCGTCGAGGTGGCAATGGGTATCGATCCATTCCACGGGAATTGTCCTTGGCTAGTGAGGGCGCATGGCAAGTTGACCGCGTGAGTGCGTGCGGATCATGTCAGATCGCATGATCGACGGAATTCCACGCGAGTGCAACATCGCGGACGCAGACGGCCCTGCTCATGCAGCAACGGGTGACGCTGACAATGACTGCAACCGTTCCGTAATCTGACGTTCCGCCGCCAGGATTTGGTTGATCAGTTCTACCGCTTCGGGATCGTCGACACAGGTGTGCGACGCTTCGTCCAACTCAGCGACGACAGCGTTCTGGTTCTCGACGATCAACTTGAGCAGATACTTCAACGACAGAAAATGCAGGTCGGTGAATGTTGCCGGAAAGCCGCCAAAATCGATCGTCCAGCGACGGGCCATCAGTAGTTCGGACAATTGACCGACGTGCTGTTGCTGCTGGTCAACCAGTTTCACGAAATCATGTTCCATCGCGGCTTGAGATCGACTGACCCATGACGAACAAAGGCCGACGTACTGCAAAAGGCTGCGACTGATGTCGATCAACAACTGGTTCAGTTTCGCATTATGTTGAACGTGTGCCATAAGTGTTGTCGCCGCGACTTGAACCGAATCAATTGAAAGTGCAGAGGTCGATGAATGCTGCGAAAGCTTGATCTCACCGTCGGCCGTGCCGAGGACACGGAGTGCGATCAAACATCGTTACAGGATCTCATCTCCGGGAAGGAAGGCACGAGCAGCGAGCAAGGCGACCCGCGATAACGGATTGACGATGATTCCCAGAAACACAACCATCCCCGAAACCAACATCACGTAAAGTGCCGGTGAGGCATTGGCAGGCATCACCACTGCGGGCGCTTCACTCGGACGCGTATCGATGCACATCACCTTGGCGACGCGCAGGTAGTAAAAGAGGCTGATTACCGTGTTTAGACCGCCAGCGACCAGCACGACCCACATAAACCAGTGAACTCGAGTCGCGTCGTACAGTGCCGCGAAGATAAATGCCTTACCGTAGAAGCCACCGAGCGGCGGAATGCCGACCAGACTGAACAGGCAAATCGCCATGCAGATCGCGAGGACAGGCGATTGCTGAGCGAGGCCTTTGTAGTCGTCGATCTCTTCCGAGAACGTTTGATTGCGAATCAAGGCCGTAATCGCAAACGCGCCCAGGTTCATGAACAGGTAGACGCACAGATAGTACAGCAGACCTTCGATCGCGTGCTGGCCACCTTCAACCGCTCGTTGGACACCCTCTGCATCCGTCTTACCGCTTTGAAGCACCAGCAAAGCCGAAACCGCCATCAGCATGTAACCGGCATGAGCGATCGTCGAATAGGCCAGCAGCCGTTTCATGTTTCGTTGCGAGTACGCCGCCAGATTCCCGAATGTCGAACTGAGAATCGACAGAACACCAAGCCCCACTCCGCACATAAGTGCCAGTTGCGAATTTGCCCCCATGCTGTCACCGATCAGGCTCATCGCGAACCGGACCAGCAGTGCGAACGCACCAGCCTTGGATGCGATCGACAGGAATCCACCGACTTCTGCCGAGGCACCGTGAAAGGCATCGGGGCACCAGAAGTGGAACGGCACGATCGACAGTTTGAAGGCAAATCCGACCGAGATCATCAGCAATGCCAATAGCAGGCACCGCATGGCCGGCTCTTGCAGATTCGTTTTGCCGGCAAACACTGCCTGGAACCGTTGGGCTAGCAGGGGGAATTCTGCAGTTCCCAACAAACCCGCCAGCAAGCTGATTCCAAACAGCATGACGCCGGCAGCACCGGCACCATAGACCACAAACTTCAATGCGGCTTCACTGCTTTGACGACGTCCCTTCAGAAAGCCGGTCATGGCATAGCTGGGAACGCTCGCCATTTCGATACCCAGAAACAGCATCAGCAGATGATTGGCACTCGACATCAACATCATGCCGACAACGGCACCTGACAACAGCGAATAAAAATCGGGGGCATCTTCGTCATCGGGAATTCCAGTGAGCACCGTCAGAGCGATGACGAACACCAGAAAGAATGTCAGAAACCCACGGAAGAAGACCGAGAACTGATCGTGCATTGCCAAGCCGGTAAAGACCTGGACCGGCGCCGCGTGTGACTGGGTGAATTCCCAGAACTGGTACAGCACGACGACGAATGACGCCATGCCACCCAGCAGCGCGATCCAGTGCGTCGGGATCAATCGATCGAAGCTCATCAGCCGCCCGAGCAGCATCAGCACGATCGAACCCGACAGAATCAACTCAGGTGCAAAAATAGTCAGCGATCGGAACGTCGACGCCTGTTGGGCGACATCCCCGCTGAGAAACTGCTGAAAGAGTGCTTGGAAATCCATGAGCATCAGCGATCAAGTAAGCGATTTGCGAACGACAACTATGACTTACGGCAACTGCGTGGTCTGAACCTGTGGATTCGTCGCAGAAATATTCTGGTAGGCCGAATCCAGGTTCTTCGTCAATGTTTCGATCGAGTGGTTCATGGGGTTGAACAGGATCTGAGGCATGACGCCGAACAGGATCGCGAACGCAACTAGCGTGTAACCGATGGCCAGTTCCCGCGAATTGGCTTCCACCAACGCTTCCGGATGAGGACCTTTATACTCAGGACCCAAGTAGACGCGTTGCAATGTCCACAGGATGTAGCCCGCGGTCAGGATCACACCAGCCGCCGAGATGATTGCCAGCAGTGGGCTGTAGTTCCAACAGGCCAAGACCGACAACACTTCACCAACGAACCCGCACAATCCGGGCAGTCCCAGACCCGCGAAGAAGATCACGGCAGCCAAACCGGCGTAATGCGGCATCACCTGAGCGATCCCGCCGAATTTGTTCAGGTCGCGATGATGCACTCGGTCGTACAATACACCCACCATAAAGAACATGCCCGTGGAACTGATCCCGTGAGCCAGCATTTGGAACATGGCGGCATTCAATCCCATCTCCCAGTATTCGCGGCCTTGGGTTTTGCCGTCAGTAATCTTCCAGACCGCGATACCCAACAGCACATATCCCATATGACTGACTGAGCTATAGGCCACCAGCCGCTTGAAGTCGGTCTGAGCCATCGCGGCGAACGCACCGTAGATGATGCTGAACACACCCAGTGAAACCAGGAAGTACGCAGCATACTGGGCTCCGTACGGACACAATGGAAATGCGATGCGGATGATGCCGTAGCCGCCCATCTTCAACAGGACACCGGCGAGGATCATCGAAATCGGTGTCGGAGCTTCGACGTGGGCATCTGGCAACCATGTGTGGAACGGGAACGACGGCAGCTTAATCGCAAAGCCGATGAACAGCATGATAAAAGCTGCAACCTGCATCGTCGGACTGAAGAATCCGGACGCGTCGGTTCCAGCGGCGATGCTGGTCAACTTCAGCAGGTCGAAGCTGCGATTGCTGTTGAAGTAGCACATCAGCATGGCGATCAGCATCAGCACTGAACCGGCCAGCGTGTACAAAAAGAACTTGATGGCGGCATATTCACGTCGCGGTCCACCCCAGATGCCGATCAGGAAGTACATCGGCAGCAGCATCACTTCCCAAAACACATAGAACAGGAAGAAATCGAGGGCCAGGAACACGCCCATCATCCCGGTTTCCAGGATCAGAAACAGGATCAGATAACCTTTGACGTTCTTGTCGATACTCCACGATGCCATCATCGCCAGCAGACATACGAACCCAGTCAGGACGACCAGCGGCAGGCTGATGCCATCGACGCCCAGGCTGTAATAAATGTTCCAGCTCGGGATCCATTCAAGATCGAACTTGTGCTGCATTGTGGTCGCGCTGGTATCAAAGTGGCCCCACAGCAACAGAGTGAACAGGAATGTGAAGGCAGTGCCGATCACGCCGAAGTAGCGCATCGCGTCTTTCGCCTTGCCATCGAAGAACAGCAGGAGGAATGCGAAGACAGTCGGCGCGAAGACAATACTCGTCAGCAGGGTTGCCGGTTCCAACATGAGGTCAGTTTCCTCTATCGTACTTGAACCACTTGCGTGGTCATCAGAATCGTTATCTATTTGGGAATCACTGTGAACAACGCGCTAAACAGCACTACCACACCCACGCCAATCCACATGACATATTGACGCAGTTGGCCTGTTTGAACGGCCTTGAGCGACGCTCCGATCGAGTAGGTCACATTCCCCACCAGATTCACCAGGCCATCGATCATGGTTTCGTCGAATTTGCGATCCCATTTCGAGACGAACACAGTCACATGTGCCGACGCATGCAGGATCGCATCCAAGACGCGACGGTCAAATGCCGTGCACCAGTATGCGATGATGTGAACGGGCTGCACGAACATGACTTCGTACATCGAATCGAAACGCCATTTGTCCAACAGAAAGTCGTAAATCGGCGAGAACTGTTTGCGGATGTCGTCAGGGTTGACGGCCTTCTGCACATACAGCACATAGGCCAATCCCATGCCCAGGAACGCGGCCAACAGGGCGAGCATCCCTGCCGTGGAGTGCACCTTGTGCACGTCACTTTCGTGACCGTCGTGGCTGGGCAGCACGACCTTTGTCGAATTGGTAGAGACGACACGTTCAGCCGCCGGAACCGTTTCACTGTCGACGATCAGTCGGTACAGCGGACCACTCTCGCCACCAATCGCACAGCCCGCCGCCAGAATCGACAGTGCCAATAGCGGCATCGTCATGATCGACGGATTTTCATGACAATGCTCGTAGACATGAACGTCTCGGGGTGCCCCGGCGAATGTCATGAACCACAGTCGAAACATATAGAATGAGGTGATTCCCGCGGTAATCAGCGGAGTCAGGAACAGCAGGAAATGCCCCGGGTTCAATTCGCTATAGGCCAAGGCCGATGCAACGATCGCGTCCTTCGAATAGAATCCCGAGAAACCGAGCGATGTACCAGGAATCGCCAGACCTGCGATCGCCATCACACCGACCAGCATCGTGTACGCGGTGATCTTCATCTTGTGACGCAGGCCACCCATGCGCGACATGTCCTGCACGTGGTGGCAACCGGCAATTACGCTGCCCGAACACAAGAACATCAACGATTTGAAGAAGGCGTGCGTGACCAGGTGGAACAAGCCGGCGCCCCAACCGGCCACGCCGATCGCGAGCATCATGTAGCCCAACTGGCTGATCGTCGAATAGGCGAGCACTCGTTTGATGTCGGTCACCACGACTGCGATCGTGGCCGCAATGAACAGCGTGATGCAGCCGATGTAAGCGATTCCCAACAGAACCTCAGGCGTGAACATCGGGTAGAACCGTCCCGCGAGGTAGACACCTGCCGCGACCATGGTGGCCGAATGCACCAAGGCCGAAACCGGGGTGGGGCCTTCCATCGCATCCGGCAACCAGGTTTGCAACGGGAATTGAGCACTCTTGCCGATGCTTCCGGCAAAGACTCCCAGACCTGCGGCCACCAGCAGCATGTAACTGATGGTCAGCGGCTTGCCATCTTTTTCGGCGCGATGGCCGTGTGCATCGCGTAGATACACTTCCTTGCCATCTTCCGACACGTCCAACTTGCCATCGTGTCCGCGAACCATTGTGAACAAACCGGCTTCGGAACCGTGATCCGAGGGAGCCGAATCGGCGAATTGAAATGTGCCGAACGACGTCCAGATGATCATCAGTCCAATCAGGAAACCGAAGTCACCCACGCGGTTCATGATAAACGCTTTGTTGGCAGCCGTGCTGGCCGACTTGCGTTCGATATAGAAGCCGATCAACAGATAGCTGCTGATCCCAACCAGCTCCCAGAAGATGAACACCTGGAAAATGTTTCCGGCGATCACCAGACCGAGCATCGAGAAGCAGAACAGCGACAGGTATGCGAAGAACCGATGGAAGCGACCGGGACGGCTGAAATGTCCGCCGCCGCGTGTGTGTACTTCGTGATCTTCGTACTCTTCCGTCAGTTCGTCGCGCATATAGCCGATGGCGAACAGATGGATGCAGGTCGCAATGAAGGTCACCATCGCGAACATCACCAACGTCAAGCTGTCGATGTACCAGTCGAGCGACAGCTTTAAACCGCCGAACTGAGCGAGTTGGTAATAAGTGCCTGAATAGTATTTCGGCCGGGTGCTGTGAGCGTCGTGCGCAGTATTTGCCGTATGATTCGCATCGGCTGCGTGGGCGTCGTGTCCATGTGCGTCGCCTGCGTGAGCACTCGCGTGATGTTCGGGCTCGGCCAAGGCGGCCCAATGAGTATCGAACCCCCAGTACATCAACGCCAGAAAGCTGCAAACGAATCCGGCCCCAATGCAGGACGCAGCACAAACGGCGGCACCCTTGCTGAGACGATGTGACCACCTCAGCCAGTACATTTCAACGACGAACCCGGCCAGCGGTAGCAACCAGGCTATCGTCAGCAGAGACATCAGGATATTGCCGGTCGCCATATTTGAGTCACTGAGGAAGTGTGTCAGAAACTTTCGGTCAACAAGGAGCGAGTACGCAATTAGCCGTTCAATTCATTGCCCGTGTCAACGTCGATCGTCAAATGGTTGTTATAAAAATTCAACGCAATCGCCAGTGCGACAGCCGCCTCGGCCGCTGCCAACACGATCACGAATAACGCGGTTGACTGACCATCCAGACCGAGTGGTGTGTATCGCGAAAAGGCCACGAAATTGACGTTGGCACCATTCAGTACCAGTTCGACTCCCATTAGCACGCCAATGCCGTTGCGTTTCGTGGCCATGCAGACGACGCCGCACACGAACAGCACGGCCCCCACCATCAGATACGCGTTTAGACCTACATCATTCATGATCGACACATTCTTTTGATCGCTGACCACGACAACGGCACAACCGACGTCAACTCAACTGTTGCGCATCCGCAGGGACATATCGTCGCTTGGCTCGAGCCAGATATGCAGCCCCAATCAGCACAACCAACAGGTGAACCGAAATGATTTCGAACGGCAACAAGTAACCGGGCGCCAACGCCTGATCACCTTTCGCGACTCGGTCAGGCCTTAGACCCAGAAAACTAATCCCCAATTGACGGACGGTGCGTCCCTGTTGTTCAGCCGCATTCAATGCCTCTTTGGCCGCGGTCGACTTGGTGTTGACGAATTGCTCGTCTGCTCGCATCGCCAGTGCGCGATCTCGGGCCTCTGGAGTGAGCACGGGAATGCGTCCCGAGAGATCACCCCAATCAACCTTGCTGATCGACGAAACCAGCACGAACAACAGCAGCATTCCCACACCGCCACCAAGAATCGCTTCGGCGGGGCTCGTCCGAATCTGAACGTAGGGACCACTGGCTGTCAGCATCACGCCGAACACCAGCAGCACGACTGTTCCACCGACGTAAATCAGCAATTGAGCCGCACCCAGGAAATCGGCGTGCAGCAGGAAGAATAAGGCCGACACAGATCCCAACGAGACGACCAGCCAGAAGGCCATGCGAACGACATTTTGCGTGGCAACGACAGCAATCGCACCACCGCATGTCAGGATCGCGAAGACCCAGAACAACATCTGTCCAATCATCGTGCGACTCCTTGTCCAGTCGCCGCCACTGCCTTCGCGGCATCGTTTCCGGAAGCCGACTCTACTGCACCCAGTTGATTCCCGGCGGTATTCAGATGAGCAACAGCCTTATCACCGAGCGCCGGCCCGATCGTGGTTCGACCCGACATTGCCGCCAATGCCAAAGGCCATAGAACCGCTCCCACAAACAGGAAGCAACTAATCGGCACGAGATATTTCAAACAGGTCGTCATCACCTGGTCGATTCGCAATCGAGGCAGCGTCCAACGCACCCAGATCTGAACGAAGACCAGCGTACATGCCTTGGCAATCAGCACCACGGCGCCAAACAGATTGGCCAGATAGGTTCCGATTGAGAACCCGTCGATCGTCGCGGCACCTCGTAATTGACCAACGACCGAATCGATCATGAAACCGTCATGCCACCCGCCCAAGAATAGCAACGCGGCAACCGCACTGACGGCGAACATGCTCGAGTATTCGGCCAGGAAGAAGATTGACCAGCGGAACCCGCTGTATTCGGTGTGGAAACCGGCTACCAGCTCGCTTTCCGCTTCAGCCAGGTCGAACGGAGCGCGTTTGACGCTCGCGGTTGCCACCGTGAAGTAACAGAAGAACGCCAGAAATGCGAACGGATCGTGGAAGATGAACCAGTTCAGCAGACTACCAGCCTGCAGGCGACCAATTGTTTGGAAGTTCAACGAACCAGCGATCAGCAGCGGGATCAGTGCGCAGATGGCCATCGGGATTTCGTAGCTGACCATCTGGGCCGCTTCTCGCATGGCACCAAACAGAGCCCACTTCGAACCACTGGAATAGCCGGCCAGAATGATGCCTAGCACCTCGAGCGACATCAGCGCCAGAATCAGGAACACACCGCACTCGGCGGCTACGGCAACCCATCCATCTGCGATTGGCAGCACCATGAAGGCGGCGAAAGACGCAATCGTGGCCAGATAGGGCGACATCCGAAAGATCAGACTGTCAGCCTCTTTCGGAACCAAGTCCTCTTTCTGAATCAACTTAATGCCGTCGGCGATCGTCTGCAGCCAGCCAAAATTGCCACCGACGCGCGTGGGCCCCAAGCGGTCCTGAATACGGCCAGCGACCTTGCGTTCCAACCAGATGTAAAAGACAGGCAGTCCACCGAACAGGCCAAGCAGCAAACCTGCATGGACAAATGCCGCCAGAAGAAAAGCAGCGGCAGCGACTGTGTCAGGCTTCAGCGATGTGAAGAAATAGCTGACCAATCGGGCCAGAAAGTCCTCAAGCGTAACAGCGGCGAACGAGCCGTTCATATGAGTGTCCATACAGAAACTGAGCCGTCGGCGCAAGGGAATGCGAAGGGCGGGGCAACTATGCCAGATGGGTATTGGCGATTCAAGCGAGCCGCTGGTCATTTAGAGCCATTCCCATGAATGGGAAGGCCCTTACGTCAGATGACCAACCAGCAAAATACGCGCACTCGGCGGCGTCGGATCGTCTGCGAAAGACTAAAAATCAGTGGACTTTTGCCGCTTGCTGAAGTTTGTTCTCGCGTTCGGACCGGTAGAGCATGAGATCGGCCGAAAGCGTCTCCAGATCCTGGTCGGACAGCGACTGGCGCGTGGTGCGAAGGATCTCGATGAACTGGGCAACCTCTTTGGGCTCGTATGGATACCCAATATTGACCCCAGAACCTGACGAAGATGCAAGCGACTTGCCGCTGCCGTCGAGGATCACAAACCACGGCACGCCACCGACTTGATCGGGAGCGTAAGCTGCCATCGCCGTTTTCGCGTTCTCCATCCGCACCATGTCGACGTGCAGATCGATGTAGTCTCGTGCAAGCAATTGCGAGTGATCCAACAGGAACTGCGACAGGATTTTGCACCAACCACAGGCGGGAGTACTCACGTGCAGAAAGACCCGCTTGTTTTGGCTCGCCGCCTGCTTGAGCGCTGACTCAAGCTCTACGGTCGCGTCGAGCTTTTGAGGCATCCATTTTCGCAGAAAGTCCGTCACTGCTTCCGGCGAATGCCCATTGCCTTGTTCGAGCGGCTCGGTGTTTTGGTTGGTGAGGACGTGTCCTTCGGAATCGAGGACTGTCAGGTGCGGAAAGCTGAATTGGCGATCGTCACCGCCGTAGTGCTGCATCAGCTTCGAATTTTGGGTCGAATCGACCAGTACCAACTCGAATTCGGACGACAGCACTGCCCTCACCTGCTCGTTGTGCGTGAACAGATCATGCAGCTTGTGACACCAACCGCACCAATTACCGCCCCATTCGATCAGTATATGCTTGTGATCACGCTGAGCCCGGCCAAGGGCCGCCGCAATCAGTTCCTGCCCGGATTTTGAGGTGTCGTAGATTGACGCCCGCTTCGACGACTCAGCCACCTTGGGTGGCTCGGCTGCTGTGGTCGTCGACGTGGCGCCCGATTTCAATTCGGAGATTGGGGCGCCAGGATTGGCGGCCGAAACGGATTGAGGCACTTTCGTCGCTGGTGGCGGGGCAGGGCGATTGGCAACCCCGCACCCCGCAACAGCCAGTATTCCCGGCAGAACGAACCAACGGGAATTAAGCCGCAAACCTCTGATGACACCGCCAGAAAGCTCAGATGAGGCTTTGAACAGCAATAGTCCGCAGTAGTTCAGGTCCATGGTCTCGCCCCGGGATTCCTGCGAGGATCAGGTCGGTTCTGACGTTGGCGGCTCAAATTTCGGAGCTGATGTTTCGACGCTTTCATCTTTCGGGGTCGGTCGCGCACTGCTGCTGGAGTCGTGTCGCGAAGAATAGATGTTTGTGTCGACATCCTCTTCGATCCCGCGCAAACCCTTCTTAAATTCAACCACGCCCTTGCCGAGACTGCGAGCCACTTCCGGCAATCGCTTGCCGAAGAGCAATAATGCAATAATCCCGACAATGATCATTTCCGGCGGACCCATGTTAAACACGAAGTCTCTCCTCAAAATAAAGCCATATGGTGTTTTGAATCTGCGACGTTGCCGATCGCTGGATTAGTCTTTCTTCTTCTCGTCAAGCTTTTCCGCAGATTTGGAATTGTCATTTTCACCTTCGTTCAATCCACTCTTGAACGACGTCACACTTTGTCCGAGCGATCGCATCACGCCTGGCAGTCGGCTACCGAATAACAGCAGCACGATCAGGCCAAAGACGATGAGCTCGGGCCCTCCGAGAATAAAGGCCAGCACTGGATCCATCATCGCCCTCTCACTTCTAAGGTCACAAACTCGAAATCGATCGATTATTTCAATCTCTTGGCGTCACACGAATCGACAATCAAAAGTCGATTTGAATGCAAAAGACACAGGTCCTGAGCCAATCAATTGAACCGAGCACGCCGGTGGCCAGGCAATATGTTACCCGACAACGCCCCGACACGTGTTTCCACTCGGTTCGCCCGCAAGAGTGCAGGAGGGAAGAGCGGTACGACCTATGATTCTATCGCACTCAGGAAGGCTGTCAATCCGTTTATGGGTGAAGCTGTTCTCCAGCAAAAACTCCAAGAATTGCCCCCCGCGAATCGTTATCTACTCCTTTGCCGGGGTAAAATCCTCGTGCGGTCGGATTCCTCGCCCAACTTTCTGCTGCAATCGGTCGCCGAGTTCCTCGCGGATTGAATCGGCCTGCATTTCCAGTTCTGTGACGATTTCGGGACGAGAATCGGCCAGGTTTTGCTGTTCGCCCAGATCCTGTTCCAAATCGTACAGCTCGTACCCAATCTTTCGCTTACTGTTTTTGCCGGGCCTACCATCCGACCCCAGTTCGGTCGCTTCGGTACTGACGACGTCGTGCGGAAAATGCAGTTTCCAGCGCCCGCTGCGCATCGCTTCCAGATCGTTTTGCTGATAGTAGAAAAATAGCGCCTGATGCGGCGATGGAGCTTTCGGATCGGTCAATAACGGCCAGATATTCTTCCCATCGATTCGGTGATCCGGCAACTTTGAGCCGGTTAATTGAGCAATTGTCGGAAACCAGTCCATCATGATCGCAGGCTGGTGAATCTGGGTTCCGGCCTTGATCTGACCGGGCCATCGCACGACACAGGGCACTCGGACACCTCCCTCGTAACAGGTCGCTTTCGACTCGCGCAACTGACCTGCCGAACCGCCGTGGTCGCCGAACAATTTCCAGGGGCCATTGTCGGACGAAAAGATGACGATTGTTCGCTCAGTCAGTTTGTGTCGTTCCAGTGACTGAACGATCTGGCCAACCGACCAATCGATTTCGGCCAACACATCCTGGTACAGCCCGCGCCCAGTTCTCCCGGCGAATTTGTCCGATACGTACAGCGGCACGTGCGGCATGGAGTGAGGTACATACAACAGGAATGGCCTGTCGCGGTGCTGTTCGATGAATTGGACGGCTCGTTCGGTGTACCACGTTGTCAGGCGTGCCTGGTTCGGTTCGGTTTCCACCACCTTTGTTCCGTCGAATAGAGGCAACGGCGGGTAAGCGTTCTTGGCGTCGGCCCGCGGGTTATTCGCGGGCATCGGGCTCATGTCGTTCGAATAGGCCAGTCCGAAATACTGATCGAATCCAAATGTCGTGGGTAAAAAGTCGGGGTGATGACCCAAATGCCATTTTCCATAGATCGCCGTCGCGTATTTCTGGTGCTTCACCAATTGGGCCAGCGTCACCTCACGATGGTTCAAGCCATAGTGCTGGCTGGGTGAGAGGGCACCGGCAATGCCGATTCGGTTGGGGTAGCAGCCCGTCAACAGCGCGGCGCGCGAGGCCGAGCACACAGGTTGAGCCGAATAGAAATCGGTAAATCGGGCCCCGTGCGCGGCCAATCGATCGATATTCGGCGTCACGCTGGGGCTCGCACCGTAACAACCCAGGTCTCCGTATCCCAAATCATCGGCGTAGACGATGACGATGTTGGGCCGCGGCCCGCGATCAGATTCTTGCGCGCCGAGCATCCCGCTCAACGTGACCAGGACGGACCAGCCTGACAAAGAATTCAGCCACGTGCGGATGCCGCTCATCAGTAGTCCTTCATTCACACGCTTTTCATCGGATCAACACCACTCTTTACCACGCTTTGGCATGATAACGAGGGTCGTTCCGAATTCGTTTCATCAACCTGATTTACCGCCGCTTGCGGGTGGGGCCTCCTTGCCCGGGCCCTGTGGTTTGGGTATGTTTCTTTGCGGTGCCCAGACCTGTCTCCAACGGTCGAGACGACCGATTGCCAGGCAGTGCTGTGGCGCGTGGCTCACATGGAAACCTTGTTCAGGCCGCAGGGTTGTCTCCGGGATGCCACACCCTGCGTCAGAAATCCCGCCAGAAAAAGCCCGCCCGATCGTTTCGAGTCTGAATCAGAGGATAGTCACCATGCCGCTACGACCTTGGTTCGTCTGCCTGTTTGGCCTGCTGATGGCCCTTCCCGCGGGTTTAAAGGCCCAAGACAAACCGGTCGCAGATCCTCTCGATTGGCCTTACTGGCGCGGCCCTGAGATGAACGGCATCTCGCGCGAGAAGAACCTGCCTGACAGTTGGTCGCCCGAAGGCGAAAACCTAATCTGGAGCAATCCCGATCTGGGAACACGTTCAACGCCGATCATCATGAACGGCAATCTGTACACGATCGTTCGACACAATCCCGGCACAAACAAAGAAGCCGAAAAGGTCGTCTGCTACGACGCCGAGACGGGCAAGATCAAGAAGTGGGAAAATATCTTCAACGTTTTCCTATCGGACGTGCCCGATACCCGCGTCGGCTGGTCGAGCGTCGTTGGTGATCCTTCCACCGGCAACGTCTTTGCCTTGGGAGTCTGCGATTATCTGCAATGCATCGATGGCAAGACCGGCAAGACGATCTGGTCACATTCGATGAGCGAAGAATATGGGATGTTGAACACCTATGGAGGCCGTACTAATTTCCCGATCATCTTCGAGGATCTGGTGATCGTCAGTGGCGTCGTTATCGGCTGGGGCGAGATGGCGCGTCCTTCGCATCGCATCATCGCATTCAACAAACGAACTGGCGAGTCTGTCTGGTACCAAAGCACGCGACCCGCTCCCGAAGATACGACTTACAGTGCGCCGGCGATCTCGGTCATCAATGGGCAGGCTCAGTACGTGATCGGTTGTGGGGACGGCAGCGTCTACGGCCTGCAACCTCGTACCGGCAAGATCATCTGGAATTACGATGTCTCCTTGCGCGGCATCAACACTCCGCCGACCATCGTCGGAAGCACGGTGATCTGCGGGCACAGCGAAGAAAACCTGGACGACACTGCGATGGGTGCCTTGTTTGCAGTTGACGCTTCAAAGGTCGGCAACCTGACCAAAGCCGGACAGTTGTGGCGCACGAAAGAGGAATTCATCGGCAAGACAGCGCCGCTGGTGATTGACGATCGCGTCTATTCCGTCGACGACGGTGGCATTGTCTTTGTCAACGATCTCAAGACCGGTGCCCCTGTTGGTAAGACCAAGATCGGCACCATGGGGCGCGGCAGCCCGGTCTACGGAGATGGGAAAATCTATGTCGTTGATGGCAACGGTCGCTGGTTCATCTTCGCCCCAGACAAGGCCAAGGGTCTGAAAAAAGTTCACTCGTTGCGACTCGAACAGGGCGATGTGAATGCGTCGCCAATCATTTCGCATGGCCGCATTTACTTAGCGTGCGAAACGATGATGTACTGCATCGGTAATAAGGATACCAAGCCTTCGGCCGATCCGATTCCACCCATGGCGAAAGAGACACCTGTGGATAAAGACACCAAGCCGGCGACGCTGGTTGTCACACCCGTGGAATCACTCCTGAAGCCTGGCGACAAGCAGGAATTCAAAGCTCAACTGTACAACGCGAACGGTCAGTTCTTGAAACCGGCAGACGTCAAGGATGTGAAGTACACACTGCAAGGGCCAGGAAAAATCGAAGGCGGCACTTATGTCGGACCTGGTGGCAAGGCGATGGCGGGCGTCATCGTGAATGCCGAACTGGGTGAATTGAAGAGTCAGCCACGCATCCGAATCATTCCCGAAGTGGCAAAGGAAACGCCGTGGTCGTTCACGTTCGACGACGGCATCGTGCCCGTCATCATCGACTACGACTACTACAAAACGTTGAAAGCGAAGAACCCGCTGACGGCGAAGTTGTACATTTACCTGTCGACCCAGTTCACCAACGTCCCCGCACCCAAAGCGACGTTCGACGATTCGACACCCGCGCAGGCTTTCACCGCCTTCAAACGCTACTTGGGGTTGCTTGAATCGATTACGAACCAGACTCAGGCCAAAGAGAAGCTCGATCCCTCATTAAAGCAACTGCAGGACGATGGCGTGATCAGCAGCTTTGAGTGGACTGGCAACGACAAGATTCCGCTGCAACTGGTATTGGCCAAGGGGACGCGCAAGGTTACCGGCAATGGTGTCATGTGCAAGATCACGACAATTCCCAAGGGTACGCGCAGCCAGGGTTGGCTGGGTCACCCCGGTTCCAAGAATTACGTCGTCCAGGCTGACGTAGTGGCGAACGAGGTCGAATCGGGAGCTGATGCGGACAAGAACGCCAAGATGCCCGATATCGGGCTCACCAATCAACGTTATCGTTTCGAAATGATGGGTGCCGCGCAAAAGCTGAAGGTCTATTCGTGGATTCCGCATGACCGTAAAGTTCACGAGATCGATTTCAACTGGAAGCCTGATGTCTGGTACACGATGAAATTCATCGTGACGAACGAAGAACGCGATGGTGAACGAGTCTCTGTCTGTCGTGGCAAAGCCTGGAAGCGCGACGATCCCGAACCATCGCAGTGGTCGATCGAATGGGTCGACAGCCCCGCCAACGAAACCGGCAGCCCCGGCCTGACAGGGAATGCCAAGGATGCTGAAATCTTCATCGACAATGTGAAAGTGGTCCCCCAGTAGGACCTGGCCAACAATCATTTAACACTCAAGAAGCCTGAGCTCAGATAACATAGCCGACTAGACTGACCAGATATGACTTCTCAAGGCTGATTGCTGATTGCAACACAACAGTGCCGGCAGTCGACGCGAGATTTTAGAGAATAAGGAAACACCATGAAATTTCGCTCGATTCCGACCTTGGCACTGGTGTGCTTGTCGACCATCGGTGTCGTTTATGCTGCCGAGAAATTTGACCCGACTAAAGATGTTCTGGAACTGATCGGGAAGATGAAAGTCGGCAAGCTCGACTGGCCTCAATGGGGCGGAACGGCGCATCGCAATAACACCCCAGAGGGAAAAGACATTCCTTCCGAATGGAACCTGGAAACAGGTGAGAACATTCTGTGGGCGGCCCCTTTGGGATCGCAGACCTACGGCAACCCTGTGGTCGCGAATGGCAAGGTGTTTGTCGGTTCGAACAACACGCATGGCTACTTGAAACGCTATCCCGCGAAGATCGACTTGGGAGTGCTGCTGGCGTTCGACGAAAAGACCGGCAAGTTCCTGTGGCAGGCATCGTCTCCCAAGCTGCCGACTGGCCGCGTACACGACTGGCCACAGCAGGGGATTTGCTCGACCGTTTTCTGCGATGATAAACGGTTGTGGTACAATACCAGCCGCGGCGAAGTCATCTGTCTGGATGTCGAAGGTTTTCATGACGGCGTGAACAATGGTCCTTACAAGGCCGAGCCGAATGAAAACAAAGACGAAGCCGACATCATCTGGCGCTACGACATGATGGGCGACTTGGGGATCTCGCAGCACAACATGTGTTCCTGTTCGATCACCTGTGTCGGCGATCGCTGTTTTGTGATTACCGGTAACGGAGTCGACGAAGGCCATATCAACATTCCGGCTCCCCAAGCACCCAGTTTTATCTGTCTGGAAAAGAACACGGGCAAGTTGATGTGGACCGATAAGTCGCCAGGCCTGAACATTCTGCATGGCCAATGGTCCAGCCCCTGCGTTTTTGAAGCGGGTGGTAAGGAACAAGTCGTCATGGGTGGCGGCGACGGCTGGCTGTATAGCTTCGATCCGGCGGGCGATGGCAAAGGTGGTGGCAAGTTGAACTGGAAGTTCGACGCCAATCCGAAAGAGTCGATCTATCTATTGGGTGGTCGAGCCACTCGAAATCACATCATCGGCACTCCAGTGTTTTATGACGGATTCGTCTATATCGGTGTCGGTGAGGACCCGGAGCACGGCGAAGGGGTCGGACACTTGTACTGCATCGATCCAACCAAGCGCGGTGACGTCAGCCTGGAATTGGCCGTCGATGAAAAGGGCGAACAGATTCCACATCGTCGTCTGCAGGCGGTCGATGCGTCGAAGGGCGAGAAAGCGATTCCCAACCCGAACACCGCCGCCATCTGGCACTATGACTACGTCGACAAAAACAAGAATGGCAAGAAGGACTTTGAAGAGACGATGCATCGCACGATTGGCAGTGTGTCGATCAAGGATGACTTGTTATTTGTCACCGACTTTGCCGGACTGGTCCACTGCCTGGATGCCAAGAAATCGGATGGCGGCAAGCCCACCGTTTATTGGACGCACGATATGTTCGCGGCGTCGTGGGGATCAGTGTTGATCGTGGACGGCAAAGTGTACGTCGGCGATGAAGATGGCGATATCACTGTCTTTGAGCTTTCCAAGAAGCTGAAAGTGCTGTCCGAAATCAACATGATCAATTCGATTTACACATCACCTGTGGTCGCCAACAACACGCTGTTCATTTCGAACAAGAGTACGCTGTTTGCGATCAAGTCGGGTGCCAAGCTGGAGGGCGGCGTGAAGCAAAGCTCTGGCGAAGAAGGCTCAGGCGAATGACCCGGCCGCGGGTCGGCGGGATGCGCGATTGAGATGGGTTTAGAATAGGGGTACTGCTCGCGCGTTGTGGCTGGACCCGACCGCTGGTCGGCAGGGTTCGAAATAGCGATACCCCTCGCGCGTTGCTGTGACCCGGCTTCAAGTCGTGTCGAGAGACGAACGATCCTGTCCCTTGAACGATCGTCAGTTGCCATTCATGAAATAGATCGAGGCCACGGCGATCAACGCTCCGGCCAGACCAGCCATCAGGTAATTCACGGCGGGTAACGATCTGCTGAACCCGTACTTGCGTGCGTCGACGACTTCTTCAAGTTGTCGCAGGCCGACGAACATTCCGTCCAGTCGCGGTTCCTGTCGCGTCACACTGACGATGTAGTTGAGCCCGGGGGCACGCAGGTTGCCAATCGTCCCCGGCGCCATCTTCATGAAACCGTCCACGACAACGCCGAATCCGCCGATCGACATTTCGACCAGACGACAATCGAATCGTCGATGATTGATCGTCAACGTTCCGGTCGACTGGGCCGTCGAAAAGGCACAGCGCGCAAATTGCCGCTGATTGTCGATGCTCGGATGACGAATGATGTCTTCGGCAGGAGGAACGTTTTCCTGCAATAGTTGCAGCAGTTCCTCTATGCGTTCGGTCCGTTGTGCGATATCTGGAAATGGGTACGCCACCGGAGCATCAGTCGCTTCGGACTCAGTTGTGGAGGCTGTGCTGTCAACAATGGCTTGGGGCGTTTGTTCTTCAGCAAGATGAAGTTTGGCCATGCTTAGTCTGCTTTACTGAAATCGAGGGGTAAGATTCTGACCAGTTCGGCTTGTCCTCGAACTGTTCGAAAGTAGACGTCGGCGTCATCCGTACGCACGACGAAGATGTCGCTGAGTCCAGCGATACACTTGGCATCGCTACGGCCTTGTTCGGCCGCATTCAAAGCTTGGCGCAAACTGGTGACGGCTTGAGCCGCACCGTTCGTTGGTAAGCCATTTAATCCCGCCGCGAAGTGTTTCAGGTCGGTCCACGCTGCATCAGACATCCGCAGGGATAGCGCAGTGTCTGAATCGGTTTCGCCGTACAGCCAGGGAACCAGTTTCGGCGTGACCGACTGAACTCGGCCCCCCTGGCCTGCAGCCAGTAGAGTTTTCAATGAACGTGGCTGATTCGATTTGTCTGCATTCGTGCCGTTGTCATCACGAACCGAGTCGACCGATGGCTCACGCAATTCGGTCGTCACAATTCGTGACGCCGTTGAAATCATCGAGATGGAAACACCGGGCAAATCTGCTCGAACTTTAACGATCTCGGACGCGGGACGGTGGCGGGCGACCAATCCCTGATCCACGGAAATCGCTGGTGGCACCAATTCTTGTTCACTGACCGAAGCCGGCCACCATCCAAAACCTTCTTTACGAATCCCGCGCATACTGAGCAACGGATGATGATCAAGTCCGTAAGGAATACTCAACAAGGTCGCCACCGCGACAGCAACCAGACCCGCGATCGAGAAATGGCGAGACAAGCCGGTCCATTTCGCGCGGGCTTTTACTTCGGTATTAGGCTGTTCGACCGGCATCAGTTCAAACAGGCAACCACCGGCGCGTGCTTCTTGCAGTGTCAGTTTGACTGGAATTACCTTGTGATTCATTTTCAGATTCAGCCTGGATTGTCCCTCGTAAAGTTTCATTCCAGGGATGGCGACGATGATTTTGCCGTTCAACTCTTCAATGATCTGGCAAGAAACGCGTTCCGACTGCAGAACTAAAGTCGCCGTCTGTGCGGATCGCGGAAGCGGTTCAAGGATCTCTGCGTGTTTCATGCTGTTTCCCCTACTCTCTGTGTGGCCCGATCTGGTCCGCTTTGCACAAGTGACTGGTGCATCTCGGATTGCGACCGATTCTTAACGCCTGAAGGGCGCCAAGACTCCACAGAAAACCTGGACTTGCGGGAAACCTAGCTTAATTCTGGACCTTTGCCGGAGAAAAAACGCGCTCCCCCGAAAATAACGGATTTGAGGCCCAGTCAGCGTTCAAAGTGAGGAGTGCTCACGACGCATTGCCGGTCGTCAAACAGATTCAGAAAGCAGACCTTCGCGCCTTCCGGGATCGTGGCAGTCACCCGTTTCGCGGTGTGGTCCACGTCCGCGGGGATCGACTCCCACTTCCGATCCTGCCAGCGGCCCGTATCCATCGTGAATTCCAGTTCCGCCATGGCAATCGGGGACGATGAATCGAATCGAGCCCAAACGTCCGTGTCATTCCGTCCGTGATCAACGATTTTTGCCAGTGATTTTCCTCGCCTCAGCATCTGATCCGCATACACTCTGATCTCTTCAGGATTCTCTCCCGCCGCTCCATGACCATGCGGCATCCGCACGCGCAGGCACAGTTCGACCGCGCCTTTCGGCAATCGATACGACTTCTGCCAGGAATCCATCGGATACGCGAAATCGTTGGTTCCGTTGACCCATAACATGGGCATCTTTACCCGGCCCAGATAAGACGCAGGATCCCATTGCGTCAGCCACACCTTTGCCTTGTCGGGGCCGAGTTTCTCGAAGGCCGGCAACCAGACCGAATTTTCGCCCAGGTAGCCACACCCGTAGACTGGCACGGCGAATTGGAACCGTGCATCCAGGCCGGCCACCACGCACGTCAGATATCCACCCCACGAAATGCCGGTGACTCCGATACGATCGGCGTCGACTTCCGGAAATGATCGAATTAACGAATGTGCCAGAATCGCAGCACTGGCGGCCTGATACGTCCACTGGTTTTCGATTGCCTCGTCCAGTTGCCCAAAGCTGGCGTCCCATCCCGGCGGTCCGCCCTGATCATGTCGCTGCCAATTGCCGTACGTTCCTACGGGCACACACCCGCACAAGTCCATGGCGATCGCGGCGTAGCCACGCGAATTCCACAGTTTGACCCAACGATCGAACGCAGTTCCTCCACCGCCATGAATCAGAACCATCGCCGGAAACTTGTCTTTCTCCTCACCCACCGAAACAGACGGCTTTCCGTAGTAGGCAAAAACTCGAGTCGGCTTCCCTTTGTAGCTGATTCCCTCGTAGAAGAACGATTTCACTCCTTCAACTTGCTGATTGTCTGCTGGAAAAACCTGCGGCGCATTGAACAGCGCCGTCAGGTCAAAGCGTGCAACGTGAGGGGCGGTTGCAATAGTGACTGAAGCAGTTGACGGGACTGGCTCGTCAGCGGCCCGACCAACCGAGAGGCTGCAGACAGTCGACAGCATCAAACACGCGCATTGAAAACCGCTCTTCATGCAGAAGGAAGTCATCACGGGCATCCAATCGAGATCTGTGTGGGTCTTGAATCGAGGGCTTTGCATACGGCATCAAAACCAAACAACGTCGTGCTAGCAACTGTCCCGTGATTGCTGGTCGGTCATGCTGGTTTCTGGCGGGAATCAAATGGACGTTCGTCAACCAACAAGGCAGATCGATCCGTATCGGAAATGCTCCTAAATGGAGTAGCACAGGGACCCCAATTCTGACTCCGCTGCGACCTGCCTCCAAACCAGCAGACAAAGTTGCCGAGCGTGACCCACAGTTCGTCGATGGGTGAGCGGGGCAACCGCTTGGAGTGTCGGCCGCGAATGCCTGTCCTCGTTTTTCAACTGGTTGCCGCCAGATCCCACACGTTCTGGCTTGTCATTTGCGTCATTCATCAGACAGGGCCCAGGTCTTGGAGATACTGGAGAAACAAAATGACGGCAAAAGGCAGAAGCTGGAAACTGGAACGCGCCAGTGTCCATCACAAAGGAATGGCTCGTGCCAAATCGAACAAGTACACGAAGAATGACCAAGACGAAAGACCCGCACCGCATACGCGATCCAAGATTTGGGTCGGTGCTTATACGCGCCGTGATGGTCGACACGTCGAAGGCCATTACCGCTTCATGCACAAGAAGGAAACGACCTCGTCGTGATGCGTTGCACTAACGACGCAGAGAGTCCATTCCAGCCGGGCCAGAGTGGGAGATGCGCAAATGATGGAACTCGATGGCTTCAAAGTCGCTGTTTTGGCGACCGACGGATTTGAAGAGTCAGAGTTGATGGAACCGGTTAAGGCGCTCAATCACGCGGGCGCCGAAGTGACGGTTATCTCGCTGAAGCCCGGCGAAATCCAGGGCCGACGTCACGACGCGTTGAATACGATCCGCGTCAAAGTTGATCGAACGATTGATGAGGCGAACCATGACTATTTTGACGCTGTCCATCTACCGGGTGGCGCTGTGAATGCAGACTCTATGCGGATTGTCCCTGAAGTGAAATCATTTCTTCAGGCCATGCAGCGAGCCGGTAAACCATTTTCCTTCATCTGCCACGCCCCTTGGGAATTGGTCTCGGCCGGACTGGTCGCGGGCAGGACGCTAACCAGTTACAAGACGATTCAGGATGACATCCGGAACGCAGGTGGCCACTGGTTGGACCATGAAGTCGTGGTCGATCACAACTGGGTCAGCAGTCGACAGCCCGACGATCTGCCTGCCTTCAACGAAGCGATAATCGAACTGTTCTCGCGCAGTCGTCTTGAGGTTCCTGCTTCGCATTGAAGTAAACAGAGTAGAAGTGTGGAAATGGCGACCGACACGATACCGACGCCGCAGACTCTCAACTTTCGAGACGATGGAAAGTTTCCCAACAGTCAATTACCAGTCCTGATTTACCGGCAGGCGGTCACTCAAAGTGCGAAATCAAGTGGACTCGCAGTACAGTTTGAAAATTTGTTCGCGAACCACAACTGGAAGAATTCCTGGCGGAACGGCGTCTATGACTTCGCGCACTATCACAGTACGTCCCACGAAGTGCTAGCCGTTTATGATGGCTGCGCTATCCTGCATCTGGGTGGGCTCATTGTTGGAGCCGATATTGAAGTGAGTACGGGCGATGTCCTCGTGATTCCGGCCGGTGTCGCACATCAACGGGTGTCGAGTTCGTCCGACTTCAAAGTAGTGGGAGCGTATCCCGACGGTCGCGAATGGGATGTATTGCGGGGTCATCCGGACGAACGTCCGATGGCCGACGAACGTATCGCCGAATTGTCGGTCCCGACAACCGATCCGGTCTATGGCAAGAAGGGCCCGTTGATGCAATTGTGGCACGATGCGGGAGAAGCGTCCAACAACACCTGAAGTTCCGATCAGTGCCACTTCTGTAAACGACTGAGTGATGAGCCATCGGGATGATGTCCAACGTGTCTTCGAAGCGAAATACGCGTATCCTTAATCATCGGCAGCGTCCGACCAACCGCACGGCACCACCGACCGAAGCAATCGATCGACAGCGGGCGAAGGCGGCTCGACTTCACTACCGCCTCGACACTTCAGCCGGCATTCAACGAAAGCCGAACGGCAAATCGTTCACGTACGTCAATCCTCGCGGGCAGAAAGTCCGCGATCGACGGCTGCTTGAGCGTATCAATGGTCTGGTGATTCCTCCGGCATGGAAAAATGTCTGGATTAACCCTGACCCTCAAGGCCACCTGCAGGCGACGGGGATTGATGCTGCTGGACGTAAGCAGTACCGCTATCACGATCGTTGGCGCACTTCGCAAGATCGTGCAAAGTACGAAAAGGTATTAGAGTTCGCCCGAGCCCTGCCGCGCATACATCGACGAGTGTCTGCGGATCTCAGGAAACGAAGTCTGCCGCGGGAAAAAGTTCTGGCGGGAGTCATCCGACTTCTTGAGATCACATTAATTCGCGTGGGCAATGAGGAATCGTCGCTGAACAATCACACCTATGGTCTGACGACGATGCGCGATCGACATGTCGCGATTACCGGGCAGGAAGTCTGTTTCGACTTCCGTGGTAAAAGTGGTATCGCTCATGAAATCCTGATCAACGACGCCGGGTTGGCTCGGCTGATCAAGCAATGCCGCCATGTACCTGGACAAAAGCTGTTTCAGTATGTCGATGAAGATGGCGAGTCGCAAAATGTGCATGCCGGAGATGTGAACGAGTACATCCGCGAATCGAGTGGTGGTGACTTCAGCGCCAAAGACTTCCGCACTTGGGCGGCAACAGCGTTGACCATCGAACTACTGCAAGACTTAGACGAGTTCAATTCACCGACTGCCGCAAAGCAAGATGTGCGTCGTACGATCAAACTCGTCGCGGAACGACTTGGCAACACGACTGAGGTCTGTCGAAAAAGTTATATCCATCCCGCGGTGATCGAAGGATACCTGGCCGGAATGGTGACACGTGGAATCAAACCTCGCCACAAGCGAAGAAAACGACCGCTCGGTCTCGAATTCGCAGGAAGTCGGACAAGGGTGCTGGATTCACTTCAAAAGTTAATCTCGCACGCTCGCCGAGGACCGAAGTCCTAAATTTGCAAAGGTCGCTGGCTGACAACTATCGAAGGAGAAAAAGATGAACGCATCTGAAGTTGGCAAAAACGCAAAACAGACGATCGACAAGGCGTCCGCGGCCGCGAAGAATGCGACTGACAAGACGACGGAAGCCGCAAAAAATGTGGCGACCAGCGCTGGTAACGCGGTGAAGAATGCCGGACAGAAGATCAAAGATGCTGGCAAGTAATGTTCCGTTGATTGATGACCACCTTCATTCGCTGACGGTGGTCCCTTTTTGGGCGGCATGACGCTTCCTCAATCATGGTCTTGGCCCTGTCCAGGCGACAGGTTTGCACCTCGATTCATGACCGTGTCGACACCCCACTCGATGATCAGAGTTCCCGATGGCGATCGAAGACTCCGCCAACAGCGAATCATCTTCGGTGCCGACCGCCACCAAGGCCGTCATCATCAGCGGCGTCATGTTCGTGTTCATCTCGTACTGGCGCGTGGCGGCCGTGGTACTTTGCGATCTGGCCAGTACCGCGTTCTATATCGGCGGGATCGTCGAACATTCGATCGGTCCAGCCGCTCCGTGGTTTATTGTCGCAGTGATGCTCTTCAGCTACGCGGTGCGATCCGTATACATCGAAAGTTGCTCGATGTTCGTTCGCGGCGGTGTGTACAAGATTGTGAAAGAATCGCTCGGCAGGACGACCGCGAAATTCGCTGTCGCAGCGCTGCTGTTCGACTATGTCCTGACGGGGCCGATCAGCGGAGTTTCCGCGGGCCAATACCTGATGAGCCTGTTTTTTGACTTGTGGTCTCATTTCTCAGAGATTCCGTTCAGCGACGCGACACGCGATCATTGGAAGGCGGCCGGTTCCGTCGTGATCGCAGTCGCCATCACGCTCTATTTCTTCCGCCTGAATGTGATCGGAATTCATGAGTCCAGCGATAAAGCGCTGAAGATCATGATCATCACCACGATCATGGGAGTAACCATCCTGGGTTGGTCGCTGTTGACGCTCGCCTGGGACGGTCCACGGAACACGATCTCGTTTATCCCCACGTTCACGCCGAAGGAAAATCCGTCGAATGGCCAGATGGAAAGTCCGCTCGGTTTTCTGGAAGGCACGTCTTTCGCCGCCGGTTTGCTCGATGGCTGGAATTGGTTGAGTCTGTTTGGTGTCGTGGGGTTCTTCATCGCGTTCGGACATTCGGTACTCGCGATGAGCGGCGAGGAGACGCTTGCGCAGATCTATCGCGAAGTGGAATCACCCAAGTTGAAGAATTTCCAGCGGGCGGCGTTCATCGTGTTCATCTACAGTCTGGTGCTCACAGGGGGGATCAGCGTGCTGGCTGTGCTGCTGATTCCCGACGAAGTGCGAATGGACAAATACGGCGACAATCTGATCGCCGGTCTGGCCATGAATGTCGTCGGACCGCCCTTCGCGCGGCTCCTGCTCAGTTCATTTGTGGTCTGTGTCGGCTCGCTGATCCTGGCGGGCGCTGTGAACACGGCCATTATCGGTTCCAACGGCGTTTTGAACCGCGTCGCTGAAGATGGCGTCATTCCTGATTGGCTACGAAAGCCACATCCCCGGTTCGGAACGAGTTACCGGTTGCTGTATGTCATCCTGGCACTACAACTGTTCACGATCGTTGTCAGCCGCGGCGACGTGTTGCTGTTGGGTGAAGCGTACGCCTTCGGGGTCGTCTGGAGTTTTGTCTTCAACTGTCTGGCGATGCTGATCCTGCGATTCAAAGACCCCGAGCGTCCGCGGGGCTTCAAAGTTCCGTTGAACATCAAAATCGGCGACACCGAACTGCCGATTGGATTGGGCCTGATCTTTTTGATCCTGCTGATATCAGCTGTTACGAATGCGCTCACGAAAGAAATCGCGACGGAAGCGGGACTTTGTTTTACTCTCGCGTTGTTCACACTGTTTTCTGTGACGGAGTATTTTCGCCAGACTCCTGTGCAGGCAGAAGGGACCGAAGCGCTGGATCAATTCAACGAAATCGTCACCGACTCAGTCACGCCGCAGACACTCAAACTAACGCATCCCCATCGAAAAGTCGTCGCGGTGCGCGCGTCGACACATCTGGAAGCGCTCGACAAGGTCCTCGACGAAACTGATGCCGATTCAACCGATATCATCACCATGACCGCCAATGTGCGCCCGCTGGGCGGCCTGGATTCAGAGCCGGTTCCGGTCGGCCGGTACGAGCAGGAACTGATGAACGCGATCGAGAAGCGAGCGGAAACAGCAGGAAAGCCTGTGATCCCCATCATCGTCTCGACGAACAATGCACTGCACGCGGTCATGCAGACGGTGCAATCGGTCAATGCGCAGGAATTGTACTTGGGAACGTCCGAACGGTTCTCGCCTGACGAACTGTTGAATCGATGTGTCTACCATTGGTCTCAAATGCACAGCGATCAAACATCGCCGCTCACCATTCATATCATCGGCAACGATCGGGATTTCACCGCGACGATCAGCGGAGGCGGTCAGATCCCCGCTGCAGTGACAGATTCGCATGACGTCGATCAATCAATCGCCATGGCCCCAACAAGTGGTCATTTGTTGTTCGTCCATGACACGACACCCGTGTCAGCAGAACTCTTCGACCGCCTACTGATACTGATCGATCGCAACGTTCAAATCAGCATCCTGAAAACGGGACCGATGTCCAACGAATCATGGGGAGCAAAACTGCGGCAGGCGCGAGACGCGGGACGTCAAATCAACGAAGTCCCGATGCCCGACCAGAAACAACTCGGCAATCAACTTGTCAAATTGATCAACGATCAGAAAATCGGCCTGTTGATCCTGGGCACTCAGTCCTTCGCCGATAGTGGCCATTCCACACAGTCTGATCCCTCATGGATTGCAATGATCGCAAAGCAGACGAACTGTCGAATTCTATTCGACGCGAGAACGGCCCTACAGAACAACCGGCCGGGACTGAATCGAGCCAATTAGCAGAAGAAAAACTGCAGAAAACCCTGATCGAAATGGTTTCACGCGGCGTGTCTTAAGCTGTTCGGTTTTGCCTGCCACCGCTACAAAGGTGAGACGCCCCATGTCGGCGGCGGTATCGGTTGGGTAACATTCATTCTTGATCGCGTGGGGCAATCCCTGCAGCGATGAGACTCTTGTAACGGACTGGCCCCTGAGCTTTCCTATTTGGCATGGCGCGCGAACGTATCCTTTTTGTGACAGGCCGGCTGGCTGAGCCGTCGCTCCGTAGCGTTTTAACGCCGTTGTCTGAGCGAGTCGGTTTCGATTACGACATCGCGATATTGGGAATCTCGGTTGCCGCTCTGATGCATGTCGACTGGGTGCGGCGAAAGCTTTCTGTTCCCACTGGATACACGCGCGTCGTGCTGCCAGGTTGGTGTCACGGTGACCTGGACGTCCTGGCCGCTCACTATGGAACTCGTTTTGATCGAGGACCCAAGGACCTGTTTGATCTGCCCGAATTCTTTGGCCGAGAGGGCCGTCAGATGCCCGCGCTGGATGAATACAACATCGAGATCCTGGCAGAAATCAATCACGCGCCACGGTTGTCTGAAGACGAGATTTTGCGACAGGCGGATCACTATCGTCAGGCGGGCGCCGATCTGATCGATTTGGGTTGCGTACCGGGTGAAAGCTGGGCAACGATTGGTTCAGCGGTTCGCCGGTTACGCGAAGACGGTTTTCGTCTGTCAGTCGACAGCTTCGATCGAGCTGAGGTCGAGGTGGCCGTCGACGCGGGTGCCGAACTGGTGCTCAGTTGCAACCAGACCAACGTCGATTGGGCCCACCAGTTACCTGTCGAGTTCGTGGTGATCCCCGACAACGTTCGCGACGTCGATTCCTGCAATGATACCTGCAAGCAGTTGACTGCCGCTGGTCGATCCTATCGACTCGATCCCGTCCTGGAACCGATTGGCTTTGGGTTCGCTGCATCGCTGCATCGCTATATCGACACGCGCCGGCGGCTGCCGGATGTCGCGATGATGATGGGCATCGGCAACCTGACCGAACTCACCGAGGTCGACAGTGCCGGAGTCAATTTCCTGCTCGCAGCGATCTGTGAAGAGCTGCAAATCCGCAGTATCCTGACGACCGAAGTGATCAATTGGGGTCGCACTGCCGTCCACGAATTTGACATCGCGCGGAGGCTGGTCCGACACAGCGTGAACAATCGAGTGCTGCCGAAACATCTGGGCGGCCAACTAGTACTGTTGCGTGATCCGCGACTGCATGCAATCGGCGAAACAGGACTGCAACAACTGGCAGGTCGGTTGACGGACCCCAACTTTCGCATCTTTGCAGAACGCGGCGAGATTCACTTGATGAATCGTGACGGCTATTGGCATGGTTCTGACCCCTACGAAGTCTTTGATCGAATGAGTGCCGATGTGGGCACGCTGACCGCGGAGCACGCCTTTTATCTCGGCGCTGAACTCTGCAAGGCGCGGACAGCACTGACGCTGGGGAAGCAGTACCGACAAGACGAAGCACTGCGGTGGGGTTTCCTGTCGGTAGAAGAAATCAGCGCCATTCAGCGACGCAAGCATCGTACTGGCGAACCTGAGGACACTGATGCCTCATCCATAGTACCCTGACGGCGTGAACCAACTGATACTCTGCCCGATTCCATTCGCGGCAGACACTTGACGGCGCCATCACAAACCACGAGAATCACCCGCCATTCACGTGGTTCTGCGTGGAAAGTGCCGGTCGAGCAGGCCTGCTTTATCACGTAGAGGGTTACAGCAGCGTGAATGCTGTTTTGGGCATTTGCGTGACGAGTTTTCGGCGGAACAGCAAGCTGGACCGCTGATAAAGTGATTCGTCCTTGCTCGATACGACTGGCATTGCAGTGAAGTCTGAGCTCGTAGCTCAGTTGGTAGAGCAACGGACTTTTAATCCGTAGGTCTTGGGTTCGAGTCCCAACGGGCTCACTGCTGACGTAAGGACTTACGTCAACATGGTAGCGGCGGGAAACCGCCGTTCCATGTCGCCTCTCTCTCTCATACCGCCAAACGGTTGAGGCGCGATGACGGCCGTCACTTTTGAAACAAATTTGCTCGGACGCGATACGTCTACGTACCCAGGCGACCAGCTAGCTACAAGTCGTACGTCGCAGCGCGTTGACGCCATACGGTTCGCGTGTCAATTCTTGACGTCGTAGACGACCAGCGAATCCATGTCGCGCAGATACAGTCGGCCTCCGCAAACGACGGGATGCGCCCACGCGGGTCGATCGCTGCGGTTGGGTGGATCGAAGCGGCCCAGTTCCTGGTACTCCTTGGGATTAGCCGCACAGAGAGCGACGGGACCGTTCTCGCTACGTAGGTACAGCTTGCCGTCCGCGTAGGTCAGCGATCCTTTACCCACCGATCGATTCTTCCAGGTGGCTTTCCCCGTCTTCAAATCAATGCAGGTCAAAACCTGTTCATCGAACCCGTACACATACCCATCCAGGACCACCATTCCGCCATGGTGATTGACCATGTCTTTCGAAGTGTATCCCAACGTGGCTTTGCCACCTTTGGCCAGCTTGAACATCGCGGCACCTTTTCCGTATCCGGATGCCGTGAAGATTTGCCCGTCGGAATAGAGCGGGGTGGAACAGTTCGCGACATCGTTGGCCGATTCTTTATTGCCCCACAACAGGTTGCCATCCTTCGCACGAACCGCAATAACGGCCGTATGCACGTAGTTGACGTACATCCGATCGCCTTGATAATCAATAAGGATCGGAGAGGAATAGGCCGCTTGCGGTGCTCCATCGACCAGTTGATGCCAGACGCCACGCCCGGTCAACTTATCGATTGCCACAATCGTCGCATTCTTGCCGCCCGGTGTGCAGATCAGGTTCTTGCCATCGATCAGGACCGATTCGCTGATGCCCCACTGAATGTTGTGGCCACCGTACTCTTCCAGAATGTTCTTCTGCCAGACCTCTTCTCCTTTCGCCTGGCCGACACAGACCAGATCGCCCTTGGCACCAAGTGCATAGACGCGATCCGCATCCACGGTCGGTGTGCCTCGCGGTCCATTACCCTGCCCCTCCTTGTAGGCGCTTCCACCGGTTCGGGCGCTCCACAAAGGTTTGCCTGACTGCGCATCAAGGGCCAGTACCATTTCACTATCGCCCTGGTTGCCCATCGTGAAGACCTTGCCACGCGCGATAGAGACAGACGAATACCCTTCGCCTAGACCTTTCTGCTCCCAGACAATCTTCGGACCTTCGTCAGGCCAGCGATCCAGCAACCCTGTTTCGGTCGAGATATCGTCGCGATTGGCTCCGCGATGCTGCGGCCAGAACCCGGTCGCATCGGCTCGATCGTCAGACTTCGCTGATCGTGTTGGCCCTTTTTTGGCGACCGGAGTCTTGGCCGACTTCAATGTCAACTTCGTGGAGAGTTCCGCCGCATTCACGACCGCAGTGACGGTCTGCCCTTCAGCAATGGCATCGAAGCTGGCTTTCTTGCCGTCAAGTTGAATCGTGGCATTTGGAGCCAGCGTCACGGTGACTGTGTCATCTGTCTTTCCGGCGAGCTTGATCGTCACTGATTTGTCGTCGCTCGACACCTGTTCGATTGTCCCATTGATGGGCGCTGCGAACAGCGGCGTTACGCCCCACATCAGGCAACAGCAGACAGACACCCAACATCGTCGATTCAGAGCAGCAAACATGTCGACCTCCACTGTTGACCTGTTTCGTCCCGGCAGGTGAATTCATTTGTCCATGCATCGATCGCTTAAGCCAACAACCACTCGCGGCAGCAGTGTGCCACTGGTTCGCCGTCTTCGGATAACCAGTTCTCTTCACCGTAGCAAACCGCGGCCATGGAACTGACAATCCGCAATCAACTCAGGGCAATTCACGAATACGCAAGTTCTTGAATTCGACAGGAGCCCCTTCTGATTCCAGGCACAAGTACCCTGTCTTCGGATCGCAGTTCGTCCCGCCCGATACCTCTTCACCATTCACCCACAACCGCACTTCGCCATTGATCGCGCGAACGTAGTAGTGGTTCCACTCATTCACACCTTTACTCAGATTCTTCGTGGGAAAACTGCGTTTGCCATCGGGTGCGACTGGCGGAAAAGGGGTCATGTTCGCAGAACCGACTGGGAAGACGTCGCCGTTGGTCGTGAACCAGTCAGGCTTCTTGCCGTTTTGCTTTTCGTATTGCTCCGCATAACCATGGTCCAGCACCTGCACTTCGATTCCGCCAGGTGGCAGCGTGTTTGGCTTAAGTCCCGTGAGTGCTTCTTCGGACGTCCAGACAAAGATGCCCGAGTTACCACCCGACTTTAGATGTCGCCATGTCGCCACCAGTTCGAAATTGGTGTACTTCTTCTTGGAACGCGTCACGCCGACAGGCGTGCCCTTGCAGTGCACACCGTCCTCTTTCCAGGTCCATGTATCAGGATCGGTATTCACATTCACAAAATCGGCTTCCCCCAGCGATTTCCAACCCGGCCCCTGTCCGTCGATTCCTGCCTTCGTCACCACCTTAAGCTCGTCAGCGACCGCCAGACCGACCACGAGCAGCAGCCCACTGATTGACGCCAAGCCCGGCAATCGACGTCGACGGAACAAGAACCGATGCATCGCGAACTCCTTGAGAACTCTCGTGGTGACGCCCTATGTCTGACTTGTCTCCCTAAATGATACAGTCCTCGCAATTTTGGAACGAGCAGACCCGACCACAATTCGCTCGACTTCAGCCTCTTTTCCGGTGCGCCACAGGCGTGCGTCCTTTCTCGCCAGAGTCTTCAGGTCCGCAACACTTCCACCTGCCTCTCGTTTCGTTCGATTCAAGCTACAGAAAAGCATGATCCGCGCACGCTGTGAAGTCGTTCTTCAAGTCGACACAATGTCGCACGAAGGATCTGGAACAGGATGCGGCGGTGGGTTCGCAATTCCGAACCCCGAATCAAGAGATCGAGACCGGTCGACTCCAGGGCATTTCATCAGTCGAATTGGCAGTCGTTGCGAAGACACCGGCTGAGCTAGAAGTGGCACACGAGAAGCAGCCTTGCCCCATTCCTCAGCATCCGTCCAGTGCAGGAGTCTTGAGTGAGCAGCAGACTACGACTGAAAATCGGACCCGTTGTTGAAAACGCCGAAGCTGTCAAAAAGCGCGTGGAGCGCGAACTGCCCAATCACACTGGATTGGCCAGTCTAGCAGCCGGCGTTGCCACTGCCGCGCGCGAAGCAGAACTCGCCGCCCAGCGATTGCGGCGACCCTTCGGTGTGCATCGCCTGCCGGCTGCATTCCTGGCGATCGCGCTGTTGATGCTGGCCGGTTGGATCTACATCCAATTCTTCCGGATTACCACGTTGACGATCGCACTTCCCGACCGCGACGCGCACGAGTTGCGAAAACGAATCGTGCAGGACGATCGATTGAAGCTGGAACCGATCACCGTCCCCGGCTCGCGCGAAGCGGCCGACATGGTCAAGGAAGGAAAAGCCGACCTTGGCTTTATCCAAGGCGGGATCGAAATTCCCAACAGCTTGCCCCGACTGGAAACGCCGAATCCCGAAATCGTGTTGTGGTTCGTCCGCGATTCGATTCCGAACCTTGGCTCGATCCGTCGCATATTGACGTCTGTGGAAGGCGCCGGCAGCCATTCGGTTGGGCAGGCCTTCGTGAAAGCCTGGAAGATCGATCAAAAAATCGAGTTCGCCCATACGTGGAAGCCCCTGTCAGAGGATGCGTCGTATACGATTCCCAACGACATCGATGCCGTGTTTGTGGTCAAAGACCCGTCGGACGAAAAGACATTGCGTGCTTCAGAACGGCTGGCGACGGCCGGATTTCGACTCGATTCGCCGAATCTGGGTGCTCGCGTCGCACACTTGGACTATCTACACCCTCACGAACTTCCACAGGGGTTCCTGCGTAGTGATCCACCCTATCCGCCGTCACCAACACCGACCTATTCGGTGACAACGTATCTGGTGGCCCGACAACAGATGACGCCACGGATGCTGGCCGCCGCCAGTCATTTGCTCGATGGAAGACCCGCCTCATTGTCCGATGGTCGGTACGAACCAACGCTGGGCGAAACGAGCGAACTGTTTCAGGGAGTTGACGCGTTCCTCGGTATTATCATCAATCTCGTCCTTGCATTCCTGGCCCTGACTGGATTGGAAATGATGGCCTACCGCAAGCGGTTTCACGAGCTGAACTCGCTGGTCAGCTTGATCAGCATCCATCAAAGTTCAAAAGACGTCCTTGGAGTGCGCGACACCAAAGTCCGCCGCGATCACTTGTTGTACCTCAGCCTGTGCAGCGACCTGCTGGGCTTGGTCAGCATGATCGGCGGCTACTACACGCAGGAGAATTCATCGCTGCTGTTCAGCGGCCTGCCCGAGATCATCCATCAACGCTGCGACGGACTGAAAATCAATATCCAACTCAAGATCCTGCACGCCACCATCGAACCCGAATCGATACCCACCGATCCACCACCAACATCTGCCAAGCCGACCGATAATCTCTCATAAGCAGGGGCAGGGTGGAGACAAGCCTGTCTCCGAGCTTAGTCCCACCATCTTCAAATCATGAAATACCAATCCGGCTTCACGGTCGCGGCCTCGCTGCGCCGAGGGCACGTTTCGCACAGATCATTGCCGATGATCTCATACGCGAACCGGATGGCTTCCAGCGTACTCGACCAGGCCGCACCGGTTTCTTCGAACGTGAAGACTCGGTCACGGCCGAGTTGCCGCAACAAACCGCTGGAATCGATCACCGCCGCCAGGTCCGGTCGCAATCCGCATAACAACACATCGACTTTCTGGTTGTGCATTCGCGCGATGAACCGGTCAAGCACCCGCATGCAAACCGCGTCTGCATTCCGCGCTCGTTTCAACCGCAAGACAACTACACGAACACCATTCGTTGCCTGATCGGAAATCGTTTCGAGGTGCTGTTCCAGTTCGGGTGCCGCTCCGAAGAACAGTTCCCCTTCCAGGCTATAAACCCGAATGCGGCCACAGATCTGATCCGTCGCGATCCGTTCGCGCACAACGCGATCTTCGGTCAAAGTCAGTTCCGTCAGATGCACACGTGCCGCCTGAGGTACATACAGGACGAACGACAGAAACACCCCGATCATCACGCAGAATTCGATCGAAATCGCCACCGCCGCCAAGGCGGTCAACGACACGATCCATGCGTCGAATCGCGTCGTGCGCAAGTGATAAAACAACTCACGATGATCAACCATCCGCCACGACGATAGCATCAGGATTCCCGCCAGTCCCGATTTGGGAATGTAGTAGGCATACGGAGCGAACAGGATCACTGTCAGCCCCACTGCGATCGCCGAGATGATCCCCGACCACTGTGTCCGTCCGCCTGCTTGGTGATTGATTGTCGATCGCGTCAGCGATCCCGATCCAGGAAAACAGTGAAACAGGCTGCCCGACAAGTTCGCCAGACCTTCACTCAGACATTGCTGATTGATGTCCAGCTTCTGGCCGGTCTTGCTGGCAATCGCTTTGGCCATCGCGATCGCTTCGAGCAATCCCAACAGCGCAATCGCCATGCTGCTACCGGCCATCTCGCGCACGTGCGTCCATTGAATCGTGGGGAACGCGAACGAGGGCAGTTCCGCCGGGATCGTCCCGACGATCTTGACACCGCGTTTTTCCAATTCCCAGTACCAGACCATCACCGCTCCGCCGATCACCGCCATCAGTGACTCCGGCAGTCGCCATTCCAGCCGCTTGTTGATCTGCCTCAGGCCTAACGCGATGCCAATCGTTGCCAACCCAACGATCAGGGTCGTCAGACTCGTCTGTTCGAATTGACAGATCGTGAGCCAGAACCGCTTCAGAAAATGGTCTTCGCCAGACCCTTTCGCCGGCAGACCCAGCATGTTCTTCAATTGATCGAGAGCCAGCAGGATCCCCGCACCCAGCGTGAAGCCGACGATGACGGCATGCGAGATGTATCGCGACAGGTCACCCAATCGCAGCAGGGTGATGGCCGTCTGAGTGATCCCCACCATTAACGCGAGCAGGATCACGGCCGAGACATGTTCGCTTTCAGGAATCGTCGCCACCGCACTCAGGATCGCGATCGAAATGGCATTCGTCGGTCCGTTGATGAGCTGTTTCGAAGAATCGAACAACGCCCCAACGCCTGTCATCACAATGGCAGTATACAGCCCATATTGAGGAGGAATCCCCGCAATCTGCGCGTAAGCCATCGCCTGAGGTACAGCGACGGCAGCGACAGTCAGTCCCGCCATCGTGTCGAGACCGAATGAACCCCACGAATAGTTGCGTAACGAATCAAACGCCGGAACAAGCCGGAAAAACGTCTGTTGTGCAGATCCCATCGATCGCCCTTCAGCACTACTTTCCGCGATCTGATGAGTCATGAGCACCAACGAAGGGATTTTTGACGGGGAAGGGTTCGTGAGCTTTGCACAAAAAAACGTGTCTGACCGTTTGTCCCCCCCTCGTCCGTTCCGGTGACGAGATGAGATCAATGTCAGGGTCTGTCCCTGCTTGTGAAAAGCTCGATTTGTGAACGCATCAAGATAGCGAATCGAGGCCCAAACCGTCGACCGAACACACAAATCCGTCGACATGCTCTGGTGTGCCACCGGCTATGCCAGTGTCTTATTCCGATTCCATGTGACCGTACAATTCCAACAAACGATCACTCATCTCGATCAACGTGTTGAAACAAAACTCTTCACTTCATCTTCACCGTGTTGGTGTTGGACGAAGACGAAAGCGAAGACACTGGCTGAGCCAGTGGCACACAAGAGCGGACAAAAGAAGGAAATTCGGGGCGTCTCAACCTACACGCTGTCATACGTCCAGGGCTTGCGCATTTCGCGTGACGCCATTGCGTTCGCGTCGGCGTCGTCCGCGAACATTTGCTGGTCCGGATTCCAAGTCAACTTGCGGCCCAAGCGGATTGCGATCGTTCCCAGATGACAAATCGACGCCGAGCGATGTCCGATTTCGGGCTCGCAGATCGTCGGTTTGCGCGACTTCACGCACTCGAAAAAGTTCCCCATGTGATCGTTGCTGACATACAGTCGCTCGGCATTCGACGGTAAAGGTGTGACCAGCATCTCGGGGTCGCTGGCCTGCAGAACGCCGCGCGAGACCCAGATCCACCCGTCGGCTCCGTGGAACTTAACCCCATGCTGTTGTCCCTTGGGATCGACGATACCTCCCGACCAGGTGTTGGCGGCGGTACTGTGACAACTATGAGTGATCCCGTTCCGATAGGTGTATTCGACCCGGTATTCGCTGGACGCCGTGAAGCCGCCCGCAATCATCTCGACCGTCGGTTCTCCTGCAACCGTGACCGGCCCGCTACGTTCCAGCCCCATTCCCCACAGAGCGATGTCATTGTGATGAGCCCCCCAGTCGGTCATTGTCCCGCCCGAATAATCCCACCAGTACCGAAACGTGACGTGCGTGCGTTCTTTGACGTACGGAATATCAGGCGTCTGGCCTTGCCACATGTCCCAGTTCAAATTCTTCGGTGCCGCCTCGGCCGTGAACGGGCCGCTGCGTTGTCCGGCCGGCAGGAACACATCCACATGCTTCAGCTTGCCGATGCGGCCGTTCCGTACCAGTTCGCACGCCAGCCGAAACTTGGCATCGCTGCGCTGCTGGCTGCCCGTCTGCAGAATCCGCTTCGTCTCGTTAGCGACTTGAACAATCCGCTTTCCTTCATCGATCGTCAGCGTCAGCGGCTTTTCGCAGTAGACATCTTTGCCAGCCCGCATCGCAGCAATCGAGATCAACGTATGCCAGTGATCGACTGTGCCGCAGAGGACAATGTCGATCTCTTTGTTTTCGAGCAACCGGCGGAAATCGGCATACGGCTTGGCATCAGGCCAGCGTTTCTGTGCATTTGCCATACGTTCTTCGTCGGCATCACAGACGGCGACGATCGTTCCAAAGCGGCTGGCCGAATTGCCATCGCCCATCCCCATCCCACCGCATCCAATCAAACCAATCCGCGGTTTGTCGTTTCCCGCGGGCGGCGAATCCGCGGCGCGGGTCTCATTGATGTACCAACCCGGCAACGTCGTCGCAGCAGCCAAGGCCGCCATGGTCTTCAAAGCAGAACGTCGAGAGACCGAACCTCGCATGATGCCTCCTCAAAAAAACCGAGTGCTTCCGCCTGAGAGCTTGGTCACAACAGAAAGAGAACAACTTCTTCGAGTCAAACAGACGAAGGACCACTATACCGTGCAACCACCCGGGATGCTTTCAAGGCACCGACGGTTCGCATTCTGAGTCATCGATTCACATATGGTTCATCAGCAGATCACGTCTCGCCCGCGAGAACGGTCACCGATTCCCCAAACGAATCGAAAAGACTTCCTGCCTCTTCCAAGACGGCGATCGCACGCAAGAAACGCTCACATACATCGCCCATCGGTCGGTAGAGCGACAGACAGAACTTCCTAATCTTGACCACTTTGAACAACAGAGAAAATTCCCCTTCGGTTGCGTTTACCTGGTAAGACGCCAGGCAACAGACAAGGAACTCCTCGAACCACTTCTGTACCTGCGCCGTCGTCGGCGCTGTACCGCCATTCCAAAAGTCAGGACCCGGGGTTTCCACGGCTCTCTTTTCGCAATATTGACGCGCGAATTCGAAGCGGCTCGTTTCGCCCGAGATCCCGGGTAGCGTCACGCCAAATCCGAGGGGCCCATATTCGTCTTCTTTACAAAGTACGCACCACAACGCGTAGGCCAACTTCTCCCAATCGTCAGGATGTCGTCCATGATCTGGCTCAACGACGGAACCGTACTCGCAACTTCGTACCACGCGCAACAAGACATCAGTGATGTCACCGTGCACCGGGCGTCCCGTGGCAGCGAGCAGCAATCGCTCAATGCTCTCGCAGACCAATGGTCGAAACCTCGAGAAGCGGTCATCGTCTCCCGAACTTTTTGTTGCCATCGTTTACTGCCCCAGCTCTCAGTGCCGCTCAAAGCCGACGCAGGTGGATCGCACTGTATTGGTCGGTGATATATGGGACGCTTCAAATCTGTACTGAGTCGGCAGACTCGCCAATTCTGTCCGCCATTGCCATTCGTTGATTGAAGATCGTCGCATATCATTCCAACATCTTTTGCAACGCCTGTTCCAGCATTTCTCTCCTCGCCAATCCGCTCAGCAAAGAACTCGGGATGCCGGATTCTCCCCAGAAGGCTCCTGCCAGTTGGCCGCAGATGGCTCCGGTGGTGTCGGCGTCGTCGCCGAGGTTGACGGCTCGTAACACGGCGTCTTCGAATGAGTCTGCTTTGGCGAAGGCCCACAGTGCGGCCTCCAACGATCGGACCACATAGCCGGATCCCTGGATTTGAGGTGGGCTTTTGTGGCGAAAGCTGCCTTTGATGACGCTGGCCACGGCGGGATGCACCGAATGGACGTCCTCCACTTCTTGCCAGGCCGGCCAGTCTGGATCGAGCACCGTCTGCCGATCGACTCCATTGACGACTGCCGCCAAGGCCACCGCCAGACAGGCACAGGCGGACAAACATTGTGGGCTGGCGTGCGTCGGAAGGCTCGATTCCATCGCATAAGTGACCAGATCACCAATGCGATTCGGAAAAAGACGCGCGTAGCTTATCGGTACCGGAGCCAGCCGCATGATCGACCCGTTCCCGCTGGCCTGCTCCGAGGGATCGCCCGACATCCACGGATTGCCGGATTGTTGGAACCGCTGCAGGGCCGCGACGGTCGTAATCCCGACATCGAAGACTCGGCCGTTCACTGAATAGGCGCCGGTCTGCCACCACGCCAGATACCGCTCCGCCTGGTCGTTCAGATCCCACCCCACCTCAGCGATGCTGTCGGCCAAAGCCAGAGCCATGCTGGTATCGTCGGTCCATTCGCCGGGTTCCAGACCATGCGGACCGCCGCCACGGTAGCCGGTGACGGGAACGAACGAGCCGGGGAGTTCAACCTCGATCGCCGCGCCGAGTGCGTCGCCGATCGCCAGACCGAGCAGCATTCCTCGTTGTCGATCACGATCAATCATATTGCCGCCTTGTCACCCCTGAGCATTAGTATCCGTGCGGTCCGTGCAAGAGAGCGACGATTGCGGACATCACCGACTGCAGGGAGGGGCCGATCAGGAATACGAAGCTCAGCACGAGTGTCATGAAATAGAACAGGCGATTGCTATTGAGATCGAACATCAGCAGATACAGCAATCCGCCAACCAGTGACAAAGCCGCAAAACACGCAACCCAGTTGCCATATTCACTCACGACGAAATAGTGATACCGTCGCAACACGAACTCGCGTTGAATCGATTGAAACTGATCTTCCACTTCGGGAGGACTCGGTGATACCGGATGAAGGGGCAATTGAGGTGGCTGCAGTTGGTCTTTGGTCAGGTTGGCATACTCGTCGATGTCCTGCTCATAAACCGACATCATTTTCTCGTAGTGCTTCAACTGGATGTCGTAATTCTTGAGCGCGACTTCGTACTGCTTTTGCCGATCAGGAAACGACTCGCGACTCCGTTTCTGTTCCAGTTCCACCTTCTTCTCATCCGCCGAAAAATGAATCCGGCTGAGTCCCAGCACTTCGGACCTGAGCCAGTACGAAATCATGAGTAACACGAGAAACCCGCTGATTGCGAACAGCTTTGCCGCCACGATGCGACGTTCACCAGACATGGCTGATTTTCCCCGTGTGCATTGAGAATCGTTGGGCGAATGAGTCTCGGAGAGGCGGCGTCAGTTTGTCTCTCCTGAGGATCACAAGCAAGTCCGGACCCCACCCGCTGTTGCCACGGGCAGTTTGTCAATTCGCGTCAGGTAATGGGCTTCGAATAGTGGTGTCGTCCGCGGTGGAGGTTCTTCACAATTGAACCTGGGTTTGACTGTCGCTGATCGGCGGGGAACGGGCAGTGGTCCCGTTTATGGCGGAGCGATAAATTGATTCGCTTGGCTGTCTCAACCAGGTCGTCTCAGCGTCCGCGACTGTTGGCACATACGCGACGTAAGATGGGATTTGAATCGAGACGCTGTTCGCGCGACAAAGGAACCAGATGATCCAGTGCCCAGTGTGTCAAATTGAGATCCCGCCTGCTGATTTCAATGTTTCCACGGATCTCGCGTTTTGTCGGCAGTGCGAGTCCAACTACCGATACTCCGAATTGATCGACGGGCAGTCGCTGCCAGATCCATCCCGCGCTGAGATTCCCAAGTATCTGAGCGTCGAGGATTTTGGTCAGCGGATCGTGTTGCGATATCGGCGTCTGCATCCCATGCTGCTGTTCTTCGTGCCGTTCACCGCCGTTTGGGCTGGAGGCTCCATGATCGCGATCTATGGAGCGCAAATCTGGAAAGGACAGTTCGATCTGCAGCAGTCGCTGTTTGGAATCCCGTTTGCGCTCGGGTCACTGGTCATGATATCCGTCTGCACGTACCTGTTGTTTGGCAACTGGCTGATCACTCTCGACGGCCCTGAGAGCGTCGTGTTTACCGGAGTTGGTCCGATCGGGTGGACCCGGCGATTCGATCTGTTGTCGGCTCAAAGCGTGCGACTGAAACTGACTTCGTTGGAGATCAATCACGTCAAGCAAACGGGTATCTGCGTGGTGGATTCGGAGGGCAAAGAATTCATCTTCGGCAGCACCTTCCACGAAGATTCGAAGTCATACATCGCCGCCGTCATTAGGAAACAGATTGACGGCTAACTGCTCGCTACGGGCGGTTTGTCCGCGTCGCATGAAGGGTTTCGAATAGGAATGTCGTTCGTGCGGTGAACGGTTACTGCAGTAAAGTCGGTATTTGGTCTGCCCCTTCCTCCGATTCAAAATGTTCGGAAGATTGGGGGCGTTGATTTGAGTCCGATCAGTCGTGCTGGAGGGGTTCGGTCCGCGATTTGTCGGGGGATTTTGATGAAGAGGCGGACGTCACACTGGAAGGTGTCTGACAATTGGGGATTCGATGATGAGTTCATTTTTTGACAAGCTGAACTTGAAGGATCAGGCCGAGATTGTCGTGATCGGGGCACCGGCCTCTCTCAACGCGGTACTTGATGAACTTGAGGGCGTTGCCGTCGTGTGTGACCTCAAGCGGGTGAAAGAGATTCACTTTGCGCTGCTGTTTGTGACGCGGCAGGTTGAGGTCGATAAGTTGGCCAAAGAGGTGGCGAAGAAGGCTGTGGGTGATGCGGTCGTGTGGTTCGCGTATCCCAAGGGGACTTCGAAGAATTATACCTGCGACTTCAATCGGGATACGGGGTGGGACGCAGTACGAGCCGCAGGGTTTGATTCGGTCCGCATGGTGGCCATCGATCAGGATTGGTCGGCGTTGCGATTTCGCCGGAATGAGTTCATTAGACGAGCCAAGTGAATCGTTCCGTCGCCCGCATCAATGTCTGTTGAAAAACGGAGACTGGCTCGCGTCTCAAGGAATTCGTATCCCAACCGATGGCGTTAACTCAGCGGTGACCAGGACGTTCTGTCGACCCGTTGCCGCGTCACAGAGGACGTGAGAAAGGACAGTGGGAAGGACACCATATCGGATGTCCTTCCCCTCAGAACGTTCAGTTCAAGCAGCCGCAGGTGCCGCAGGCACAGACTTCGCACGAACAAGTTTGGCCGTTGCAGTCTGGACAGGCACATTTGTCACACTGACAGTCACTCGTTACTCCCGTTTTGGGGATCGCGCAACAAGTTGCCAACGCTGGAACGACTGGTGCTGCGGCTGTGCTTGTCAAACTGCAGCCACAGGTTCCGCATTGGCAGACGTCGCAGGTACAGTCATCACCGTTACAGTCAGGGCACTTGCAATCGATGCAGGTGCAACCTGACTTAGCTGGGTTCGTCACCGAAGCTGAATAGGTTGTTCCGATTGTCATAGCGATTAACGCCGCGGGGATGGTTAAGAATTTCATGGCAAATCTCCAAGCTGAAAATGCAGAAATGGAACGAAATGTGAAGCAACACAACTCGTTCGATCATTCCAGCCATCGGCAGTAGAGTGCCAACAGAGCGATCCCCGTCGGGCGAAGTGAGATCTTCGTCAGCCGTTGGCCGACCTCGTTCAGCGTGAATGGCACCGCTTGATCCGCGGGCCAGAGGATGATCGCGGGTGCGACGGTGACTCGACTGGACGCCTCTTTCGCGGGGCTCGATTGAGGCACCGATTTGACGCAGCAGGGACAGGCTTTTAGTTGGACCTTTGGTTCGGACGTTGGCTTGTGACAGCACTGATGAGGTGCAGTCGCGGTGGCTTTTTGTTCGGATGTGGTGGGACAGCAACTCGGCTTCTGCGGCAGTTGTTTCGAACAACAGCATGGCGCGGTCGCCGCCAACAGCGGATTGGCGGTGATGGCGCACAAGCAAATCAGCGAAATGAATGTCCGACAGCCACACATGATTTAATCAATCTGAAACAACAGTTTCGCCTGGAACGGGATTGGTCAATCCGATTCCTAATCGGTTCCTTGCAGTGCATTCAAAATGGGACAACCGACAATCGAACCGTTCCCATGGCATTTGCCCAACAGTGATTTCAATCCGTCCCGCATCCGTTGCAAATCGGAGATGCGAGCATCAATTTCAACGACCTTTTCTTCGGCCCGCTTACGGATCTCGAATCGTGGTGACGAAGTGTCTGCTCGCAGCTCCAGTAGGCTTTTGATTTCCTTTAACGTGAATCCCAATTCCTTTGAGCGACGAATAAACCGCAGTATCTGGACGGTTTCTTCGTTGTATTGCCGATAACGGGATCGCTCGCGTTCGGGTGACTTGAGTAATCCCTGACGCTCATAAAAACGAACTGTTTCCACTCCAACATTGGCTCGCCGTGCGAGCTCCCCAATCCGCAATGTGGTCATCAGTCGTCTCCGGAATCATTATCGAGTCCGTACCATAGTACAGAGTCAAGAGGCGGATCCCAAAAAGTTTCGAACTCACAGGTCGAAGCTGTCTGTGGTTCATGGCATTCGCACCGTTTGTTGGTGTGGAGGGCATCGGTTTTGTGTTGATGGTCAATGGTAAATACGTCAACGGCACTGGCGAGCGAAGATGCACGCCATTGGCACACCAACTTGGGTCGCGGCGTGGCAATTCAGGAGTACCCTTCCGATTGGAACCGTGCATCGAAAATGTCACTCTTACGGCGAATATTCAGGTGCCGACTGGGGCTCTTGACTCGGCTCGGCTATGCTGTCAGTGGAAAGTCAATCAACACTGATTGTTTGATGTCGGACGAGGGCGACTGGTAACACCAAAGTCAGGGAATCAGCAGCTTTGATGATACGGAGGGAACCGGTCAGCATCGTTCGACCGAGTGGCAGCATAGCAGCCTGTTGAAAAAGGGGTCTGACCCTTTGGAGGGCACCGTTAATGACCGTGAAAAGCTGTTGCCCGGCGAGGGTCTGACCCCTTTTTTTTAACAGGCTGATAGGCGCGGACAACTTATGACGTGGCTGTATTCGCTTTATTGGCTGGGTGCACTGACGGTCGCGGGGCCAGTGCTGTTCCACATGTGGCGGCGCATGCCGCGCGGCGAGCGGCGGTTTTCGACCTTGATGTTTCTCAGTCCGTCTCCGCCGCGGATTACCAGCCGCAGTCGGATCGAGCACTGGCTGTTGATGCTGCTGAGGGCCGCGGCACTAACGTTGCTGGCCTTCGCCTTCACCCGGCCATTGTGGCGGACGCCTGTCACCGAACCTGACGATCCGTCCAACGAACAGTTGATCGCTGTCATTGTGGACACCAGTGCCAGTATGCGACGGACGGGTGTCTGGTCCGATCTGGTCAAGCAATTGGACGAACGGCTGGCTAAACTGCCTCCCCAGACCACCGTCGCGCTGTATCGGTTCGACAAGCAGTTTACTCCTGTTGCCGATTTCTCGGAGCTGCGAAGGCTGGAATCGACGGCACGACGCGAATTGGTACGAGCCCGGTTGAAAGATCTGAAGCCGACATGGTTCGAGACTCAACTGGGCGAAGCACTCGTTCGAACAGCGACGGCAGTTCAGGAGGCTCAGACGGAACGGTCGAGGCCTGCGGGGCAGCGGATTTGGCTGGCGACCGACCTGCAAAGCGGTGCGGACATCGTTCCGTTGCAGGGGTACGAGTGGCCCGAAGACCTGCCAGTCGAACTGGTGCAGGCACGGCCCGCGTCTCCATCGAATGCTGGGTTGCAGGTCGTCGATCGGAACCCAGAATCGGACGATGATCAATTGCGTGTCCGCATCACGAATGCACCGGATTCGCGGAAAGAACAATTCGCGTTGCGGTGGGATATCCGCGAATCGCCCGAGTCCGCGGTTTACGTTCCGCCCGGACAAAGCCGCATCCTGACACCACCAAAGTTGCCGACAGGTGTGGTCAGTTCGACCCTGGTACTGGCGGGCGACGATGACGATTTTGACAACCGCGTCTACGTGGCAGAGGCCGTACCGGAGAAGCGGCTGGTGATCTATTGCGGACCGGAAGCATCGAACGATACTGAGGGAGCCCGGTTCTATCTCGACCGTGTGTTCTCGGCATCGCACCGGCTTGTGATTGAGTTAAAGGAACTTCAGGAAGTGAACACGGCTTCGGCCGATTCGCAGCCGTCGCTGATCGTACTGGTTCAGCCCGATGCGAACAGCGAACCGCTGGTCCGCAATCACCTGGCCAATGGTGGCACGGTCCTGGTCGCCGCTCCGACCGCCGAATCGCTGTCGGTCAGTATTGCGCTGTGTGGCCGCACGGGATTGCAGATCAACGAGGCCAAGGTACCGAAGTATGCGATGCTGGCCGAAGTCGATTTCGAGCACCCGATCTTTGCTCCGTTCGCCGAATCACAGTTCAGTGATTTCACGGGAATCCGATTCTGGAAGCACCGCACGATTGCAGGTTTGAATCTGGGGAAAGGCTCGGCCGACAACAGAGTCTCTGGCGACGACGGCGAATCAAAGGCGACAGAATCACCGAATGCGGGAACTGATCGAGTCCTGGCACGGTTCGATGACAGCGATCCTGCGATTGTCGAGTTCACCGCACAACGGGGTCGAGTGATCCTATTCGCAGCGGGATGGCAACCGGCCGATAGCCAATTCGCCCGGTCATCCAAGTTTCCGATGTTGATGTTTCGACTGCTCGAACAATCGGCCTCGATCGTGACGCGTCAGGGTACGCAGTCGGTCGGCAGTTCCATCGCGTGGCCGGCGACATCGCGGTTGGAGACGGCAGCGACCGGAACAGCTCGTTTACCAGATGGAACGGAAGTCGAATTGCAATCGGTGAACGAACCGTTTACGAAGACCGATTCGCCGGGACTGTACACCTTGAGCGTTCCGGGGCTCTCGGAACAAGTGGCGGTCAACCTTTCGGCCGACGAAAGCCGTACGGCTCCGATGACGCTGGAACAGTTGGAAACGTACGGAATGAAATTGAAGTCGCGCGAGCGGCCGCAGGATCAACAGCGCGAACGCGAGCGACAACGTCAGTTGCAACTTGCCGAATTGGAACAGTCGCAAAAACTGTGGCAGCAGATCCTGCTGGCTGTGATTGTCGTGCTGTTGCTGGAAACATTCTTAACCGGTTTGTGCCGCAGCAAAGGTCTGACCGGCGAGGAAGCACCACCGGTGGCGACCTGAGAATTGACTGACACCTTCTGAGATTCCTTATCGAGAGAGGCGCGTGATGGATCGCTTTGTTCAATTGGTTGTGATGATTGCGGCGATGGCGTTCTTGACGCGGTCGGCGCTGGCAGGATGTCCAAAACTCGTCGAACAGGTGATTGATCCCAAGATCGGCGAAGTCTGCTATGCCGTGACGAAGGCCGATGTGAACGGTGACGGCAAGATCGACATTGTGGCCGTCAGCGACAGCCGAGTGCAGTGGTACGAAGCTCCGAATTGGACGAAGCATATCATCCTGGACGATCAGACCGAGAAGGATAACGTCTGCATTGCCGCCCACGACATTGATGGCGATGGCAAGGTCGATTTCGCACTGGGGGCCGGTTGGATCAAGGCGAATACCGGCACCATTCAATGGATCACTCGCGGTGCGAATCCAGACGATAAGTGGACGGTTCACCTAATTGGTCAGGAGAGGAGCACTCATCGGATGAGTTTTGCTGACGTGCTGGGAACCGGGAAGCCACAACTGATTGTGTCACCGCTGAACCGCAGCATTGATGGCAAGACAGGCGTGCGGTTGATGGCGTTCGAGATTGCCAACCAACCGAAAACGGAACGTTGGCCCGTCACGGTGCTCGATCAGACCTTGAACAGGATGCACAATCACACGCACGTCGATTGGGACGGCGATGGCCTGCTCGATACGATCACTGCGAGCGAAGAGGGAATTTCTCTCATTCGCAAACAGGGAGATGCCTTCCACAAAGTCCAATTAGGAACGGGTGCGCAGAGCGATCAATCTGACTTACGCGGTGCAGGCGAAATCAAAGTTGGCAAACTGAAGAGCGGCCGGTTCCTCGCCGCGATCGAGCCGATGCACGGGACCGGTGTCGCGATCTATCAGCCGACGGCCAATGGGTCGTTGCCGATGAAACGGACCGTCCTTGAGGACACGTTGAAACAAGGCCATGCCGTTTGGCCGGCTGACCTGGATGGCGATGGCAACGACGAATTACTCGTCGGCCATCGTGAAGCAGGGACCGGAGCGATCAAGGGACCGGGGCTGTATGTCTATTCGAGTGACGACGATACCGGGACGAAATGGACCAAGCACGTCATCGACAATGGTGGTGTGGCTGTCGAAGACGCTTTAGTGGCGGATTTCAACGGTGATGGAAAGTTGGATTTGCTGGCGGGCGGTCGGGCAACTCAGAATGTGATGTTGTATCTCAATCAGGGGAAGTGATTGGGGACGGACAGGGACGCGACTTTGTCGAGGACTCCAAAGTCGTGGCACACCTGGGCACGTTTAGTTTACGGTTTCTTCAGGCCGTATGACGACAGAAGGTGCTGGCACTGCGCCCATGGACGAAACTGTCGCCGCTCGTCGGTGCAATTGCTCTGTTGAGGCTTTCAGATTTGGCGGCCGATCAGGGCGTTCGCCTTACGGCAGATTCGGTGAGTGCTGTACTTCAGGCTGTCCTTCCACGGAGCCACTCCATACGGAGTCGGCTTGCCGCCTCGATTGCGGCTTTGGTGGTTCCAACTGTAGACGACCTTGCGGCGGTCGAGGTCAGGGGTACGGAAGGTGATGCTGAACGAGATCGAGACGGCATTTCCGTTTTGGACCCAATGCGGATACGTGACGGGAAAATGCAGGCCCTCGCCTGACTGCAGATCGAACACCATCGACTTCGTTCGGTTCTCGTCGGTCAACACCATGTTCCGCATCTTGGCGCCATAGAACTGTTCCAGGTCTTGTTCGGAAACGATCGAACGGTCGCGTCCGTCGAACAAATGTACAATCTTCGAACCGCGGACTTGCAGCAGGAAGTTGTGCTCGGGATCCATGTGATAGGGCGTCACCGAATTGGGTGACGTCAGAAAGATGTAGCCGTACGCTTCCCGCATGCCGGGCACGATTGGTTCCGACAAGGGCTTCACTTCGGCCAGGCAATCATGCAATAACTGCCGATAGGTGGGGTCGTGCTCAACGTGTTTCAGCACCATCCAGGATTTACAAGCTTCGATCCGGCGAATGGTCTCTTCGATCGACAAGCCATTGCGAGGAGTCAGCGTCTGGTCCTGATTCACAGGCAGTGTGCCGGCGTTGTATTCGATCAACTCGTCGGGCAACGAACGGCTGAGTTCCAACAGGCGATCGAGTTGGAATAAGGGATGATTACTCAGATTGTGACCGATCACAAACGGCCGCCGATTGAAGTGAGAGACGAACTCACTCGGATCGAGAGACAACATTGACCGCGACGACGCGCCACATGAGGACAAATTCAACTCTTCATCGGCCAGGGCAGAAGCTTGCATGGTCGTTCCAATCATTCAGCGGATTGACTTGAAGGAGTTTGCGATGGTTTGCGGCGGTATGCTCGTCGGAGCGACGACAGCGCGGCGATGACGTCGATCGTCACGTTGTTCCACCACGTGCCGGTTGAGACCAACTGATGGTGGATTGTGCGTCGATCCTGCCACATCCGACTGATCATGAAGTGCTTGCGCGTGGCACAGGAATCCATCCATTTGATGGAAGATGTTTCGTGCAGCAGGCGCACGTTTTCAAGTTCCAGTTGAACTCCCGGTGAATATTTCGATAGGGATTCGTCAAAGGCGATTTTGAACGCGTACGAACCGTCGCCGGATCGATAGTTACATTTCAGGGCCACCGGCCGATCATCAAGAAACAGACCGACCATCATCAACTGCCCTCGCTCGAAAGCGGCCCGAGCGATCGCTTCAAAGTAAGTGCGGCTGGTTTCGCTGCAAGCCAGTGCCGATTGCTCATGTCCTTTCCAGCCTGCCGATTCGAGACTCAAAAACGCGCTCAGCCAGTGGTCGAGGTCGTCCGCGGCCGAGAGCATCCGAACCTCAAGCCGCCCCAACTCGGCCAGTCGCCGTCGTTGTCGGCGAATCTCTTGCCGGTTGTGGTTGGTCATCGCACTGGCGATGTAGGCATCGTAGTCGGCTGCCGGACGAAAGAGAGCTCGATTGTAGGCGTCGGCGACATAGGTGGAGGCCCTACGATCATTCGTCAAGTCGAGTAGCACTTGCGAGAACGGACCGGTTGCGTCGACATGATGCAGTTCCAAACCGGTCAGGCGCGGTTCCAGTTTGGGCAAGGCTTCGAACAGGGAATGCAAGACCTGAGGCGCGACGCCGCTTCGAACGAGTGGGGCGCAGTAATACAGGTAATCGTGCTGAAACAGCCGCAGCAGTCGGACCGGCAGTCCTTTGAACGTGCGACGCAATTCCAATGGGAATAGGCCCACCAGTGCAGGTGGTTGATTGGGATGCGGATTTCGTTGCCAGACCAGATAAAACCGCAGATCGATTTTGATATTCAAATACTTCAGTGCGGGCAACAGCATCCAAGGTTCGTAGAACGGATTTCGTTCGATGGCGTGCGCGGCCAGGTCATTCCAGTCGGCTTCATAGGTGGACAAGCCATCTGCGCTGTGCAGGGCTTCGATGCGGAATTCAGGCTCAATCGATTGTTCTTGAGACGTCCGGCGGGGCGCAGCGTTGCCGCCAGAACGAGCCACTCCGTCGAGTGGTCGTTGTGCGGACAACACTTCTGTCGATGGCGCGGCCAGTTCCGGCATCGGTCGGTTCCGAAGAAACGGAATATTCCGGTCGTGAGGACCCCACTGACACCAGCGCCACGACTCATCTCAAGCGTAGTTCCAACTCACCATTTGGCAAACGGTCGCGGCGACTTGGCGACTCAACAGAAACGACTTTGTCGGAGACTCCAAAATCGTGGCACACCGCATTTCGGCAACGTCGACCTCTTTCAAAGCATTGACGCGTCGTGCTCAGTGGATTCGATCTTTTTGATTGTCGCAGCCAGGCAGTTGGGACACAGGCATTTGGCGTCGGCACAGACGGGAAGGCGTGCTGGCAACGTCATGCACCAGCAGCGATCGAGTCCTTGCGCCAGGTCACACACGAAATGGTCATGGCAACGAGGGCATTCGCTTTGTTTGTTAGTCGGTGAAGACCAGGTGTCGTTGGTTGGCATGCCACAGATGATACAATCTCGCCGATCGCCGGTCAGCATTAGGAAGCCACTCATGTTTCGTTTGACGTCATTTCTGTGCCTGAACCTGGTGATTGGTATTGCCTTGTCGGAACCGACATGGGCTCAGCCGGACTTGATCGTGCACCATGCAAAAGTAGTCACGGTCGATGAATCGTTTTCAATTGCTGAAGCGATGGCGATTCGCGGAGATCGCATTCAGGCGGTCGGCAAGAACGATGCGATCTTGAAACTGGCGGGGCCCGACTCGAGGTTGATCGATCTGCACGACCGCACGGTGATTCCGGGACTGATCGATTCGCACGTGCATGCGCCGGCCGCGTCGATGTACGAGTTCGACCATCCGATTCCCGAAATGGACACTGTGGCGGATGTGCTGAACCACGTCGCGGCGCGGGCTGAGCAATTGGCGGAAGGCGAGTGGATTGTCATCAAGCAAGTCTTCATCACGCGCCTGCGCGACCAGCGCTATCCGACGCGCAAAGAACTGGACGCTGCTGCGCCGAAGAATCCAGTCATGTTCAGCACAGGTCCTGACTGCGTCTGTAATTCGATGGCGCTGGAACTGAGTGGCCTTGATCGGCAGTTTCAGATTACCGACGGGCAGGCGGGTCAGATCGAGAAAGATCCCAGCACGGGCGAATTGACCGGCATCCTGCGCAACGCCTCACGGTTCATGAAGGTCAAATCGCCCGAAAAGGCGGCGACGCTGGAAGACCGAATGCAACGGCTGAAACAATTGTTCGCAGACTATAACGCGGTAGGGCTGACGAGTGTCGCGGATCGATCTGCAAATGACGAAGCGGTCGAAGCGTATGCCGAACTGAAAAACCGTGGTGACCTGTCGTGCCGCGTGTTTCTTTCTTACAGCGTTGATGGCAGCGGACGGCGCGAGGATGTCGAACGAGGCATCGAGAAGGCCGCGAAGCATCCTCTGCACACCTACAGTTCGTCATTGTGGCTGCGCGGGATCAAAGTGTTTCTCGATGGAGGCATGCTGACAGGCAGTGCCTATCTGCGGAAGCCGTGGGGCGTCAGCGACATCTATTCCATCACCGATCCCGACTATCGCGGCATTCGGTTCATTCCCCAGGAGGAGCTGGTCCATATGGCGCGTTATGCATTGCAACGCGATTTGCAGTTCACCGCCCATTCAGTGGGTGATGGCGCGATTCATGCTTTGATAGATGCATATGCCGAAATCGATCGAGACCTGCCGGTGCGCCGGCGCCGACCTTGTATCACGCATTGTAATTTCCTCAGCCTGGAAGCCATCGAACAGATGGAGTCGCTGGGAGTCGTGGCCGATATGCAGCCCGTCTGGTTGTGGCTGGATGGAGCGACTCTGCGCAAGCAATTTGGCGACGAACGACTAGGTTACTTTCAGCCGTATAAAACCCTGTTCAAGCATCGCGTCATTGTGGGTGGCGGTTCAGATCATATGCAGCGAATCGGCAGCATGCGTTCGGTGAATCCGTACAACCCGTTTTTGGGGATGTGGATCATGTTGGCTCGGCAACCGCGTCGCACGGATCAATCGTTGCACCCCGAACAGGCGATCACTCGTGAGCAGGCTCTGCGTTTCTATACGATCAACAATGCTTGGCTCACGTTTGAAGAGCGGCAGAAAGGATCGCTGGAACCGGGCAAGCTGGCCGACTTCGTCGTGCTCAATGATGACCTGCTGACGTGTCCGATCGACCAGGTGAAAACGATAACGGTCAACGAAACCTGGCTGGGCGGAAAACGCATCTACGCAGCTCGTTGATCATCGGCAGCAGTTGGTGACTGTAGGAACCATCGGGAGAAGACTGGATGACTCGCAAAGACGATCTCGCCTTGCTGCGTCGCTACACCGACAGCGAAAGTTTGATCAAACATATGCTGGCGGTTGAAGCGGCGTGCCGCGCTTACGCGCGTAAGTACGGCGAAGATGAAGTGGTCTGGGGAACGGTGGGATTGTTGCACGACTTCGACTATCAGCGTTGGCCTGATCCGCCCGACCATCCATTGAAGGGTGCGGAAATCCTGAAGGAACACGGGTATTCAGACCAGATCATCTACGCGATCAAATCACACGCCGACTACCTTCCCGATTGCCCGCGTGTGTCCCGGTTGGATAAGACATTGTATGCGTGCGATGAACTGTGCGGGTTCATCACGGCGTGCGCCCTGGTGCGGCCTCAGCGGTTGGAGGGGCTGACGCCTTCGAGTGTTAAAAAGAAACTGAAGCAATTGTCGTTTGCGGCCTCGATTCATCGCGAAGACATTACCAATGGTGCAGCCGACCTGGGAGTGGACCTGGACGAACACATCGCGTTTTGCATCGCGGCATTGCAACCAATCGCGGCTGATTTAGGTTTGTTGCCCACGGCGGACGGCGGTTGATTGTTGCCGGTTGGTGGCTCGTTGAGGATTCACAGCGTCCGGGAAATTGGGACGCCGCGGTCTATCGGGAGGCGGGTCAGAGGACACGACTTTGTCGAGGACTCCAAAGATCGTGGCACCCAAGATGCCAGTACAATACCTGTGGCACCCCAGATTGCGCGAGGACACCCGTGGCACTCTCCCCATTAGTCGATGAACAGGAATTCGGAGGAATTCCACATTGCGCGACAGAAAGCACTTAATCCGCGTCGCGCGATGAAGTCGCCGCCCAGGTTCAGTTCGTCGGCATCGGGATCGCGGCCGAACATGAGGTGATAAGCGCGTCGCACATGATCATCGGGTGCCTCGGCTTCGCTGGCCAGTCGATCGGCGAAGTTGTCGGCCATCCTGAGGCTGAACGAATGATTCAGCAATGACAGCGCCTGGAGGGGTGTCACCGTGGCGGACCGGCGCGGAGTGGTGGTCGACGGATCAGGGCAATCGAACGTGTCGAGAAACGGGCTGCGGCCACCGCGAGCACTCATCCGGTACAGAGTGCGTCGGTGATTCGCATGTCCTGTGGGATCGATCGGATCGTAGAATTGAGTTCCCTTGAAGAAGTAAGAGTTCACATCGGTGTAACCCTTGCCACCGACTTCGGTATTCAACTGACCTGAAACGGCCAGCATGGCATCGCGAACCGATTCCGCTTGCAGTCGGTGCGGACTGACGCGCCAGATCAGGCGGTTGCTGGCATCGACTTTCGCGGCATCGGGATTGAATCGCGACGACTGACGATACGTCGCCGAAGTGATCAGCAACCGATGCAGGTGCTTTAAAGAGAATGGATTCCCGTTGGCGGCGGTGTTCTGGGTTGCAGCGAGTACACCCTTACCCGAGAACTCGCGCGCCAACCATTCAAGCAATTCCGGATGGCTGGGCAGGCCCGCATGAAAGCCCAGGTCATTCGGTGTTTCGACGAGACCAGCACCGAAGTGGTAGTGCCAGACGCGGTTTGTCATCACTCGAGCGAACAACGGGTTATTGGCGTTCGTGATCCAGTTGGCCAATTGGCGTCGCCGATGTGATTCGATGGCATCGGGACGCAGTTCAAAATTGGGCGACAACCCCCGGATGGCAGACAGGCCGGCAGCCGACACTTCTTCACCCAGCGATGAAACACTGCCGCGTTTGTGGACCTTCATTGCCGCAGACTGCGTCGCGATCGCCGAATAGATCTTTTGTGGCCCACTCTTCGTCAGTTCGCCATGTCGCTGTCGCAGTTCTTTCAGTTCGGCATGTTGAGACCGTCGAGTGGCTTGGTCGGGCCCGGACAGCTTGGCAGCGATTTGAGTTTCGGTGACAAACGTATTGGTCAGATCGGCCGAGACGGCGACCTCCTCCGCCGATAAGGCTCGGTCGTACAGTCGCGCCGTCGCGATCGTGCCCTTCAGCATGCGATTGCCACCGACATCGGTCCCATGCCGCAGGCCGAACACCACCTGCGTATTAGCCGCCTCGTATTTCACCGCTGCGTCTTTACGAAAGGGAACACCATACGGAACGCCGTTGCGATAACACTGGATGGTCCCGTCGGCTCGATACACCTGAGTGATGACGACGAATGCTTTGTCCGCCTGATCTTCCGCAACACCCTGGAAAGGCATGGTGCGCTGAAATCCGGTGCTGCCAGCCATCCAGCGGGCCGGTTCGTTTTCGGCGTAGACGATGGCATCGAAAGTGTGTCCATCGACCGTCTGCAGACTGATCGCGCCGCCGCCGGATTGTTGCAATGTTTTCAGTCGAACTCGCACTTCCATCGTTTTCTCGTTCAGGTCACGCGGCAGTCGTGATGTCGCGCCGAACGACGCGCCATCAACGGTCAAGCCTTCGTTTGTGCGCTTCGCCGATCCGATCAGCCGCACGTGCATATCACCAATCTGGTCCTGCAGATCGCGAGTGAAGTCCCACGCGGCCATCGGCAGCGCGATGCGGCCAGTGGCAGTGGCCTGTGAACCTGCCGCTGCTCGTTCGGCCAGGATCGCTTCGCGAATAGGAGTCTCGACGTCATGGAGTTGCGTCGTCAGTTCGTCGATTCGCTTTTTCCAGTCCGCCAACTGACGCACGACTTCGGATGGCGTGAACTCTCGCTCTCCGTGATCGATTCCTGCCAGAGCCGACGCGAGTTGATAGTATTCGCGCGTCGTGATGGGATCGAATTTGTGGTCGTGGCAACGGGCGCAATTGACGGTCAGTCCGAGGAACGTCTGGCTGACCGTGCCGACGATGTCTTCTAACTCGTCTTGTCGCATCATCGCACGCATGCGGTCGACAACGGGTACGACTGTGTCATGGGCGCCCGCGACGATGAAGCCAACAGCCTTGATCGCCTGCACGTCGTCAGGAGCCAACAGATCGCCCGCCAATTGCCAACGAACGAATTCGTCGTAGGGCAGGTCTCGATTGAACGCGTCGATAACCCAGTCGCGGTAAGGCCAGGCGTTCGGACGTGGCAGATCGCGTTCGAACCCGTTGCTCTCGCCAAACCGGACGACGTCCAACCAATGGCGAGCCCAGCGTTCGCCGTAATGAGGCGAAGCGAGCAGGCGATCGACCAGGCGTTCGAATGCATCCGGCCGCTCGTCATTCACGAAATCGTCCACCTCTACGGGAGTCGGGGGCAAGCCGATCAAGTCGAATGCGATGCGTCGGATCAACACACGCCGATCGGCTTCGGCCGACATTGTCAAGTTTCGCGCCGCCAACTTTTCGAGGATGAAATTGTCGATCGGTTGTCGCGTGGTGGCCGGTTTCGAAACGGGAATCGAGACCGATTTCAGTGGCTGTAGCGACCACCAGTCATAGCCCGCGCGGTGATCGGATGACATGGCCAGGGGATCAAGCGGTCCTGCGGACCAGTCTGCTCCTTTTGTCAGCCAATCTTTCAGGACCTGCTTTTCATCGGCCGACAGAGGATGTTTGGGCGGCATCTCGTCCTGTTCGACTCGCTGCCACAGCAAACTCTTGTCCCAGGTTTTCTCGACGATTGCCGGACCGGAATCGCCGCCTTTCAGCAATCGCGCACGGGTGGTCAGGTCCAGCGTTCCCTTGGCATCGTCGCCGCTGTGGCATGAGACACATTTTTGAGTCAACAGTGACAACGCGGGACCGTTGTCTGCGGCACGGGCGGTGCTCGCCAATATCAATAGAACGAGGAAACCGTATTGCATGGTTGGCCTGGTGGTTGCTGAGTATCCCTTGTGCATTCACTTTATCCCCGGAAGTGATTCTTTCCTTCCGCAACCTGGCGCCTCAACGATGCAAGGTCGTTCGCATGTACAGATACTGGTGGGACGGCGCCCAACGACGACCTTGTCGCCACACAACCTCGATTTGGGCAGTCAACACCAACCCATCGACGTTTTACGATACATGTTCAGTAGGGTCTACTGCAACGACACGTTTGTCGAGGTGAACTCGCGCGAAACGGGCGTTGCAAGCCATCTAATCAGCATAACGTGATGTGACCGAAACGGGACTGGGATCTCGTTTGGTCACTGATTTGAATAGATGCTGGGATGATGGCGCCGTTCCGGTTAAAGTCGTGGAATGACACAGAAACTTTTTACAGAACTGGGCCTGTCTTCTGAACTGCTGAAAGCGGTCGAGCGGATGGGGTTTGAGCAGGCGTCACCTATTCAAGCGGAAGCGATTCCGCCGCTGCTGGCGCGCCACGATGTGATCGGGCAATCGCAAACAGGGTCGGGCAAGACTGCGGCCTTCGGAATTCCGGCAGTCGAATTGGCCGACACTTCGTCTCGTGCAGTGCAAGTCTTGATGATGTGCCCGACGCGCGAGCTAGCGTCCCAGGTAGCGGAAGAGATTGCCAAGCTGGCGCATTTCAAGAAGGGTTTGCGAGAACTGCCGATCTTTGGCGGACAAAGCTATGACCATCAGTTCCGCGGCTTGAAAGCGGGGCCGCAGATTGTGATCGGCACTCCCGGCCGTCTGATCGATCACATCAAACAAGGCACGCTAAAGCTGGATTCCGTGAAGATGGTCGTGCTGGATGAAGCCGATCGCATGCTGGACATGGGGTTCCGCGAAGACATTGAAACGATTTTGGAAGCGGTACCGGCCGAACGCCAGACCGTGTTGTTCTCGGCCACGGTACCACCGCCGATTCGCAAGATCATTGAACGCTTCACGAACGATCCGGTCACCGTGCGGATCGAAGCGTCATCGATGAGCGTTCCTGCCATCGAACAATCGTATGTCGAAGTCGATTTCCGTTCGAAAACCGAAGTCTTGTGCCGATTGATCGACTTGCACGACGTGCGATATGGGCTGGTCTTCGGTTTTACCAAGGTGCAGGTCGATACATTGACCGAAGCGCTGGTGGCGCGAGGTTACAGTGCTGACAAACTGCACGGCGATATGACCCAGCCGATGCGTGAACGAACGATGAAGCGGTTCCGTGATCGCAAGATCGAACTATTGGTTGCGACTGACGTCGCGGCGCGCGGACTGGACGTCGACGATCTGGAGATCGTGTTCAATTACGAACTGCCTCACGACGCTGAAGATTACGTTCACCGAATCGGCCGGACGGGTCGAGCGGGCAAGAGCGGTAAGGCGATCAGCCTCGTCAGCGGACGGGAATTCGGCCGTCTGCAACAGATTATTCGGTTTACGAAGTCGAAAATCCCGCGGGTGTCGGTTCCGCGATTGGAGGAGTTGGAAGAGAAGCATGCCAACCGTCTGGTCGAATCGCTGCACAGCACGATTCGTTCGGGCGAATTCAAACCGCAGGACAAGCTGGTGGAAGGTCTGATCGAAGACGGTCATGCACCGGGCGAGATCATTTCGGCCTTGATGCATATGTTGGCCGGAGAGAGTGGTCGTGCTCCTGAGCGAATCGCGGAAGATGATCCGCGTCCGCCACGACGTCCGCCGCGCGAGCGCTCGTTCGACGACGGCCCACGACGTGGTCAACGCGATGAAGGACCTCCACCTATGACTCGTCCGCGCAATGCGGGCGATGGCTCAGGTCGTGGAAATGCCTCGCGCATTGACGAAAATGGAGTCTGGATCAAGTTCAACGTGGGCGACAATGCTGGCGTTGCGCCGGGTGATTTTGTCGGCTGCATCGCGAACGAAGCGAACGTTCCGAGGTCAGTCATTGGCGGAATTCAGATCTTGGCGACCGTCAGTTTTGTCCAAGTCGCCGCAGAATGTGCTGACCAGATTCTGCATGCTGTACAGGGAGTGCGGTTGCGAGGTCGGCGAGTGCAAGCAATGCCCGGCCAGCCACCGCGGCGCGACTTCCGTCCGACCCGGCACGAGGGTCCACCGCGCCGGGGGCCGCGATCGTAGTCTTCCGTTTTTTGAATCCGCTTGTCACCCGCCAAAGTGCCTCCTAGGATGAAGTCTGCTCACCGCCCGTACTCCCGCCCGGTCAAGGACCTTGCGATGCCTGTCGAACCCACGGACAAAACGATTTTGATTATCGACGATGATCGCGAGATCGCGTCGATGTTGCACGGTGTATTGACGGGAAACGGATATCGTGTGTTCCTGGCACCGAACGGGATTGAAGGCAAAGGACAAATCGAAACGTTGAAGCCCGATCTGGTCATCACCGACATGATGATGCCCCGCATGGGTGGCTTTCCTGTCCTGGAATATCTCAAGACGTTGGCCTCACCACCGGCGGTAATCATGATTACCGCGAACGAAGGCGGCCGGCACAAAGCGTATGCTGAGATGCTGGGCGTGGCCGATTACTTGCGGAAACCGTTTCCGATGGAAGTCCTGTTGGAATCGGTACGACGGATTTTTTCGACGTCGGACTCAGGCGACAAAGACAAGGCGCCGATTAAACGCGCCGCAAAGAAGAAGACGGCGAAACCTGATTCGGACGCTGACGATGACTGACCCATGGTACCGGATCGAGCCAGAACGTCCCGCAGTGGAATGCGTGGCGAGTGTCAATCAGTTTCGAACGAGCGGACGCGTGATCACTTGTAGCCAAGGTTACGTTCGATGTTCTGCGCTTCGGTCGACATCAGCATCGTTTTCAGCGGATCTCGTTCGTCTTCGAGTGGACGATTGCCGCGTCCGATCTTGCCAGCCAGGGCCCACTTGTCCTCTTCTTCGACGGGTGGTTCGAACTGTTCCTGCTTGCTGAAATAGGGAATGCCGTTCTTGATGCCAACCGAAGCACAACCGGACACAAAGGTGTTGATCAGCACCAGCGAACAAACAAATAGACCGTAACGGCGCAGCATGACTAGGCTCCACAAATCGGCGGAGTTTTGGCGTAATGACCTGAAAAAGTCGTTGCGAATCGTGATTTGGGAGAGAAGTTCGCGGCCTTATCTCAGAAAACCTGACGTGTGTCGAGATGAATTCGCATGACACCTTTGGACCCGCCGTTGGACATCCTGGCCGTCGCGCCGCACCCTGACGATGCCGAGATCAGCGTCGGAGGAACGCTCGTTGCCTGCCATCGGCAAGGATTACGCGTCGGGGTGCTCGATCTCACGAATGGTGAGCCGACGCCGCATGGGTCAC